>OMBF01000001.1_pt1 | contig 119784 bp, 100 predicted proteins | sample 1644801 | NCBI WGS metagenome assembly OMBF01 (sample SAMEA103958160, study PRJEB25191) | human gut metagenome | biome: human-associated habitat [ENVO:00009003]; feature: intestine environment [ENVO:2100002]; material: feces | place: Germany | collected 2013/2015
GTTATGAAATATGTCGCAAAAGCGACCCGCCGCAGGCGGAGAATCTCGCAAGCGAGATTCTTTTTTATGGTCAAAACAGTAATGGGATGACAGGAAAATCCCCGTAAAATGAGGAGTGCCCAGACACCTTTCGGCGCCTGGGCTATTATGAAAAAATTTATCTTATATGCTTTGTTATCCGGAAGTCTTATCTCTTCCTTGACTGTATTTAAAGTATACCAACCAATTATGAACAAATTATGAACATGATGTGAAAACTTGGTGAATTTTACGAAAAAGTACAGAAACCAAAAAAGAAACTGTACAAATTGCATAAAAACGCGCAAACCATGAAAACACAGTATTCATGGGGTTTTGGTTGTAACCGGGGAATAAACATGGTAAAATAGGGACAGTTGAAAAGGGAAACTGTTCACATGAGGGACGAAATATGTTTGGAGGAAGATGGATGGATACTTTTATGGATAAACTTGCACAAAAGCTGAATGCCCAGGAAATGATCAAGGCGAATTCCGCGGCTGATGCCGAAGAGATGGATCAGCTGAAAAGCCAGCTGCGGGAATACGACGAGTGCCTGGCACAGATGCAGCAGGTCAATAAGGAACTGAAAGCGATCAATCAGGAGATGGAGAAGCTGATGTCCGAGACCATTGCTCCGGAAGTGACGAAGCTTTCCGAGGAAGGCGTGGCTGCCCTGCAGAAGCTGCAGCAGGAGAACACAGAGAAACTGGAAGCTCTGGGACAGCAGTATACTGCCAAACTGGAAGAACTGCAGCAGAGTACCGAGGTGTTGGACGAGCTTCAGAAGCATGTGGATGAGAAACTGAGCACTACGGAAGAGAATGTACATAAGGAATGCGTAAAGGTATACCGTAATGTACAGGCGGTTGTGGTAGAAGAGAACGAGAAGCAGACCGAAGCCATCGCAGCAAAAGTAAAGGAAAACCTTGGCGGTAAATTGAACGGTGTGCTGGGAGTATCCATTGCGGCAGTAGTTCTGACGGTTGCGGATATTGTTCTTCATGTATTGAGCATTTTGCACATTTTCTAAAAAGGCAGATAAAGTATTCATTTAAGAATGCTGAAATTGATAAGAAAGTAACGGAAATGAGGTTTTACGGAAATGGGAAAACAACTTTGGAAGCCGGGAAATATGCTGTATCCCCTGCCGGTGGTCATGGTGAGCCTGGCTGACCGGGACGGCCGCCCCAATATTATCACGCTGGCCTGGGTAGGAACCGTATGTACCAATCCGCCCATGGTGTCGATCTCCGTACGCCCCGAGAGATATTCCTATCCGATCCTAAAGGAGAGCGGAGAATTCGTGATCAATCTGACCACGAAGGAGCTGGCATTTGCCACAGATTACTGTGGCGTGAAAAGCGGACGGGACGTGGATAAATTCAAAGAAATGGGACTGACTCCCATTCCGGCATCTGAGGTGAAAGCACCGATGATAAAAGAGAGTCCGGTGAACATTGAATGTAAGGTGCGACAGATCCTGCCGCTGGGATCCCATGATATGTTCCTGGCGGATGTGGTGGCAGTACATGCCGATGAAAAATATATGGATGAGAAGCACAAATTCCACCTGGAGCAGGCGGAACCCATCATCTATTCCCACGGTTCCTATTTCGGCTGTGGCGAATTGCTGGGAACCTTCGGATATAGTGTAAAGAAGCGATGAGTAACACAGGTAAAAAATTACTTGACGTTTGCCCTCCGTTTCGGTATCATAAGTCATAAATAAGAACATGGTAAATTTTACTACGAAGAAGTAGCATCAGACGGGAGTCTGATGCTTTTTTTATGCGGTGGCGGGAAAATATCTGCCGGGTACCGCAATCATGGGAAAGTCCGGGTGAAGCATATGACACAGATCGATAAAAACATAGCATTCAATCTGAAAAGAATCCGCAAATCCAAAAATATGAGTCTGGATATGCTGGCGGAGCGTACCGGTGTCAGCAAAAGCATGCTGGGACAGATCGAGAGAGGAGAATCCAATCCCACGGTGTCCACTATCGGGAAGATCGTGGAGGGATTGAAGGTACCTTTTGAACAGTTGATTTATAATAGGAAAGAAATCATGGTGGTGCCGTCTCCGGAAGAGGCTCCGGTATGCAAGGCAAAAGAAGGGGAATACCGGATCTATGTGATGCTGCCCTACGATGCCGGAAGAAATTTCGAGATATATCAGGGCGAGCTGACCAGAAATGCCCGGATGGAAAGCGAATCCCACGGGGAGCAGACCTGGGAATACCTGACGGTGGTATCCGGGGAGGTCGAACTGATTCTGGAAGATTCCAGTTTTCTGGTGAAGACAGGTGGTTCTCTCTATTTTGCCTGTGACAGGAAACATGTCTATCACAATGTGGGTGAGACCAAGGCGGTACTCAACATGATCATTACCACGCAGCGTTAGAGAAAACGCCCCCGCTTGATGGCATCCTTGCCATATTTTGCCCGGATATTATCCAGTGCGGCATCCAGCTTCTGCTGTTTCTCGGAACGGGGAGCCGGAAAATCAAACAGGCTGAGCTGAACCGGTTCGTCTTCCGGCACCAGCTTGGAAGTGCGGATCCCCAGAAGCCGTATGGGAGTGGAATCCCATAATTCGTCGAATAATGCACAGGCATCTTCGTACAGGAGATTCACGGAAGCCGTGGGAATGTCTATCGGCATTTGGTGAGAAACGTTCCGGAAATCACTGTACCGGATCTCCGTGCAGATCTGTCCTGCCAACTGGTGGGAGGCCCGTAGACGCCTGCCCACGGATTCACACAGAGACAGCAATACTTTACAGGCTTCCTCTTTGGTGGTGGCATCGCTGCTTAAAGTGGTGGAGTTGCCGATCCCTTTTGCCTTGGAAGGAGCCAGGACTACTGTGGAATCGTCGATGCCGTTGGCATACTGCCACAGACAACGACCGTGACTTTTTAAATGTGCTTCCAGGATCGCAGGATCCGTCTTTGCCAGATCCCTGATCGTGAGAATACCTAATTTGTGGAGAGTCTCCGCACTGGAATGTCCGCAGGTGAACAGGGCGGAAACAGGCAGCGGCCACATTTTCTGCGCTATTTCCCGCTGATACAAGGTGTGAGTCTTATCCGGTTTCTCAAAATCAGAGGCCATCTTAGCCAGAACCTTTCGATCCGAAATTCCCACATTTACCGTAAATTTAAATTTTTCAAAAACAGAGTGACGAATGAAAGCAGCGGCTTCCTCGGGAGAGGCGTAGTTCGCCGCAATGGGCGTATAGTCCATATAACATTCATCGATGCTGACCTGTTCGATGTCGGGGCAGATACCCGCCAGATGTTCCATAAGCATCTGGCTTTTCAGACGGTACATATTATGATCCGGAGAAGCCATGACCAGATGCGGACATTTGCGCAGGGCATTGACCACCGGTTCACCGGTAGTGATGCCGAAAGCCTTGGCGGGAATGGATTTGGCCAGCACCACACCGTGTCTGGTGGAGGTGTCACCGCCTACGATGGAAGGGATCGTGCGCAGATCCACAGGATCCCCCTGTTCCAGACGGGCCAGCGCCGTCCAGCTTAAAAAAGCGGAATTGACATCAATATGAAAAATGACCGGTTCCCTCATGGCGTCTCCTTTCCGGATCAGACCGTTTTATTTACCTCCAGTATAGCATAGATCGGTTCGGGAGAAAACAAAAAAATCGAACAGACATTCTTTCTTTACAAGGCATATAAATGCTGATAGAATCTATATGTTACAAAGTTATTACAGTAAGACAGGTATACAGAATGCCCGAAGGGGGCATACTGTTTTCAGATACGATAGATCGAGAAGGAATTCATGAAGAAACTGACATCTTACTCGAAAAGAGTAAAATATACATATGTGAAAACAACGCTGGCCACTCTTTTTGTGAGCCTCTTTTTCCTCAAAGGGTATGCAGCGTTTGAAAAGACCGGAGAGAATTACTTCCACGTGTTCTTGAACGGCAATGAGATCGGAACGGTGGGCGAAGCAGACAGAGCGGAGCAGCTTCTGCAGGAAGCCAGAAGGAATATCGCTTCCCAGAGTGATGATATGATCTTTATGGACGCAGATTTAAAGCTGGTCGGTGAAGAAGTGCTGTGGGGAACACTGGACAATGAGGACAATCTGCTGGCAGCCATGGAACGGGAACTGGAGAGCAGTATCCGTGAGACTTCCCACAGATCCTATACAATGAAAGTAAATGAATATATGGTCAACCTGTCCAGCGTGGAGGATGTGGAGTCTCTGCTGCAGGCAGCAGTGGACAAATACGACAGTGAAGACAAATTCAGCGTGGAACTGACTCACGATGCACAGAAGGAATTCAATGTTCTTACCACCGAGGTAGTCAATAAACAGGAACTGACCGCTCAGGAAGAACAGAAGGAAGAATCCATCTATGCAGGCGGTGTACAGTCCGTACTGGATCAGGCGGGCTCCCAGGCAGACCAGCAGGGGGAAAAAGATTTCGAAGACTATGATCTTGGGCTGATGACCATGGACTTTGCGGAAAAGGTGGAAATCGTAGAGACCTATCTTCCGGAAAGCATGCTGACTCCGCTGGATCAGGCAATCGAGGATGTGATCAAGGATCAGGAGACCCCCGGAGAATATGAAGTAGTCAGCGGAGATACCCTGTCGGAGATTTCGATTAAAGTAAATATTCCGATGGATCAGATCATCGCCATGAACAGCGAGACACTAACCGATGAAAATTCTACGATCCGCGTAGGGGACAAGCTGATCATTACCGTGCCGCAGCCGGAGCTGTCCGTGGAGCGCATGGAGCAGAATTATTATGAAGAAATCTATGATGCAGATGTAATTTATGTGGACAACGATTCCTGGTATACGACCCAGACCAAGATTTTGCAGCAGCCCTCCGCCGGTTTCCGTCGGGTAGTGGCGGATGTATCTTATCTGAATGACAGAGAGGTCACCAGGGATATTCTGAAGGAAGAAGTGGTCATGGAGGCAGTTCCCAAGATTGTGGAACGAGGCACCAAGATTCCTCCGACCTATATCAAGCCTATTTCCGGGGGACGTCTGAGTTCCAATTTCGGACGCAGAAAGTCACCTACCAAGGGTGCCAGCAGCTACCATAAGGGTGTGGACTGGTCGGTTCCTACCGGAACTGCGGTATTTGCATCCTGCGGCGGTACAGTGGCCAGAGCCGGATGGGGAAGTGGATACGGTTATTGTGTCTATATCAACCATGAAGACGGCAGACAGACCCGATACGGACATCTGAGCAAGGTGCTCGTCAAGGTCGGCCAGACGGTAAAACAGGGAGAACGTATTGCACTGAGCGGTAATACCGGCGTAAGTACGGGACCTCATCTTCACTTTGAGATCCTCATTAATGGCAGCCAGGTGAACCCGTTGAAGTACCTGAATTAGGGCGTTGTATTTACAAATGTGCGAAAATGTGGTATAAGTGCATAAGAAGGTTTTTCTGATCTGAGAATGACAGAGGTAAGAAACAATGGAACAATACGCAATTAAAGGCGGTAATCCATTAGTCGGTGAAGTTGAAATAGGAGGTGCCAAGAATGCGGCACTTCCTATTCTTGCTGCTTCCGTGATGACGGATGAGACTGTTTATATAGAAAATATGCCGGATGTAAGAGATACGAATGTCCTTTTGAGCGCCATGGAGAACATCGGCGTGATCGTAAAGAGAACCGACCGTCACAAAGTGACTCTCAATGCATCCAACATCAGTGAACTTGTAGTAGAAGATGAAAATATCAAGAAGATCAGAGCGTCCTACTATCTGATCGGTGCTTTGTTAGGTAAATACAAGCATGCGGAAGTGGCACTTCCCGGTGGATGTGATATCGGCTGCCGTGCCATCGACCAGCATATTAAAGGCTTCCGTGCTCTGGGCGCGGACGTGAAGATCGAGCATGGCCTGATCAAGACACAGGCGGAGCATCTGCGCGGCAGCCATATTTATATGGATGTGGTCAGTGTCGGCGCTACCATCAATATCATGATGGCTGCGGTAATGGCGGAAGGCACCACGATTATCGAGAACTCTGCCAAGGAGCCTCATGTGGTGGATCTGGCGAACTTCCTGAACAGCATGGGAGCCAATATCAAGGGTGCCGGTACGGATGTGATCCGTATCAAGGGTGTTTCCCATCTGCATGGCACAGAGTATGCCGTGATTCCCGATCAGATCGAAGCCGGTACGTTTATGTTCGCAGCGGCAGTGACCAAGGGCGATGTGACGGTGAAAAATGTGATTCCGAAGCATCTGGAGTCTATTACGGCAAAACTTCTGGAGATTGGCTGTGAAGTAGAGGAAGCGGATGACTGTATCCGTGTGGTAGCGTCCAAGCCTCTGCAGCATACCCAGGTGAAGACCCTGCCTTATCCCGGATTTCCTACGGATATGCAGCCCCAGATCACAGTGGCGCTGGGACTTTCCAAAGGAACCAGCATCGTGACGGAGAGTATTTTCGAGAACCGTTTCAAATATGTGGATGAGCTGACCCGTATGGGCGCCAGCATCAAAGTAGAAGGCAACACCGCTATCATCGACGGTGTATCCAGATATACCGGAGCCAATATTTCCGCACCGGATCTGCGGGCGGGAGCAGCACTGGTACTGGCTGCCATGTCTGCAGAAGGATTCTCTACTGTGGATGATATCCGCTATATTGAGAGAGGTTATGAGGATTTCCACCTGAAATTACAGGGACTGGGAGCCCAGATCGAGTTGATCGAGACGGAGCGGGACCTGCAGAAGTTCAAGCTGAAGATCGGTTAATGAGTGGATTTCTCATAAACCACAACAGAATGACATTTTGAAAAAAATGTCTGTTGACAAAAAAGGTAACTCATAGTAAGTTAATTAGCGTAGAAAAGTTCATATAGACTTTCCCTTATTCAGAGTGGTGGAGATACATAGGATCGATGAAGCCACGGCAACCCCGCAGAATGCGGAAGGTGCCCACCTGAGCGAATAACTGTCGAACAATAAGAGGATTTGATCGCACAATAAATCAGTCCGCTTATGAAAGCGGACTTTTTTGCATCATTCAGAGCTGTCGGCATTGAAAATTTGATTTTGCGAATGAGGCTCTGAATGACAGGACTTTAGCAACTCATACACTAGACCCTCTTCCCGCAAGGAAGCAGAATGGAGGACAAATGGAAAAACGTTTATTTACATCGGAGTCCGTAACCGAAGGACATCCCGACAAAATCTGTGATGCCGTATCTGATGCGGTACTGGATGCGCTGATGGAGCAGGATCCCTTCAGCCGTGTAGCATGTGAGACCTGCACCAATACCGGTTTCGTACTGGTCATGGGTGAGATCACCACCAAGGCAAATATTGATATTCCCGCTATCGTTCGTAAGACCGTAACCGAGATCGGCTACGATTCTTCCGAAAAAGGATTCGACGGCAATACCTGTGCGGTTATGGTATCTCTGGACAAGCAGTCCGCAGATATCGCCATGGGCGTTGACAAGGCGCTGGAAGCACGTGAGAGCCATATGACCGATGAGCAGCTGGATGCCATCGGTGCCGGAGATCAGGGTATGATGTTCGGTTATGCGACCAACGAGACTCCCGAACTGATGCCGTATCCCATCTCTCTGGCACACAAGCTGACCAGACAGCTGACCAAGGTTCGTAAGGACGGTACTCTTTCTTATTTAAGACCCGACGGAAAGAGCCAGGTATCCGTAGAGTATGACGAGAATGGCAAGCCTTTCCGTCTGGAAGCGGTTGTTCTGTCTACCCAGCATGACGAGCATGTATCCCAGGAGCAGATCCATGAGGACATCAAGAAGTATGTATTCGATCCTGTTTTGCCCGCAGACATGATCGATGCAGACACCAAGTTCTTCATCAATCCTACCGGACGTTTCGTAATCGGCGGACCTAACGGCGACAGCGGACTGACTGGCCGTAAGATCATCGTAGACACCTACGGTGGATATGCACGTCACGGCGGCGGAGCATTCTCCGGCAAGGACTGCACCAAGGTGGACAGAAGTGCGGCATACGCAGCACGTTACGTTGCCAAGAATATCGTAGCGGCAGGACTGGCTGAAAAGTGTGAGATCCAGCTGTCTTACGCTATCGGTGTGGCACATCCTACTTCCATCATGGTAGATACCTTCGGTACGGGCAAACTGCATGATGATAAGCTGGTGGAGATCATTCGTGAGAACTTCGACTTAAGACCCGCAGGCATCATCAAGATGCTGGATCTGCGCAGACCTATCTACAAGCAGACCGCTTCCTATGGCCACTTTGGACGTACCGATGTGGATCTGCCCTGGGAGAAGCTGGACAAGGTGGATTTATTGAAGAAATACCTGGCATAGTTACGAGCCATGCAAAAATGAAACAGGAACTGTTCCCGGGAGTTTACTCACAGGGAACAGTTCCTGTTTTGATTTTTATGCGGCACATGTATGAATGAAGCATGGCGTTTTATTTGGTTTCTTCTGTCTCCTCGGTCTCGTCCGTCTCTTCCTGTCCATACTCTCCGATATGGAACAGCTGCTGTTCTCCGGAGGTAGTGACATGCACACCTTTTTCTTCCAGCTTCAGATCCTTGACATACATGGTCTTCGTAGTCTGGGGCAGAGCGGCCAGATCAATCTCAATGGGATCCAACAGATGTGCGGGGTCTGCTTTGTAATGTACTTCCGACAACTCCGCTTCGAAGATACCCTGTACCTTGTCTTCATTTACATATACAATGGGAACAGTAGCGGATACGATTTCGCCGGCTACCAGAGCCTGAAAGTCCAGAGCCATATATTTCTTGGTCAGAGGATCAAAATCAATATTTTTTACCAGAACATCTACATTCTTACCATCCAGTTCCAGATAAGCCTGGGTACCTTCTTTTGCATTCTTGATAAAAGCGGATGCATCCTTCTCTGTGAATTTCAGGGAAACATTCTCTTTCATTTCTTTTCCGTACAAAACACCGGTGATAAAACCGTCTCTTCTTAATTTCTTTGCTTTTTCGTCAGGATTTCTTTTTTCAGCTTTTAATGTCAACATAATGATGACCTCCTCGATCTCTACGTTTGTTTCGTGTAGATGAGAGCTTGTAGAAGTTCTTTTTGCACTATGGTTATTATAGCACATATAGAACAAAGTAAACAGTGAAAATGTCACAAAAATAACAGAAAAAAAGTGGGATTTACAAGCAAATTTCAGAAAACAAAGTGAAGCGGCACTCTTTGGCATCTATGACATGAAACGAAAATATGTAAAACACATGGAAATATTCGTTTCAAAATTGTGTGCGTATGATGATATATCTGAGAAAAATTTACAACTGCATTACAAGAACACGGTACAACAATAAAGCAAATGGTTGCGCGAAGAAACAAAATAAGGTATACTTGTCACGAATACATTTGAACACACAGGGAGGACATAAGGATGGATATGAATATTGTATGCCTGGATCTGGAAGGAGTACTGGTGCCGGAGATCTGGATCGCTTTTGCGGAGGCCAGCGGAATCCCGGAACTGAAGAGAACCACCAGAGACGAGCCGGATTACGATAAATTAATGAAATGGAGACTTGGTATTCTGAAGGAACACGGTCTGGGACTGAAGGAGATTCAGGAGACGATCGCAAAGATCGACCCCATCCCCGGGGCGAAGGAGTTTCTGGATGAGCTGCGTTCCATTACCCAGGTCATCATTATCAGTGACACCTTTTCACAGTTTGCGGGCCCTCTGATGAAAAAACTGGGTTACCCCACCATCTTCTGTAATTCCCTGGAGGTAGCTGACAACGGTGAAATCACCGGTTTTAAGATGCGTGTGGAGAATTCCAAGTACACTACGGTGAAGGCATTGCAGTCTATCGGCTTCCAGACCATCGCCAGCGGTGACAGCCACAACGATCTGGGCATGATCCAGGCCAGCAAGGCAGGGTTCCTGTTCAAGAGTACCGAACAGATCAAAAAAGATCATCCGGAGCTTCCAGCCTATGAGACCTATGACGAACTGATGGCAGCCATCAAAAAAGCATTATAATCTCCTATATTACTATTACTATGAAAAACTCTCCGGACAGATGTTATTCTGTTGAGGAGAGTTTTCTGTGTATACAGTGAATGCGTTTAATGGAGAATATTGATCCGCCACACACGGAAAACAGGGAAAAGACAAATAAAATATAAAAATATAATCGAAATTAAAAAAGTTATTTACATATTTTTACAAAATGTTACAATATTATAATATGACTTGTTATCAACCAATAGTAAGGAGAGGAAAATGTTCGAAAATTTGAAAATCAAGCAGCGCCTGAAAAAAGCTTTTGTCATTATTGTAGTTATATCATCTATTGCAGGAGTGCTCGGAGCACTGGCAATGATCGTTACCATGAACCGCTATCAGCATGCATTGACCAATTACGGTTTTTCACAGGGAGATATCGGTAAGGCCATGACTGTATTCACGGATGTAAGATCCGCAACCCGTGGAATCATAGGATATAACGACCCGGATCTGGTGGACGGTCTGATCACGACTCACGATGAGAAGAAGCAGGCTTTTCTTGAATACTGGGAAGTTGTCGGCGAGACTGTTGTTTCTTCAAAGGAGAAGGAACTGTATGATCAGGTAAATGAGCAGATTCAGCAGTACTGGGAGCTGGATCAGCAGGCCATTAATACCGGTAAGGTGGATATGGAAGAGAAGCGTATGCAGGCACAGGAGCTGATGCAGAATCAGGTAGCACCGCTTTATAATGAAATTTATGATACCATGCGTGAACTTATGAACGAGAATGTCCGTGAAGGAGATTCCCTTTCTTCCATACTGAATATCATGGGATTTATCTTCCTGCTTATCATTGTTGGTGTGATCGTGCTGGCAATTATCATTGCAACGAGAATGGAACATGCAATCTCTCAGGGAATCGCAGCACCGCTGGATGCATTGGCAAAGCGTCTGGAGACTTTTGCACAGGGTAACCTGTCCGATCCGTTCCCGACACTGAACAGTAAGGATGAGATCGCTGACATGATTCATTCTGCAAATGAAATGGCAGAAAAGCTGAGTTTTGTCATTGCCGACACCGGAGAAGTTATGAGCCAGATGGCAAACGGCAATTACAACATCACTTCCAAGAACCCGGATATGTATCAGGGTGATTTTGAACAGTTGTTTCTGTCTATCCGTAACATGAAGACACAGATGGTTCAGACACTGCGTTCCATCGAGGAGTCTTCCAGGCAGGTATCCGCAGGTGCAGCTAACCTGGCAGATGCTTCCCAGAATCTGGCAGAGGGCGCTACCGAGCAGGCAGGTGCCGTAGAAGAACTGCAGGCTACCATTACCAACATTACTTCCAATATTGAGCAGGCTGCTGAACAGGCACAGGAGTCCTATGAGCAGGCCAGAAAATATGCAAACGAAGCAGATAACAGCAGAGCAGAGATGAAGGCTATGGTGGATGCTATGGCCAGAATCAGTGATACTTCCAACAAGATCGGCAATATCATTTCTGAAATCGAGGATATTGCATCCCAGACCAACCTGTTGTCCCTGAATGCTTCCATCGAGGCAGCCAGAGCAGGTGAGGCAGGCCGTGGATTCGCTGTGGTTGCTGACCAGATCCGTCAGTTGGCAGAGCAGAGTACCAAGTCTGCTGTAGATACCAGAGACCTGATTGAAGGTTCCATGCAGGAGATCAAGGAAGGCAACCAGGCTGCAGACAGCGCTGCTGCTTCCATCGAGATCGTAGTAGACGGTATCGGCAAGATTGCAGAGTCTTCCCGCAGTATCAGCGAGATCTCCAAGGACCAGGCCAATGCCATGGATCAGGCAGAGCAGGGTGTCAACCAGATCTCCGAGGTAGTACAGTCCAACTCCGCTACCGCAGAAGAATCTTCCGCTACCAGCCAGGAATTGTCTGCACAGGCAATCTCTCTGGATGAGCTGATCAGCAAGTTTATTCTTCCTCAGGAATAAGAACGGCTGAGACATTGAGAAAAATATAGTACAGCTGGAAAAGCAGGTATCGGCAACGATGCCTGCTTTTTTTCTCTGACAGGAAGTGGACAAGGATATCTGATATGCGATATAATTACAGGGAACAGAACTGGAACAAAATGAGTGAAATGAGGTAACCATGGGAATGGATCAGGAACAGACACCCCACAAGCGCCGGGTGCGTTATAAAGGGAAATACCCCAGAAAATTTGAGGAAAAATATAAGGAATTACAGCCCGAAAAATACGGAGATACCATTGCCCATGTGATTCAGAAGGGAAACACTCCCGCAGGCATGCATATCTCCATTATGGTAAAGGAGATTCTGGATTTCCTGAAGATCCAGCCGGGAGAGACCGGATTTGATGCAACACTGGGCTACGGTGGACATACGAAAGCCATGTTGGAGCAGCTGCAGGGGCGTGGGCATATCTATGCCACAGACGTAGATCCGGAGGAGTCTGCCAAGACGAAGAAACGACTGGCAGAGGCCGGTTACGGAGAAGAGATTCTGACCATCAGATTACAGAATTTCTGCACTATAGATGAGATCGCAAAAGAGGTCGGCGGATTTGATTTTATTCTGGCGGATCTGGGAGTATCTTCCATGCAGATCGATAATCCCAGCAGAGGTTTTTCTTTCAAGGTGGACGGTCCGCTAGATCTCAGACTGAATCAGCAGCAAGGAATCAGTGCAGCAGAGCGCCTGGATACCATCAGCAGAGAAGAACTGGCGGGAATGCTTTACGAGAATTCCGACGAACCCTACTGCGAGGAACTGGCGAAGGCCATCACCGATGAGATCCGTAAAGGACACCGGATAGATACTACTACAAAATTAAGGGAAGTCATCGAAAAGACTCTGGATTTCCTCCCGGAGAAGGAGAAAAAGGATACCATCAAAAAGACCTGTCAGAGAACTTTTCAGGCCTTGCGTATTGATGTGAACCGCGAATTTGAAGTATTGTATGAGTTCATGGAAAAGCTGCCGGGAGCCTTGAAACCCGGCGGAAGAGTAGCTATCCTGACTTTCCATTCCGGCGAAGACAAGCTGGTGAAGCAGGCATTGAAGGAAGGCTACCGGAACGGCATTTATGCCGATTATGCGAAAGACGTGATCCGCCCTTCTGCGGAGGAATGTGTACAGAACGGCAGAGCCCGTTCCACGAAGATGCGTTGGGCGGTCCGGGCGGAAGAACAGACAGACTGACAGACGGAACAAAGGAGGTGTGAGAATGACTGTCATGGAATTTATCAATGCACACAGAGAGGATATGGATCCCTGCGAGTGCGTGATCCTGCCGGACGGCAGTGTGGAAGAGCCACAGCCTTCTCATATCAAAAAGCTGGAGGAAATCTCCGGCGAAGATAAACTGACACTGAACAGCCGTATGGAGAAAAATATGGAGCCCATATTTTTCATGGTGGAGTATACCGGCTGTATGTTAATATGGAGTACCCGTGTGGTGGTGCCTTCCCATCCCACACCGGCACAGGAAGAGACACTGGAGACCTTGTATTTCGCGGCTATGCTGTCTCCGGGATATCACAGGGAACAGGTGGGAGAAACTTACGAGGAATGCGTCAGAAAAGCAAAAGAACTGCACTAGAAAGGGAACGACAAAATGGCATTTGCACATCTTCATGTTCATACAGAATATTCGCTGTTGGACGGTTCCAACAAGATCAAGGAGTACGTAGCCAGGGTCAAGGAGCTGGGTATGGACAGCGCGGCAATCACCGACCATGGCGTTATGTACGGCGTGATCGATTTTTACCGGGCAGCCAGAGAAGCGGGGATCAAACCGATCCTGGGCTGTGAGGTGTACGTGGCTCCGAATTCCCGGTTTGACAAGGAACTGACAGGTGGAGAGGATCGTTATCACCATCTGGTGCTGCTTGCGGAGAACAATATCGGCTATGCTAACCTGATGAAGATCGTCAGCCGTGGCTTTACGGAAGGATATTATTATAAACCCCGTGTGGATATGGAAGTATTGCAGGAGTTCCACGAGGGAATTATCGCATTGTCTGCCTGCCTTGCAGGTGAAGTGCCCCGGTTTATTCTGAAGGGAATGAAGGACGAAGCGAGAAAAGCGGCTCGCAAATACGAGGCCTGCTTCGGCAAGGGCAATTATTTTCTGGAACTGCAGGATCACGGTATCCCGGAGCAGCGTACGGTGAACATGGAACTGCTCCAGATGAGCAGAGAACTGGACATTCCGCTGGTAACCACCAACGATGTGCATTACACCTATGCTGAGGATGCGATTCCCCACGATATTCTGCTGTGTCTGCAGACCGGCAAAAAGCTGGCGGACGAGGATCGCATGCGTTATGAGGGCGGTCAGTATTACGTCAAGAGCGAAGAGGAAATGAAGGGACTGTTCCCCTATGCATGGGAGGCCGTGGAGAATACCCAGAGGATTGCAGACCGTTGTAATGTGGAGATAGAGTTTGGCGTGACGAAGCTGCCGAAATACGATGTGCCGGAGGGGTACGATTCCTGGAGCTATCTGAACAAGCTTTGTAATGACGGACTGGCAGAGCGTTACGGTGACGGTGACCAGCCTGCCGGGGAGACCGGACAGACCCTGCGGGAACGTCTGGATTACGAGCTGGGTGTCATCCGCAGAATGGGATATGTGGACTATTTCCTGATCGTATGGGATTTCATCAACTATGCGAAAGAGCACGGGATTCCGGTGGGACCGGGACGAGGTTCCGCTGCGGGAAGTATCGTGGCATATTGCCTGAAGATCACCAACATTGATCCCATTCATTATAATCTGCTGTTTGAACGTTTCCTGAATCCGGAACGTGTGTCCATGCCCGATATTGATGTGGACTTCTGCTTCGAACGGAGACAGGAAGTCATTGATTATGTGGGCAGAAAATACGGCAACGACAAGGTGGTGCAGATCGTTACGTTCGGTACCCTGGCAGCCAAGGGTGTCATCCGTGATGTGGGACGTGTGATGGATCTGCCCTATGCTTTTGTGGATTCCATTGCGAAGATGGTTCCCAACGAGTTGAATATTACCCTGAATAAGGCTCTGGAAATGAATCCGGAGTTCCGTAAGCTGTACCAGGAGGACGAACAGGTACATCATCTGATTGATATGTGCAAGCGTCTGGAAGGACTGCCCAGACATACCTCCATGCATGCAGCGGGTGTAGTCATCTGCCAGAAGTCGGCGGATGAATTTGTTCCTCTGTCCAGAGGCTCCGACGGTTCCATCGTTACCCAGTTTACCATGACGACATTGGAGGAACTGGGGCTTCTGAAAATGGATTTCCTTGGGCTGCGCACGCTGACAGTGATCCATGATGCGGTAAAATTCATTGAAAATACCACCGGCAGACATATTGATGTGGATGCGATTGACTACAACGATCCGAAGGTGCTGGCATCGATCGGCACCGGCAGAACGGAAGGAGTGTTCCAGCTGGAAAGTGCCGGAATGAAGAGCTTCATGAAGGAATTGCGTCCCCAGAATCTGGAAGATGTGGTGGCTGGTATTTCCCTGTATCGTCCAGGTCCTATGGATTTTATCCCGAAGTATATTCAGGGTAAAAATCATCCGGATGCGGTAACTTATGCCTGTCCCCAGCTGGAGCCGATCTTAAAGCCCACCTACGGCTGTATTGTATATCAGGAACAGGTAATGCAGATCGTTCGTGATCTGGCGGGCTATACACTGGGACGAAGCGATCTGGTGCGCCGTGCCATGAGTAAGAAGAAACAGTCCGTCATGGAAAAAGAGCGGGCCAACTTCATCTACGGCAACCCGGAGGAAAATGTCCCCGGCTGTATTGCCAACGGCATTGACGAGCAGACAGCAGGGCAGATCTACGATATGATGATGGATTTTGCCAAATATGCGTTCAACAAGTCCCATGCGGCCTGTTATGCGGTAGTGGCTTACCAGACAGCGTATTTGAAATACTATTATCCCGTAGAATTCATGGCGGCGTTGATGACTTCCGTCATCGATAACCCGAAAAAAGTATCGGAGTATATTTTGAACTGCCGGAACATGAATATCGCCATTCTGCCGCCGGATGTAAATGCGGGAGAAGCCGGATTCTCTGTGACAGACGGCAAGATCCGCTATGCCCTGACAGCTATCAAGGGTGTGGGACGTCCCATCATTGACAGCCTGGTACAGGAGCGTAAGGAAAGAGGCCCTTTCACGAATCTGAAGGACTTTATTACCCGCATGTCCGATAAAAAAGAGATGAATAAGCGGGCTATTGAGAACCTGATCAAAGCAGGAGCCATGGACGGACTGGGCGGTACGAGAAAACAGTTCATGAGTGTCTATGTGCAGATCGCGGACCATATTGCCCATGATAAAAAGAACAATCTGGCCGGACAGATCTCCCTGTTTGACATTGCAGGGGAAGAAGATAAGGAAGAATTCGATATCCGGATGCCGGATGTGGGCGAATACAATAAGGAGATGCTGTTGGGCTTCGAAAAAGAGGTGCTGGGTGTCTACGTCAGCGGTCATCCCCTGGAGGAATATCAGGAGCTGTGGCAGAACTGCATCAGCAATACTGCCGGGGATTTTGCCCTGGATGAAGAGACCGGAGAGGTGCAGTTAGTCAGGGACCAGGCCAATGCGGTCATCGGCGGACTGATCGCCGACAAGACGGTAAAATACACTAAAAACGACAAAATCATGGCATTTTTAAATGTGGAGGATCTGATCGGCAATGTAGAAGTGGTGGTATTTCCACAGATGTACGAGCGCTACAGTACATTGCTTGTGGAGGATGCGAAGGTGTTTATCCGGGGCAGAGTATCCCTGGAAGAAGACAAGGACGGCAAGCTGATCTGCGACCAGATCATCAGTTTTGAGGATGCGCAGGCTGCAAGGGCAGCGAACCAGCCTCTGTTCCCCAGAAATTACGGAGGCCGGGGCGGCAGCAGCCGCGGCGGATCCTACGGAAACGGAAGTGGAAATGGCGGTGCCGGTGGATACCGGAATGCCGGGAACGGCTACGGACAATACCAAAATGACGGTATGAACAGCAGTAGTATGTCGGTGGGACAGACCGGTCAGGCAGCAGGACAAATGCAGTCCGGGCAGCGTACACAAGCAAATGGAACCCCTCAGAAAAAAGGCATGCCGGCGGGAGCCTGGATCCAGTTCCCCAATATGGAGGCCTATAAGACCAGAGAGCAGGAACTGCTGCAGGCCATTGCGGATTCCGACGGGGATGACGATGTGGTGATCTATCTGCGGGACATTAAAAATATTAAGATCCTGCCCCAAAATCTCCGGGTAAAAGCCGACGGGGCATTAATGGAAAAGCTTACATTGCTGTTTGGAAAAGAAAATGTTAAATTTATAACGAAACCTATTGAAAACCGCTCAAAAATAGATTAAAATAAGGAATCGAGAAGAGAAAACTATTCGTTCGTTTACTTAGGAGGTAACAGTCATGGCAAAAGAGATTAAGACGATCGGCGTATTGACCAGCGGCGGTGATGCACCGGGAATGAACGCTGCTATTCGTGCAGTTGTTCGTACAGCCATTGCAAGAGGACTGAAGGTTAAGGGAATCAAAAAAGGCTATCAGGGTCTTTTGAATGAAGAGATCATAGATATGGAAGCCAAGGACGTATCCGATATCATTCAGCGCGGTGGTACGATCTTAGGAACCGCACGTTGTCTGGAGTTCAAGGAAGCGGAAGGACAGAAGAAGGGTGCTGAGATCTGCAGAAAGCACGGTATCGACGGTATCGTTGTCATCGGCGGTGACGGTTCTTACCGTGGTGCACAGGCACTGTCCAGACTTGGTATTAATACCATCGGTCTTCCCGGAACCATCGACCTGGATATTGCATGTACCGAGTACACCATCGGTTTCGATACTGCTGTCAACACAGCAATGCAGGCAATCGACAAGGTTAAGGATACCTCTTCCTCTCATGAGAGATGCAGTATCATCGAGGTAATGGGCAGAAATGCCGGTTATATCGCTCTGTGGTGCGGTATTGCCAACGGTGCCGAGGATATCCTGCTTCCCGAGAAGTACGATTACAACGAACAGAATATTATCAATAATATCATTACCAACCGTAAGCATGGTAAGACCCATCATATCATCATCAATGCCGAGGGAATCGGACATTCCACTTCCATGGCCCGGCGTATCGAGGCTGCTACCGGTATTGAGACCCGTGCTACGATCTTAGGTTACATGCAGCGTGGCGGAAGCCCTACTGCCAAGGATCGTTACTATGCATCTATCATGGGTGCTTACGCAGTAGATATCATGCTGGAAGGCAAGACCAACCGTGTCGTAGGTTATCAGCACGGTGAGTTCATCGATTTCGATATCGAAGAGGCTTTGCAGATGCAGAAGGGCATCAATGAGTACCAGTTCGAGGTATCTCATCTGCTGTCCATCTAATTTAATTTAACAGTTCAGACTGCGAAGCAGGCACTTTTATAAATAAGAGTGTCTGAACGGATATGAAGACAAAGGCGTTTCCCATTGCGTGGAAACGCCTTTTTGACTATAATAAACTCATCCATAGAATGCATCCCGACTGCTTGCAGGCAGGGGATCATTCTATGAGAGGAGTAAACAAACATAAGTAAGTAGGGCGATTAGCCCGGATTACGCATGTTTGTTATGGTTTCGAAAGTTCGCAGAACGGAGAAACCATATTATTATGATGTTTAGGAGCGGTTAGCAGACAGATATGATCACAAGCAACAACAATGCAAAAGTAAAACAGGTGGTGCAGTGGCAGACCAAGGCAAAGGAGCGCCGCAAGGATCACGTATTTCTGGCAGAAGGTGTCAGAATGTGTGAGGAGGCTCCGGTAAAAAACGTGCGGGAGGTCTACCTTACGGAAGAACTGGAGCAAAAGATCCGGCAGAATGCACAGAATGGAGACGTGGCATTCTGGGACAAGCTGCAGCAGACCGGCTACGAGACCGTCTCCACGGAAGTTTTTGCCAAAATGGCGGATACCCAGACCCCCCAGGGCATTCTGACAGTGCTGGAACAGCCGGTCTATGATCTGACACAGCTGTTGGAACAGCCGGATCCTTTATTTCTGATGCTGGAAAATCTGCAGGATCCGGGCAATCTGGGAACCATGATCCGTACCGGAGAAGGAGCAGGGATAACGGGTGTTATCATGAACAACCAGACGGTTGATATCTTTAATCCCAAGACCATCCGTGCCACCATGGGGTCTATTTTCCGGGTGCCTTTTGTCTACGTGCCGGATCTGGCACCGGTGCTGGAACAGATGCATGCAAAAGGTATCCACACCTATGCGGCACACTTGAAAGGACAGGAATACTACGATTCCTTTTCTTTCCGGGAGCCTACGGCGTTCCTCATCGGCAACGAAGGAAACGGCTTATCCAAGGAAATCTCCGACCAGGCGGGACAGTATCTCAAGATCCCCATGGAGGGCAGGGTGGAATCCCTGAATGCCTCCATTGCAGCGGCCCTTCTGATGTACGAGGCCCACAGACAGCGAAGCGCAAGACTGTAATTATCCCGGACACATTTGCCTTATAGATATTATCAAATGCCAGGCATTCGATGCGCAGCCGATAATATTTACATGGCTCTGAATAATTATGATGTCGGGGTCAAAAGCCCACGACACAATAATAATAGAAGAAAGACAGAACAGGAGGAAAGATATCATGAAGATCGGATTTATCGGACTGGGAAATATGGCCACTGCCATGATCGGAGGAATGTTGCAAAAAGGAATTGCAGCTCCGGAGGACATCATTGGTTCAGCCAGAACGGAAACAACAGTGGAAAAAGTTAAAACAAAATTTAATATTAACACAACAACGGATAACAAAATCGTAGCGGCACAGGCAGACATTCTGTTCCTGGCAGTGAAACCCATCTTTTTCCCGGAGGTGATCGACCAGATCAAAGATGTCGTGGCAGAGGATACCCTGATCGTCAGCATTGCGGCAGGAAGAACTCTGGACTATCTGAAAGAGGCTTTCGGCAGACCGGAATTGAAGCTGATCCGCTGCATGCCCAATACTCCGGCACTGGTACTGGAAGGCTGCACCGGCGTCTGTGCGGAAGAAAACGTCACGGAGGAAGACATGGAGCAGGTACTGGCACTGTTACGTTCCTTCGGCATTGCCAGTGTGGTACCGGAACGGCTGATGGATGTAGTCGTAGGTGTCAGCGGTAGCTCCCCGGCCTATGTGTTCATGTTCATTGAAGCCATGGCAGACGAGGCAGTAGCCGCCGGAATGCCCAGAAAACAGGCTTATGAATTCGCAGCACAATCCGTCCTTGGCAGTGCCAGGATGGTGTTGGAGACCGGCAGACATCCCGGAGAACTGAAGGACATGGTGTGCTCCCCCGGTGGAACCACGATCCAGGCAGTCAAGGTACTGGAGGAAAAAGGCATGCGCGCCGCTGTCATGGATGCCATGGATGCCTGCATTGAGAAGTCCAAAAGCATGTAGTGACAGCTCGACCATGAACAGAGTCGAGAGCAAAAATCATGTTAACATGATTTTGCGAATGGCGCTAGCCGAGCTGTCATGGCTAAATAGCGCCCAAAGTCCCAAAACTTGACAAAAATTTTGTCATCTGTTATGATATCTCGCGTAACAAATTTAATATTTTTGTAACAAACCGGTGAAAATCTTAATAATTTCAGCATATACTACTCACTGGTGAGATCCACAGGTATCACACCCATCGGGGAATCTTCCTGTGGGAAAGGCGTGTATCAAGATGACAAAAAGCAGAAGAATGCTGGTTGTATGCGTAGGACTGCTCTGTTCTCTCTTCCTGAGCATGCAGATGAGCATGACCGCACAGGCGGGCAATACAAAAAATTATGTAAATGATCTGAACGGTGGTATCGCATCCATCCTGGATCCCGGTTCCAGGAACAGCACTGAGGTGATCAACGCTACGGTGAAGGAACTGAACCTGACCTTCCCGGCAGAGGAAGAGATCAGTTCCGGTCTGGTCATGGCGAACGTAAGGGATGCCGTGAATGTAAGAAGCGATGCCAGCGAGGAAGCATCCAAGGTCGGTAAACTCTACAAGGACTGTGGAGGTACCATCCTGGAGCGTAAGGACGGCTGGACCAAGATCCAGTCCGGCACTCTGATCGGCTGGGCAAAGGACGAATATCTCCTGTTCGGAGATGACGCCAGAGCACTGGCCAACGATGTAGGCAGGATGATCGCACAGATCAATACGGAGACCCTCCGTGTGAGAACGGAAGCGGATCAGGAAGCCGGTGTCCTGGGACTTCTTCCCAAGGGAGACATCGCAGATGTAGTAGACAACAGCAACCCGGAATGGGTCTGTATTGACTACGAAGGCGCAGACGGTTATGTGGCTGCGGAATATGTAACTGTAGATTTCCAGATCGACTCCGGTGAGACACTGGAGGAGATCAAGGCAAGAGAAGCCGCAGAGCGTGAAGCAAAGCGTCACGTCAACTACGGCGAATATACCACCGATGCGGATACCACGCAGCTGCTGGCCGCACTGGTACAGTGTGAAGCAGGCTGTGAAAGCTACGAAGGCCAGCTGGCGGTAGCGTCCGTAGTTATGAACCGTGTAAGAAGCGGAGCATATCCCAATAGTATTCACGGTGTTATCTATGCCTCCGGACAGTTTACTCCAGCACTGAACGGTAAGGTAAATACCGTATACGAATCCGGCAGGATCTCCGCAAGCTGTGTTCAGGCAGCCCAGGAAGCCATCTCCGGTGTCTCCAATGTAGGAGACATGACCCACTTCAGACGTAACAACGGCCGTGACGGACTGGTCATCGGTAACCACGTCTTCTACTAAGTGGCACACAAAAGAACAGCGCATACAACAGAGACGGTATCCCGGAACAGGGGTACCGTCTTTTAACGTACAGGCAGGAGCCGATCCGCCGGATGGAATGAGGAATGAGAAGAGCACAATAGAATCCCGTATCGTGCACCAATAGAGGTTGTCACAGAAGACTATTTGTAGTACACTGGATACAACTACAAAACCAAAGGAGTGATCACATGAGTGAAATGGTAACCTTGTGGCTTGTGGTATTGATCGTATCGATCGGTGTGGAGGTCGCCACTCTGGGACTGACGAGCATCTGGTTCGCCGGAGGCGCCGTTGTGGCAGTGATTGCCGCCGCATTGCAGGCACCGATCTGGTTGCAGATCCTGTTATTTTTTGCAGTGTCTCTGCTGCTGTTATTTTTCACCAGACCTGTCGCAGTCAGATATTTCAACAAAGACCGCGTAAGGACGAATGTGGAAAGTATGATCGGCAGACAGGCGATCGTGACCAGTGAGATCGACAATCTGCAGGGCATCGGACAGGTAACGGTGGGCGGCCAGGAGTGGAGCGCCAGAACCGAAAAAGACGGACTGAATCTACAGCCCGGAACGGTGGTAGACATCGTGGCAGTCAGTGGTGTCAAGCTGATCGTCAAGGTGGAACCGCAGATGACGAAGGTCATCGGGGAAGTACCGCAGTCACAGAATTAAGAATCGTGTAACACGGATACATGAGGGAAAAGCGCGTACAGAGGTACGCAGCGTACACGAATGTACGCAGAAGGAGGAAAAATGGTAGCATTAATCATTATTGTCGTTTTAGTATTATGGATCTGTGTATCCTGTATCAAGATCGTGCCTCAGGCACAGGCCTACGTGATCGAACGTCTGGGTGCTTATCAGGCCACCTGGAATGTAGGATTCAATCTGAAGATCCCGTTCATCGATAAGGTAGCCAGAAAAGTCAATTTAAAAGAGCAGGTAGCGGATTTCCCACCTCAGCCCGTAATCACCAAGGATAACGTAACCATGCGGATCGATACCGTAGTCTTTTACCAGATCACAGATCCCAAGCTGTTCACCTACGGTGTAGAGAATCCCATGATGGCTATTGAGAATCTGACCGCCACCACCCTGCGTAATATCATCGGTGACCTGGAACTGGACCAGACCCTGACTTCCCGTGAGACCATCAACACCAAGATGCGTGCGGCACTGGATATCGCCACCGATCCCTGGGGTATCAAGGTCAACCGTGTGGAGCTGAAGAACATCATCCCTCCCGCAGAGATTCAGAATGCCATGGAGAAGCAGATGAAGGCAGAGCGTGAGAGACGTGAAGCCGTTACCCGTGCAGAAGGTGAGAAGAAGGCTAAGATCCTGGAGGCAGAAGGTGCCAAGGAGTCCGCAATCCTTCGTGCAGAGGCAGATAAGCAGGCAGCCATCCTTCGTGCGGAAGCTGAGAAGGAGAAGATGATCCGCGAGGCAGAAGGTGAAGCCGAAGCCATCCTCAAGGTACAGCAGGCAAATGCCGACGGTATCAAGATGCTGAAGGAAGCAGGCGCAGATGCCGCAGTCCTGAAGTTAAAGAGCCTGGAAGCTTTTGAAAAGGTAGCTGACGGCCAGGCCACCACCATCCTGCTGCCCGCAGAGCTGCAGGGCATTGCCAGCGTGGCAGAGACCTTCAAGGCAGCCGCAGGCAAATAAGAAGCAGACACACAGAAGTAAAAACAGCATAACTAAGAGAATCGGATCTTTCCTGAGAGAAGGGTCCGATTTTTGTGTTTTCCGGCGGATTGAATTGTCAGGACAGGTTGTGTATACTGTTAGGAAAAGAGGAGAGCAAAATGAAAAAGAAAGAGGAAGTCCGTTCTTTTAAAGATAATTTGAAAAGCCTGTTGCTGCGTCATTCCTTTCGGCCGGCATTGCAAATGGAGATCATATGTATCCTGCTGGTCGTGGTGATCGGCGGCTGGTGGGGGATCGCCAGTAACCGGGAGGCCAACAGTCATGTGTGCGAAGCTCTGGAACAGACCATAACAGTATACGGGGAACTTTTGGACCAGCTGTCGGCGGAAGACCATATTATCAATCCGGAGACTTCCCTGACGAGACGTACCCTTATTCTCAAAAGTCTGTATACCGCCAGTGCCCGGGCGGGATATGAGGCCAATATGTATATCCTCGACCCGGAGGGTAATATCCTGGTAAGCAGCAGGGAGACCGTATCGGACGAGGAAAAAGTGATGGTTCGTAACTGGAACATCCTGGAACAGCTGAAAGAATCCCCGGAGCAGATACAGATGGATGTCTCCCGGGGAAGTAGCCGGACACTTCTTCTGGCCAAAGCGGTAGTGGCAGATGGCCGGATACAGGGAAGCATCGTGATGCAGGTGGGCGGCAGTGTCTATGACAAACTTCTGGCGGCAAATGCAGGCAAAACAGTGATCGCTCAGAAGGATTACTGGGTACTGGATACCAACGGCTATCAGTTCGTCGATCCCATCGGAAGACTGGTCAACTCCATGCGGGAGTCACAGGGGCTGAAAATCTTTGAAAAGGGTATTTATTATGTGAGACATCAGGAAGTGGGTGGCGGTAATCTGGAGGTCTATACCTTTTTTGACTACACGGATACGGTCCGGGTGCTGGCCATGGTGCTATTGACAGGAATCGTGGTGCTGGCCTTTCTGTTTTTCGCGGGTCTGTCCAATACGGAGAAAATGGCGGTAAAAGCCACGGAGGATATATCGACGCTGAACGAAGCATTTCTGGCGGTAACGGAAGGAGACCTCAGAGCGCATCTGGAGATCCACAGCAGCACAGAGTTCAAAAATATCGGCAACGGATTCAACCAGATGATCCGCAGCCTGAACCGGCAGATGGAAGAGAACAGGGAACTGGCGGAGATCGTGGCGGAAGAACAGGTGAAACGTCTTGCCAGCCAGTTCAGTTCGCATTTCCTCTTCAATACCCTGGATAATATCCGTTTCATCTGCCGGATCGCACCGGAGATCGCTGAGAACATGGTGATCCTGCTATCGGAACTGTTGCGCTACAACACGGCGAACCCCAATGAGAGAGTAACGATAGCGGAAGATCTGGATTATATTGAAAAATATTTTGAGATTTTCAAGATCCGTGTGGGAGACGGTTTTGATTATAAGATATCGGTGGAGGAAGACATTAAGGAATGCCTGATCCTGCGGCTTCTGGTGCAGCCGATTGTGGAAAATGCCATGAAATACGCACAGGGCAGCAGAGAACATATGAAAGTCAGTGTAAAAGCCTACCGCAGCGGAGAGGATATCTGCATCGAATGTAAGGACAACGGAGAAGGAATGTCTCCCGAACTGTTGCAGAAACTGCAGGAGAATCTGGAAAAACAGGAAAACGAAACAGCTCATTTGGGATTATACAATGTGCACCGGAGACTGCAGCTGACTTACGGGGAAAAGTACGGGATCCGTCTGGAAAACTGTGAGGGTCTGCGGGTCACGGTCACCTTCCCCACACAGACCGAGGAACCCCTGGAGGAGTACTGATGGAAAAGCTTAGAATCGTAGTAGTGGAAGATGAATATTATGTCCGTAAGGGGATCATACAGTCCTTTGACTGGGAGAAGGTGGACTGTGAAATCGTAGGAGAGGCCGCCAACGGAAAAGCAGGAATCGAAGTGGTGGAAGAGACCAAACCGGATCTGGTCATCGTGGACGTGGAAATGCCGGTGATGGACGGTCTGGAGATGGTAAGACATCTGAAAAGCAGAAAATGCATGGCGGAATTCGTGTTCCTGACGGCACACCAGCAGTTTACCTATATTCACAGCGCCCTGAAACTGGAAGCGGTGGATTATCTGCTGAAACCTTTCCGGTTCGAGGATCTGGAAGAATGCATCCGCAAGGTAAGACTGAAAGTACATAAGGCGGACACCCCGTTAGAGGAGCAGATCCTTTTCAGCAAGGAATTGCAGGTCAAGAACAGTTACATTAAAAATGCCGTCACTTATGTGCGGAAACATTACGCGGAGGAAATCTCCAGTGTAATGGTGGCGGAGGAGCTGGACATCAATCCGGCCTATTTCTGCCGTCTGTTCAAAAAGGAGACCGGATATACCTTCGGACAATATCTGACGAACTACCGGATTCATGTGGCGGAAGGTCTTCTCAATAATTTTGACCTGCGGATCAATGAAGTGGCGGAACAGGTGGGAATCCCCGACAGCAACTATTTTTCCCAGATCTTCAAGAAAAATATAGGAATGACACCCAAGGAATATCAGGATACCAGAGGAATGTCAAAAATTTAAAGAGAAAAGTCAAAAACCTCTATTAGAAAACCGAACCCTTCCGGATATAATGAATCTATCAGGAAACACAAAAACTGATGAAAAGGGAGGTTAACTTATGAGAGCAAAAAAATGGATCAGTCTGATGATGGCAGGAGCCATGGCAATGTCCCTGGCAGGATGTGGATCACAGGAAACACCCGCATCCGCAGAGACCACAGGAACCGTACAGGCAAGCAGCGAGCAGCCCCAGACAACCACGGAGGCAGCGGAGACTACAACAGATGAGGATATGACACTGGATGAGCTGATCGCAGCCGCACAGGCGGAGGCCAGTGCACCCGATGCAGGCACCTTTATGGTATATGCACCTACCAGCCGTATTGAGAAAGCACTGAATGCTTTTGCGGAAGAGTACGGTATTCAGGGCGAGTATTACAATGAGAGCGGCCAGGATCTGTACACCAAGCTTACCACAGAACTGGAAGCCGGCGTGAAGGATACCGCAGACGTAGCTCTGTTACAGGATTCCTACCTGTTCCAGACACAGTTACAGAACTATGATTATATTACCAATTATGTTCCGTCTTATCTGAAAGACGATATCTATGCAGATGATCAGGAACCGTTGGTATGCTATTACTACAACAAGCTGTTTATCTTCAACAACACAGACGGAATGACCGGTATCGCCAATGTATGGGAACTGGCAGATCCTGCCAATGCCGGCAAGACCTTTATGAAAGACATCAGTAAGGAATCCGTCAACAAGAACTTCCTGGCAATGCTCACCGAGCAGGAATGGGCAGATAAGCTGGCAGCAGCTTACAAGGATTACTATGGCAAGGATATCGAACTGGATGAGGATTGTGCAAATGCCGGTTATCAGTACATCAAGGATCTGCTGGCCAATGTAACCTTCGGATCCGGTGACGGTGACATCGCAACCGAGCTGGCAAACGGCAAGGGCGGTAACGTCGGACTGTTCGTATATTCCAAGCTTCGTGATGACAGTGTGACACAGGAAAACCTGACAGTAGCCGCATATCAGGATACACAGCCGGAAGGCTTCTCTGGATTTATGTATCCCATGTATTTACAGATGATCAGCAGCACCGATCGTCCTTATACAGCAAAACTGTTCATCTACTTCCTGATGACGGAAAAGGGCTTTACTTCCGCATTCCAGACCAAGGCAGCAGATATCGGAACCTACTCTGCCAACAGCACCATCGCTTCTCTGGAAGGTGACAAGGACCTGTCTTTCTGGAAGGACTGCCTGGTATGTGAAGATCCTCAGTATCTGCAGGAGGCATATGCATCCGGTATCCTTGACTTTATCACTTATTGCACCAACAAATAAGACTTTGCGGAAATGACAGAGAGCACTGTAAAAGACGATGCGATTTTGCAGTGCTCTATTTTTATCTTTTTTGCGGAAGGGAGAAGACATGACAAAATATTGGAATCGGATCAAAGCCTTTTTTTCCAAGCCGGCCAATATCATTCTGGTGATATTTGCTGTGTTGCTGGTACTGCTGACACTCTATCCTTTGATCGAACTGGTCCGGCATACCTTTGTGATCCATGCGACGGATGCCACCATATTTCCGGGGACGAGAAAAGGGGATTTCAGCCTGAAAAGCTGGTCAAAGCTTCTGTTCACGGAGGCAAATAAATATAGTTTCATCAACTTTTACAAACCCATGCTCAATTCCATTACTCTGGCAGTGCTCTCCGCACTGTTTGCACTGGTATTCGGAGGTACCGTGGCATGGCTGGTGACCAGAAGTAACATGAAAGCCAAAAAGTTCATCTCGGCGGCCTTTATTTTTCCTTACATAATGCCCTCATGGACACTGGCATTGTTCTGGCTGAATATGTTCAAGAATCCCAATGTGGGTACGGGCTCCGCGGGCTTCGTTTATTCCCTGACCGGCCTGTGTGCTCCCCAGTGGTTCGTCTACGGACTGTTCCCGCTGGTGGTGGTATCGGGACTTCACTATGCACCCTTTGCTTATATTTTCATCGGAGGTATCCTGCGGAACATGGATGCCAATCTGGAAGAGGCGGCAACGATCTTGAAATCTTCCAAGAGAAGGATCCTGCTGCGGATCACCCTTCCCATTGTAAAGCCGGCGATCCTGTCCACCTTCCTTCTGGTGTTCGCAAGCGTCATGGGTTCCTATGCGGTACCTATTTATCTGGGATCTCCCGTGAACTTCTACGTACTGACTACCAAGATGAAGACCCTGCAGACCACCGCTATCGGCCAGGCATATATCATTGCATTGTTCATGGTAGTGCTGGGAGCATTGATCATGCTGTTCAATAATGTGTTTACCGGCAGCAGAAAGTCCTACACTACTGTGACCGGTAAATCCTCCCAGATCTCTCTGGTGGATCTGAAGGCCGGAAAATATATCGTGGCCGGTATCCTGTGTGCCATTTTGTTCTTCGTATGTATCATGCCGCTGATCTCCTTCGGACTGGAATCTGTGATCATCAAAGCCGGAGATTATTCTCCGTCCAACATGACCCTGAACTACTGGGTCGGTGATGCCGGATCAGTATCTACCACCATCGGTAACAGTGGTATTTTGAAGGATCCCGCCATCTGGAGTGCTATGGGTAACTCCCTGAAACTGTCCGTGATCTGCGCATTGATCGCCGGAAGCTGTGGTGTCATCATCGGATATGCTGTAGTCCGCAGAAGAGGAACCAAGCTGTCCGCATGGGTAAGCGGGCTGTCCTTCTTCCCTTATCTGGTACCGGCAATGGCATTCAGTGCGATCTACCTGGCAATTTCCACGAATTTCCCGTTCCTGACCAATTCCTTCCTGATTCTGGTACTGGTGGGATCCGTGAAGTATCTTCCTTTTGCAACGAAAGCCGGAACCAACTCCATGCTGCAGCTCTCTCCGGAGATCGAAGAGGCAGCAGCCATCTACGGTGTGCCCTGGATCCGCAGAATGACGCAGATCATCATTCCCATCCAGAAGACCAGTATTATCTCAGGATTCCTGCTTCCGTTCGTATCCTGTATGAGAGAACTGTCCCTGTTCGTCATGCTGGTAAGTTCCAAGACCCAGACACTGACCACGATGCTCATGACCTATAATGAAAAAGGTGCTTCCCAGTACGGTAATGCCATCAACCTGCTGATCATTCTGATCGTGCTGTTTGTCAACTTTACCGTGAATAAAGTTACGGGAGCGTCCATAGATAAAGGAGTAGGAGGAAACTAATATGCCTGAGATCATTTTAAAGAATGTAAGAAAAGAATTTGGAAATAAATTTGTGGCTGTGGATAATCTGAACATGGTGATCGAGGACAGATCGTTCATCACCCTTCTGGGCCCTTCCGGATGCGGTAAGACGACAACGCTGCGTATGATCGCCGGCCTGGAGACACCGACCTCCGGACAGATCATCATCGATGGCGTCACCGTATTCGATGCGGAGAAAGGAATCAACGTACCTCCCGACAAGAGAGACGTAGGCTTCCTGTTCCAGAACTATGCGCTGTGGCCTCATATGACGGTATATAAAAACATAGCCTTTGGTCTGGAAAATCTGAAATGGCCCAAAGACAAGATCGCCGAGCGCGTGGAAGAACTGTTAAAGATGCTGAAGATCGAGCAGTTCGGAAGCCGTTATCCCAGTGAGCTGTCCGGCGGACAGCAGCAGAGAGTAGCCATTGCCAGAACGCTGGCTCCGAGACCGAGAGTCCTGTTCATGGATGAGCCGCTGTCCAATCTGGATGCCAAGCTGCGCGGTGAGATGCGTACCGAGTTAAAGCGTCTGCATGTGGATACCAATTCCACTTTCATCTATGTAACTCATGACCAGCTGGAAGCCATGACACTGTCCACCAAGGTCTGCCTGATGGAAAACGGTAAGCTCAGACAGTTTGCACCTCCTCTGGAGATCTACAAACGCCCGGACAATATTTTCGTGGCGGATTTCATGGGCAATCCTACGATGAACTTCTTAGATGCCACCATGAAGAAGACCGGGGAGAAAACGGCAGAGCTTACGTTCGGCGGCATACGGACCAGATATACGGCGGAAGCTGCATTGCCGGAGAAGCTTGAAAATGTGGTACTGGGAATCCGTCCGGAACACATCGGCATTCTCGAGGACGGCAGCATGAAGGCATCCATCTATACCACGCTTCCCACCGGTATGGAGACCACGGTCAAGATCCGTCTGGGCGAGCAGATCCTGTCCGCAGTCGTATTCGGCAGTGTGGATTATGCGGTGGATCAGCCCATAGCGCTTCGTTTCCTGGACAGCCAGATCCTGTTGTTCGATAAGGCTACGGGAGATCGGATCGCCGTAGGAAAATTGGAGGAAATTGCCCATGAGTGAATGGCTGACGGAACAGGGGATTTTTCTGCTCCGGGTCATTGTGGCGGGTGTATGCGGACTGGCGATCGGTATTGAGAGACAGAGCCGCATGAAAACAGCGGGTGTGCGGACACATTTTATGGTGGCGGTGGCATCCTCTGTGATGATGCTGATCTCCAAATACGGTTTTATGGATGTACTGAGTATTGACGGTATCAGCGTGGATGCGTCCCGTGTGGCCGCCGGTATCATTACGGGAATCGGTATTCTGGGTGGTGGCCTGATCTTCACCGGCAAACAGGGACTGGTCAGCGGCATGACTACCGCAGCCGGTATCTGGGTAACGGTCGGTGTGGGAATGGCCGTCGGATGTGGTATGTATCCGCTGGGAATTGCGGTGACGGTACTGACACTGGCAGCCCAGTTCGTATTCCATCGAAACCTCAGAATCTGCAGAGAACCGCTTCGCGGTCAGATCGTGTTCTCCGTGGCCAACTCACCGGAAGCCATAGAGAATGTGATCAGACAGCTGGAGACGCTGGACATGGAAGTGTTGCGGATCAAGACGGAGATCAAGGATCGGAAGACCTGCCTGGTACGCTGCTTGGTGGCGTTAAAGCCGGAAAGCGGAAGAAAAGAGTTTGCGACACAGATTGCGGGTCTGGGACAGATCGTGTCCTATGAGATCTGAAACTGATATTTGAAACAATAAAGAATCGTTTCTGCGGGAAAAAGAAACCGCGGAAACGATTTTTTGTTGCCGGGCGGCAGCCATGGGTTGAAAAACACAGAATAATGAAGTATATTGATTACATATAGCTTGTTACAGGCAACGTTCGTGACAGGGATATCAATGGACAAAATCAGAAAACAGAGGCTGCGGGCGCAAGGCCGGAAAGCTTCGGAAAAGAGGAGTATTATGGATTTAAAGGGACGCGATTTTTTGAAATTACTGGACTTTACACCGGAAGAGATCGAATATCTGCTGAATCTGGCGGCAGACCTGAAGGATAAGAAGAAAAAAGGAATCCCCGTAGATACTCTCCGAGGCAAGAATGTAGCGCTGATCTTTGAGAAGACCAGTACCCGTACCAGATGTGCTTTTGAAGTGGCAGCCCATGATCTGGGAATGGGAACGACTTATCTGGATCCCACCGGATCCCAGATCGGCAAAAAGGAAAGCATTGCCGATACTGCCAGAGTACTGGCAGGCATGTTCGAGGGTATCGAATATCGTGGCTTCGGACAGGATATTGTGGAGGAACTGGCAAAATATTCCAAGGTGCCCGTATGGAACGGCCTGACCAACGAATTCCATCCCACCCAGATGCTGGCAGACCTTCTGACCATCCGTGAACATTTCGGACATCTGAAGGGAATCCGCATGACTTACATGGGAGACGCCCGTTACAACATGGGTAACTCTCTGATGGTAGCCTGTGCGAAGATGGGCATGCACTTTACCGCATGTACCACCGCAAAATATTTCCCGGCGAAGGAGCTGGTAGCGGAGTGTGAGGCCATTGCGGCACAGACCGGCGGCAGTATTACCCTGACCGAGGATGTGAAGGCGGGCACGAAGGATGTGGACGTGATCTACACTGACGTGTGGGTATCCATGGGCGAGCCCGACGAAGTATGGACCGAGCGTATTAAGGAGCTGTCTCCTTATCAGGTGAATAAAGCAGTCATGGACAATGCCGGCGAGCAGGCCATTTTCATGCACTGTCTTCCTGCATTCCATGATCTGAAGACCAAGATCGGTGCCCAGATGGGTGAGCGTTTCGGCATCACTGAGATGGAAGTGACCGATGAAGTATTTGAATCCGGCCAGTCTCTGGTGTTTGAAGAGGCTGAGAACCGTATGCATACGATTAAGGCAGTGATGGCGGCGACTTTATGAGTATGAAAGCAAAGATTTTAGAGCTTCTTCGGGAAAAGAAGGATCGGGTGGCAGCAGGAGCACCGGAAAGCGAGGCCTATGTCTCCGGGCAGGAGCTCTGCGAGCAGTTCGGTGTATCGAGAACTGCGGTATGGAAAGCCATCGGACAACTGAAAAAAGAAGGCTATGTCATTGAAGCGGTACAGAACCGCGGCTACCGTCTGCTGGATCAGACGGAGGAAGTCTACAACCAGGCGGATATCCAGAGCAGATTAAAGACGAAATGGGTGGCACATCCTTTACAGTTTTTTGACAGTATCGATTCCACCAATATCCGTGCCAAACTGGAAGCGGAACAGGGCGCGAAGAGCGGCCTGTTGGTGGTGTCGGATATGCAGAGCGCCGGACGCGGCAGAAGAGGCCGGGGCTGGGAGAGCCCCGCAGGGACAAATATTTATTACACCCTGATGTTAAAACCGGATTTTTCATCGGACTGTGCACCGATGCTGACGTTAGTCATGGCACTGGCGGTGGCAAAGGGCATCCGGCAGACACTGCGCTGCGACAGCGAAGAGGCAGCAGCCAAGGTCGGCATCAAGTGGCCCAACGATATTGTAGTGGACGGTAAAAAGGTTTGCGGCATTCTCACGGAGATGAGTATGGAGCAGGGGTACATCCAGCACATCGTCATCGGTGTGGGCATCAATGTGCGTAAACAGGAATTCCCGGAAGAGATCCGGGACCGGGCAGCAGCCATTGATGAACAATGCGGCTTCCGCATTTCCCGCAGTCAGCTGATTGCGGATATTATGGAAGCCTTCGAGGAAGATTATGAGATCTTTTTACAGACCCATGACCTGAAAGGTCTGCGGGCCTCCTATGCGGAGCTTCTGGTAAATCAGGATAGGGAAGTCTGCGTGTTGGATCCCAAGGGCGAATACCGTGGCATTGCCAGAGGCATCAACGACCAGGGAGAGCTTCTGGTGGAGAGACCGGACGGCACCGTGGAGGAAGTCTATGCCGGAGAGGTATCGGTCCGCGGAATCTATGGGTATGTGTAGGCAGGTACAGCATTTTCCGGGATGGCAGAAGGCAGGACGGACAGCCGGATGGAAAGACCGGAATAAAAAGACCGGAACAGATAGTCCGTGACAGAATTGAGACAGAACAGGATATAGAAGTATGGACGAGAACAAGATCGTACTCTGCGGCGCCAACGCCTATGAGAAGAAATATTATTTTAACGAAGAACAATTTGAGATGATTCCGGATTCCATCAAGCAGGAGCTGCATGTGATCTGCGTGCTCTTCACCGAGGAAGTGGGCGGTGTCTTTACCATTGCCTTTGAGGAGGATGGAAATGTGGTCATGGAGACCAATGCGGATGATGATGACATCTATTATGATGAGATCTCTTCCGGACTGTTGATCTCTGAGATCCGTAGGAACAGACAGGAGCTTTTCGAGTCCCTGAGTCTGTATTACCGTGTGTTTATCAAAAAAGAAGATGTATCCGCATTGCTGGATGAGGAGGACGATGAATGATTTTTGTCATTGATGTAGGCAACACGAATATGACCATGGGTGTCTTTCAGGGGAAAAAGCTGGAAGCCACCTTCCGGATCATGACGAAGACCCCCAGAACCTCAGATGAATACGGGATCATGATCACCCAGCTGCTAAAAAATAACGGTATCGAAGTGACGGACATCGAGGGAGCCATCATTGCCAGCGTAGTGCCGGATGTGATGCATTCCCTGACCAGTTCCATCATCCGTTATCTCAAGACAAAACCATTGATCGTGGGCCCCGGTGTGAAGAGCGGCATCAAGGTCGCTACCGAGGATCCCCGGGCCATCGGTGCGGACCGTATCGTGGATGCGGTGGCAGCTTATGTGAAATACGGCGGACCGGTGCTGGTACTGGATTTCGGTACGGCGACCACCTATGATCTGATCACGGAGGACGGACGTTTTACTGCAGGAATCACGGCTCCCGGTATCCGGATCAGTTCGGAGGCTCTGTGGAAAGAGACGGCGAAGCTGCCGAATATTGAGATCCGTAAGCCGAAGACCATCCTGGCACAGGAGACCATTACCAGTATGCAGGCAGGACTCATGTACGGACAGATCGGCCAGACGGAATACATTATCCGCAAGGTAAAGGAAGAGAGCGGGCTTGCGGAGCTGAAGGTCGTGGCCACCGGAGGCTTAGGCCGTGCCATTGCGGACGAGACCGACAGCATTGATATCTATGACAGTTCTCTGACACTGGATGGACTGCGGATCATCTACGACAAGAACAGACGTTGATAGGGGAATGACATGATAAAGCTGGAAAAAGCAGCAACAAAGATTATGGCAGCCATCGGAACAGCAGTAATGCTGTTCCTGCTGTTTTATTCCTGGAAATATACGAAGAGGCTGGTGGAGCCGGAATATTATCTGGATGAAAAAGACAGTATCCTCTGGAATGCTCTTGTCGGCGTAGTGCTGGTGGCGGTATGCGGGGCTCTGTCCGGAGTGATGAAAAAGATCCCGGCGTGGGCACTGCATCTGCTGGCAGTTCTGGGAGCTGTGACAGCAGTGATTCTAGGGATAAGGCTTGCGAGGGCCGCCGGAGCGGAGAGCATTGCAGACCAGTATTATGTGCAAAGAGCAGCTATGGCACTGGCGGACGGTGATGCGGAATGGGTGCTGGCACAGGATTACTATGGTATCTATCCGTTCCAGCTGGGACTGGCGGAGATCTTCGCCTTAATCTTCCGTGTGGCAGGCTCCACGGAACGGCTCGTGATCCAACAGGTACAGGCGGTCTGCGGAGGCATCACGCTGTATGTGGGATTTAGGATCGTGCGGGAACTGTCGGGAAGCCGGGCAGCGGAATTGCTGTATCTTGTGGCGGAGCTTTTGTTCCTGCCGGTGTATTGCTATGCTTTGTTTATCTATGGTGAGAGTATCGGAACCTGCAGCGTCCTGTGTGCCATCTGGTGTTACCTGATGGCCAACCGGCCGGAGGGAAAGGTGTGGCAGAAGGGACTGCTGTGGGGTGCCGTCGCGTTGTTCATGGGACTGGCGTATGCGACCAGAAATGTATTGCTGGTGGTATGGATCGCCATGGTCATCATGCAGATCCTGGTGCTGCTTCGCAGTAAAAAATGGCAGGGACTGCCGTCGCTCTGCGTGGTGCTGGCAGTCATGCTGCTGGGGAAAACGACCCTCTGTCACATGGCGGAAGGACAGCTTGACCGGGAATATGGTTCCGGTGCTCCGTATGTTCTGTGGGTTGCCATGGGAATGCAGGAGAATCCCGACGCCCTGAAGGGGCCGGGAACCTACAATGACTATAATCTGGACACTTATCTGCAGGCCGGGTATGACAGCATAGAGGCAGCAGAAGTGGCCAAAGGAGATATCAGGCAGTGTCTGGCAAAATGGCAGGAGGATCCCGTGGCAGCCGTTACGTTTCTCAAGGAGAAACTGCTGATCCAGTGGATTGAGCCTACTTATTGCAGCTTTAACCAGACCAGATACCAGTACCGGCCGCAAGGCTGGGTGGAAGACCTCTATACCGGACAGGCCAATGAAAGAGCACTGGCATTCCTGAACCGTTTTCAGGGAATGGTATATCTGGCGGTTTTCGGATATTATTTGAGGATCCTGCTGGGAAAACTGAAAGGTGTACAGGTACTTCCGGGGATTATTTTTCTGGGCGGCTTTTTCATTACGATCCTCTGGGAGGCCAAGAGCCGTTATGTGTATCCCTATATCGTCATGATCCTTCCCAGCGCGGCATGCAGTATGGAGTATTACGGCCACCTGCTGGCGGGTGGCATCGGGAGGATCGCAGGCGGTATTGCGAGTAGTAGGGAAAGGAAACAGAAACAAAAAGAAATAGGAAGGACAGCATGAAAAAATTACAGATTGGTAATGTGACCCTGGACAACCCGGTGATCCTGGCACCCATGGCGGGAGTATCCGACCTGCCGTTCCGCCTGCTTTGCAGGGAGATGGGAGCGGCGCTGGTGTGCATGGAAATGGTCAGTGCCAAAGCCATATATTATAACAATAAAAATACGGACAGTCTCATGGAGATCCATCCCGAGGAAGTGCCGGCTTCCCTGCAGCTGTTCGGCTCAGATCCCCAGATCCTTGCGGAGATGGCAAAACGGATCGAGGAACGTCCTTTTTCCATACTGGATCTGAATATGGGCTGCCCGGTGCCGAAGGTCGTGAACAACGGCGAAGGCTCCGCGCTGATGAAGGATCCGAAGCTGGTGGAGCAGATTCTGACCGCACTGGTAAAAGCCATCGATAAGCCGGTGACAGTGAAGATCCGAAAAGGCTTCGACGATGACCATGTCAATGCCGTGGAGATCGCGAAGATCGCGGAAGCCTGTGGTGTGGCAGCGGTGGCGGTGCACGGACGGACCAGAGCCCAGTACTACAGCGGACAGGCAGACTGGGATATCATCGCACAGGTGAAGGATGCAGTGAAGATTCCAGTGATCGGCAACGGGGATGTGGACAGCCCGGAAAAAGCAAAAGCCATTCTGGAACAGACCGGCTGCGATGGTGTCATGATCGGCCGGGCGGCAGAAGGAAATCCCTGGATTTTCCGGGAGGTGGTATCCTATCTGGAAAACGGCACGATCCCGGCGCGGCCCACGAACCGGGAGAAGCGGGAGCTGATCCTGCGCCATGCGGCATTGCAGCTGGAATACAAGGGCGAATATACCGGTGTCCGGGAGATGCGCAAGCACCTGTCCTGGTATACGGTGGGAATGCCCCATTCCGCTCATTTCCGCCAGACCATCAATACCATGGAGAAAATGGACGAACTGATCCGGGGAGTGCAGGAAATCTTTCCGGACGAAGTGTAGTGCGGATTTTGGATACAGCAATGCATTATGAGGCAGACCTTGCATGATATGATGTTGTGCGCGGTGTGGTGCATATAATTGGGATGACTGCATACAATGAAGCATGGACACTATTTTGTATCTCTATCCGGCGCGACGGACAGCGATGTGCGGGACACCGTCGGAGGAAAAAACGGAACTGCGCCGGGGAAAACTGAAGAAATTTTTGCCCTTCCTGTGGAAAAAGGGAGAAGACCGGCGCCCTGTGGTGACTGTGAGCCGGACGGAATATTTTTTCCCGGACTATCATCTGGTCAGAGTGTCGGTAGCCAGAACGGAAGGCATGGATAAAGAACAGGCGGAGCTAAAGCTCCGGGAACAATTACAGGAACTGACAGAGGATCCGGATCACACCTATGTGGTGTGCCGTGAGCCTCTTTCTTTTTATTTCGGAAGGGAATTCCGGGATTATCTGCAACAGGAGTGGATCGAACATCTGCTGCGCTACGGGGAGAGAGCGGGCGGCTATCCGGCGTGGCCGGATCTGGTCCTGCTGGGGAGAAATCCGTATCTGCCTTATGTCGTGCTCCGCTATGCTGCCAGATTGCAGAGCATGAAATGGTATCTTACGGAAAGAGAATACCGGGAGGAAGAAGAGTGGCTGACCGGGGAACTGGAGGATGAGTACGGTCTGATCCCGGAGATCCGGCTGCTTGCGGAAAATGCGGACTACGGACGAGTACGGCTGCAGGGGACGAAACCCTGCGTGGTACTGGATTTTTGCGACAATGAAAAGGTCTACGGCGGCGGACTGGCAGCAGGCAGTATCTGGCTGGATTTTCCGGCATCGGAGGACAAGGAGCACCGGGCCCTGGTACAATGTCCGCAGATCCGTTATTTTTCCATGAAAAAAGAGTGGAAAGACCCTCGAAAAGCCCGGGAATACCTTGACACCATCAGCAAAAATGGGTATAATAACTCGGTTGATTAGGCTAGTATAGTTGCCGGGAGTGTCGGCAGTACAAAATATAGAAAACAGGAAGGTGCGGTATCATGCAGGAAAAGAAAAACATTTTGACCTACGAAGGCCTCAGAAAATATGAGGAAGAGTTACACGATCTGAAGGTGGTAAAGCGTCAGGAAGTAGCCCAGAAGATCAAGGAAGCAAGAGAGCAGGGAGACCTGTCCGAGAATGCTGAGTACGATGCAGCGAAGGATGAGCAGAGAGACATCGAAGCCCGTATCGAAGAACTGGAGAAGATCCTGAAGAACGCAGAAGTCGTTGTAGAGGATGAGGTAGATCTGGACAAGATCAACATCGGATGTATCGTTAAGATTCTGGATGTGGAGTATAGTGAAGAACTGGATTACAAGATCGTAGGTTCCACCGAGGCCAACAGCTTAAAGGGTAAGATTTCCAACGAAAGCCCCGTAGGTAAGGCACTGATCGGTCATAAGGTCGGCGATACCGTAGAAGTAGAGACACCCGCAGGTGTATTCGCATATAAGATTCTGGAGATCCAGAGAAGTAATGTTGACTAAGTAAGATAGAGTAAGGAGTGGAAAAAAGTGGCAGATACACAGAACACAAAGGTACAGGAACAGGACATTCACCAGCTGTTGAAGGTAAAGCGCGAGAAGCTGGCGAACCTGCAGGAAGCAGGCAAGGATCCTTTTCAGATCACCAAATATGATGTGACCCATCACAGCACCGATATCAAGAACAATTTCGAGGAACTGGAAGGCAAGACCGTCCGCATCGCCGGACGTGTGATGTCCAAACGTGTCATGGGTAAGGCATCCTTCTGTAATGTACAGGATCTGCCCGGCAATATCCAGGTATATGTGGCTAGAGACAGCATCGGTGAAGAGTCCTATGCGGATTTCAAGAAGTACGATGTGGGCGATATCGTAGGTATCGAGGGTGAAGTCTTCAAGACCAAGACCGGCGAGACCTCCATACATGCGGCAAAGGTAACACTGCTGTCCAAGAGCTTACAGATCCTGCCTGAGAAGTTCCATGGCCTGACCAATACCGATATCCGTTATCGTCAGCGTTATACCGACCTGATCATGAATCAGGACGTTAAGGATACTTTCGTAAAGCGTTCCAGAATTATCAGTGCCATCCGCCGTTATCTGGACGGACAGGGCTTCCTGGAGGTGGAGACTCCCATGCTGGTATCCAATGCCGGCGGTGCCGCAGCAAGACCTTTCGAGACCCATTACAACGCACTGGATGAGGACGTGAAGCTGCGTATTTCCCTGGAGTTGTACCTGAAGAGACTGATCGTCGGCGGCATGGAGCGTGTCTTCGAGATCGGCCGTGTATTCCGTAACGAAGGTCTGGACACCAGACACAATCCGGAGTTCACTCTGATGGAGTTGTACCAGGCATACACCGACTACTACGGAATGATGGATCTGACCGAGAACATGTTCCGCTATGTGGCACAGGAAGTATGCGGTACCACCGTGATCCCTTACGCAGAAGAGACCATCGACCTGGGCAAGCCTTTCGAGAGACTGACCATGGTAGATGCCGTCAAGAAATATGCAGGCGTTGATTTCGATCAGATCCCCGACACCGCAGCAGCGAAGAAGCTGGCAGACGAGAAGGGTGTACATTACGAAGAGCGTCATGCCAAGGGCGATATCCTGAACCTGTTCTTCGAGGAGTTCGTAGAAGAGCATCTGATCCAGCCCGTATTCATTATGGACCATCCGGTAGAGATTTCTCCTCTGACCAAGAGAAAGCCGGATAAGCCCGATTATGTAGAGCGTTTCGAACTGTTCATTTACGGACGCGAGATGTGTAATGCTTATTCCGAGTTAAATGACCCCATCGACCAGAGAGAGCGTTTCAAGGCGCAGGAAGCTGCACTGGCAGCCGGCGATGAGGAAGCCAATACGACCGATGAAGATTTCATGAACGCACTGGAGATTGGTATGCCTCCTACCGGCGGTATCGGTTACGGTATCGACCGTCTGGTAATGCTGCTGACCAACTCTCCCGCGATCCGCGATGTTCTGCTCTTCCCGACAATGAAGCCGTTGGACTCCGACAAGAAGGGTTCCAAGGAAGTTTCGGCTCCTGCGGAGGCTACTCAGACGGCTCCCGTTGTGGAAGAAAAAATTGATTTTTCCAATGTTCAGATTGAGCCTTTGTTTGAGGATCAGGTCGATTTTGACACCTTCTCCAAGAGTGATTTCCGTGCCGTAAAGGTCAAGGAATGCGAAGCTGTGAAGAAGTCCAAAAAGCTCTTAAAGTTCGTTTTGGACGACGGAACCGGCGTAGATAGGGTCATTTTGAGTGGTATTCACGAATATTATGAGCCGGAAGAACTGGTCGGTAAGACCTGCATTGCAATCACCAATCTGCCTCCGAGAGCGATGATGGGTATCGACTCCTGCGGTATGTTGATCTCAGCCGTGCATCACGAAAATGGTGAAGAAAAGTTGCATTTGCTGATGGTCGATCCTCACATTCCGGCAGGCGCAAAGCTCTATTGATTGACCTAAAATTGTCGGTGCTTACGCCACAACTTACGCCAATTTACTCCGAGCTTACGCCAAAAATGCGTTTGGAATTTTGCGATTGCAGACAAGTTCCGATAGCATACGATAATTTCATATGATTTAAGCCCGCTGATTTTGCTGATGTGCGATAAAGAAGTAATAGAAGTGTAAAAAATTTTGCCGTTCCTATCCGGCACTTGGCCATTGTGTCGGATAGGTCGGGCGTTAGGCTTCGGGCAAGTCAATTTTGCCGACAAAGCTGTAATAAATCTCAATGTCCTGCCTGCGGGTGCCGTTCTCGTCATAGCTGCACTCATGCACGACGATTTTCTCAATCATTTCCCGCAAGAGGGTGGGTGTCAATTCCTCAAAGGCAAGGTGCTTGCGGACAATCCCAAAAACAGAAATAAGTCTTTTAACGGCGCTTTGGGCACTTTAGGAGGCCTTTTCTAAAATCACTGTTAGAAAGGGCTGAGAAGTTTGCCCTTCCTGCGCGGCAGTCGGGCTTGTTTCACAAAACAACCCACTGATTCGTAAAGGAGAATGTAACTTCATGTTTGCTAAAAATTCAAAGGCATATTCTGTCTACCTGCTGATCCGATTTGTCTTTTCCCTGGCGGTTTCTATGTCCACAGTGCTTTCCATCGTGTACCACCTGGAGGTGGTGCAGCTGGATGCTTTTCAGCTTGTCCTGGTGGGGACTGTTCTGGAAACCTCCTGCTTTCTGTTCGAGATACCCACCGGTGTGGTGGCGGATTTGTATAGCCGTCGGCGCTCGGTGCTGATTGGAATGTTCCTCTACGGCCTGGGCTTTCTGATGGAGGGTGCGCTGCCGTGGTTCGCGACGGTTCTGCTGGCCCAGGTTGTCTGGGGTTGCGGTGATACCTTCATCACCGGCGCTCTGGAGGCGTGGATTGCCTCGGAGGAAGAGGACAAGCCCATGGATAAGGTGTTCCTGCGTGGCAGTCAAATGGGGCAAATCGGCGGCGTTCTGGGCGTGGTGCTGGGCACACTGCTGGGAAACATAAACCTGCAAATGCCTATCATCTTGGGGGGCAGTTTGTGCTTGCTGCTGGGGCTGGTGTTGGTTCGCATCATGCCAGAAACCAACTTCTCCCCTGCTATTGAGGAACGGCAGGGCTTGCTTAAAGACTTTGTCTGCCTGTTCAAGCTCAACCTGGGCTTTGTGAAAGGCGCACCTGTGTTGCTGGCGCTCTTAGCAATCACACTATGCGGGGGACTTGCCAGTGAAGGCTTTGACCGGCTCTCCACCGCTCATTTTCTGGATGACACGGTAATACCCGTTATCGGGCCACTGAACAGCGTCACTTGGTTCGGTGTTATCAGTCTTATCGGCAACGGCTTAGGTATTCTGGCTTCTCAGTTGCTCATCGCCCGCATGGAGAAAAAAGGGACTGTCAGCCGAACCAGTGTGGTCATGTCCACCAGCGCCGGGTATATCCTGTGCCTGGTTCTCTTCGCGGTGGGGCGGAGCTTTTGGTTCATGTTGTTGATGTTCCTCCTGGCGGGGCTTATGCGCACCATCAAGGAGCCGGTGCTGGCCGCCTGGATGAACGACCATGTGGAGGAGAAAATGCGCGCCACAGTCTTTTCTACCAGTGGACAACTGGACTCTTTCGGGCAGATCATCGGCGGGCCTATTGTGGGGCTGGTAGCCCAACAGGTGTCCATACCCTGGGGGCTGGTCTGCACCGCTTTCCTGCTGTTGCCCGCGCTGTTCTTGGTGCCAGTGGCGGGAAAGAAGCGGGATTGATATGGCATAGTTAAGTTTACTGACGAGCGGGAGATTACTTCCGCTCGTCTTCATTTAGTAGCGCAAAATTTGAGGACTCTTTATTTCCTTATTCGGTATAGCGGAGGCGGCTGTCAATTCGACATAATTTTCTTGTGATACTTTACCGTACATGAGCATTCGGTCAGCGGGCTTTTTCTATTTTTGCCCCTATTACATCTCTGTGATGTGATAGGGGCTTTTTTTATCTCTGAAAGGTGGTCGAAAAAATTTTTTTGAAAAATCTCAAAAAAACTTCGTACAAATCGAAAAAAATTTCCCAGTTGGTTAGTGAGGGCAAAAACCTCACGAACCTTGAAAATCGAATAGACATTCAACAGGTACATTCCTGATCGGGGGTGAAAGCCCCAGCCGGATGAAGGTGCGCCACGAACTTCCTGCCCACAAGGGTTATCACGGAAAGCAAGGTTGGTAGCGATTCCGAACCATTCTGAAATATCCGCTTGCTGCGGATAAGGCGATGAAACGATTCAGGGACAATGATACTTCCCTATGGGGCTGGCGGAGTACCCGGCAGAGGTGAGATTCCTATGAGTTCGGTCAGCAGCCGAACGCCTGTTGATTTCCTTTTACGCATTTGGGGGATGAGATCGAGTTAAATGCGACCACCAAAGCACAGGACTCCGCTTCCTGTGTTTTGGTGGATCAAGCGATCCAAATCTAATAAGAAGGAGGAAAAGCGAAATGCCAAACTGTAAAACCATTGCTATCTGCAATCAGAAAGGCGGCACAGGCAAAACGACCACAACGGTCAATTTGGGTGTCGGGCTTGCACGACTCGGCAAGAAGGTACTCCTTGTAGATGCCGACCCGCAGGGCGACCTCACAACTTGCCTTGGGTGGCGAGATAATGACAGTCTTACGACGACCATTACCGATAAGCTATCCGGGGTTATCCGTGAAGATCATACAGACCCACGAAGCGGCATTCTGCATCACGAGGAAAATGTCGATCTGCTCCCTGCCAACATCGAGCTGTCTGCTATGGAAATGATGCTTGTGACCGCAATGAGCCGTGAAACCATTCTGAGAAGCTATCTGAGCAAGGTCAAAGACAATTATGACTATGTACTGATTGATTGTATGCCTTCGCTCGGTATGGTAACTCTGAATGCTTTGGCAGCGGCAGATAGCGTAATCATTCCCGTGCAGGCGCAATATCTTCCGGCAAAGGGAATGACCCAACTGATGCAGACCATTGGAAAGGTCAGGCAGTACATCAATCCGAGCCTGCGAATCGACGGTATCCTATTGAACATCGTAGATAACCGCACCAACCTCGCAAAAAGCACTGCCGACGCACTGCGAAAGAACTTTGGGAGCGTTATTAAGATATACCGTTCCTCCATTCCTATGGCAGTAAAAGCCGCAGAGGTTGCTTCCAAAGGCGTAAGCATCTACAAGTATGAGCCGAGCAGTCCTGTTGCAAAGGCTTATGCTGAATTCGCAAAGGAGGTGTCTGCCGATGGCAGGAAGAAAGAGCGACTTCACTCTGCCGACGCTCGATGACCTGTTTTCTACACAGGAGCTTCGGGACGATGCCAAGCTCAGTAAAATCCGAGATATTCCCCTTGAACTGATCGACGATTTTCCCGACCACCCATTTAAGGTTCGGGACGACGAGGATATGATACAGCTTGTGGAGAGCATTAAGGAACGAGGGGTCATTACTCCGGCTACCGTCCGTCAGAAAGAGGACGGCAGATACGAGCTGATTTCCGGTCACAGGCGAAAACGGGCTTGCGAGCTTGCCGGGTTTGAAGCACTCCGTTGCGAGGTCGTAGACCTTGACCGTGATGCTGCCACTGTGCTGATGGTGGAGAGCAACTACCAGCGGTCGCAGATACTTCCCTCAGAAAAGGCGTTTGCCTATAAAATGCGGCTGGAAGCGATGAAGCGGCAAGGACAGCGTTCAGATTTAACTTTGTCCCCAGTGGGGACGAAGTTTGATAGAAGCTCTGAAGCCATAACAGAAGAAACCGGCGATAGCAGAAATCAAATTCATCGCTATATCCGTCTGACAAACCTTGTCCAAGAACTTCTTGACCTTGTGGACGAAGGGAAAATCAAAATGCGTCCTGCGGTGGAGCTATCCTATTTGGACGAGGACAGCCAGCGGGCGGTGGTTGATGAAATTGACCTGAACCAATGTACCCCGTCCCACGATCAGACCATTCGTATGCGGAAGTTCTTCACGGAAGGCAAACTCACACCGGAAGTAGTATCTGCCATTATGAGCGAGGAAAAGCCAAACCAGCGTGAGAAAATCGTCCTGCGTGGGGACAAGGTGCGAAGCCTGATCCCGAAGAATATCCCCGTCAGCCAAACGGAGGATTATGTGGTCAAAGCACTGGAGCATTACAGCCGCTTTCTTCGTCAGCGGGCAGAGCGTGACAGCCGATAGGTACACGGAGTATGTTTCCTGCTGTCCCCTTCCTCACACTCCAACCCCTGAGAACTACCAGACTAACCGAAATAAACTATCTCCTGATTTATCTCTATCTCTCTAAGCTAAATCAATCTAAGAGCAAACGGAGTTCGCACAATTCGGAAAACTGCGTTTTGGCGGTATGATGAAAAGTTACGATTCAAAACGCACCTTTGTCGGAGCAGTTCTCATCGGGTAGAATGTTGTCGAAGGGAGTGAAGCGTATGAAACCAAAAATCGCAGTTCTTTTACTCGCTGTGCTTCTGTGTCTGACCACGGGATGCAACAATGCCTCGCATATTGCAGAAACGCCTGACCCTATTTCTTCTTCGGACAGTAACATCGTCCCCAGTGAAGCGGAAACGGCTCAGGCAGAAAAGAAAACGGAGGTTGATCGTCCCCAAAGCACAGAATCGCAAACGGATAGCCGTGCCGCAGAGTTCCCGGCAAGCGTATCGGAAAGTGACCCCCAAACAACAGAGGTTCCCGATCGGGCTGACCACAGCACGGCAGTGCTGCCACAGCCAAGCGAACCTGAAAAGAAAACAGACGAGTCCGAACGCCGACCGGAAACCGCTGCCCCGACTGAAAAAGAACAGCCTACACCTCCGGCAACGGAAGAACCAAAACCGGCAGATCAAGCACAACCCACAGAGCCACCCAAGCAGGAATCCACAGAGCCGGCATTTGACATCAGCTACTGGATAAGTTTTGCTAAGAGCTATGCCGAGAGTGTCGGTCTTGCGCTGAACAGCGAAGCCGTGTACTGCTGGGACAACCCCATTGATGCGGATGCCGGCTGTATCTATCTGGAACGGGACATACAATCTCGACTGAATCGCTATGCGGCAGATGCGGACATCACCGATGTGTGGGTCTGGTATGAGTCCGTTTCCGCTGGCAGTTATCTGATCTACATCGGATACGCATAAATCAAACATTTTGAAATCAGCATCGCAGCAATGCGGTGCTTTTTTCGTATCTACAAGGAGGTACGCAAATGAAAAAACTCTATCGCAGAAGCATTTCAGGGCTTATGGCGCTGCTGATCTGCTTCACAACCATTCTCGGCGGCGGTATCACCGCCTTTGCCGCTTCCTCTTCCGGCGAGGTGGCAAAATCCTATTCCATTGGTTTTCCTCGAAGCGGGGATGCCAACCTCGATTACAGCGGCACTTGGGGGCATGATGAGCTGCATTATATGAACGGCTGGACCTCCGGTGAGGCAACATGGATGACCACACTGCACACCATCGGTTCCTTCGATGGCCCTGCCTGCTACTGCATTGAGCCGGGGGTTCCCCGTCTGCTGGAGAAAACCTATACAAGATACGGCGAGGATTATTGGAAGAACTATCCATCTGATTGCAACAGCACGATTGATGCCGATACCATCAAGACACTGCTGGGCAGAATCATGCAGTATGGCTATCAGGGTGACTTGTCCCTCGACTGGCGCTCGCAGAATGAAGCCGATGCTGACAAAATGGCGCACATGATGGCTACGCAGGTGCTGGTATGGGAAACGGTTGTCGGAGAGCGGGATGCAAACTTCAACCATGTTGACCCCGGCAGTGCTGATGCCGTGAAATCCGTGTACCGCACCTCTCACCCGCTGTATAGTCGCTTTTCTGCTTACTACGACAGCATCGAAGCCAGCGTTCAGAGCCATACGGTCATTCCCAGCTTTATGAGCAAGACCCCCAACAAGGCGCAGACGGTCGAGCTGAAATGGGACGGTAATCAGTACACAGCTACCTTGACCGACAGCAATCATGTGGTATCGGACTATACCTTCAGCAGCAACCTGCCCGATATTGTCTTTACGAGCAATGGCGACACACTGACCATTACCGCTAAGACTGCACCTGCAGAACCTGTGACCATCTCCGCCAGCAAGAACAATATCCGTAAGGGCGTTGTCGTATGGAGCGACGGTCACTATGGGCCTGACGGAACCATGCAGGATGCGGTCACTTACGCAGCCACCGTTATGGACCCCGTGCAGGCGTTCCTCAATCTGAAGGTATCCTACGGCTCTGCCAAGATCGTCAAGACCTCGGAGGACGGTAAGGTGGACAACCTTACTTTTACCGTCACCGGCAACGGCATCAATCAGACCGTCAAGACCAACTCCAAGGGTGAGATTCAGATCGACAATCTGATGCCCGGTGTTTACACCGTGACCGAGATGGACTACGACAAGTATGAGCCGCAGGAATCCCGCCGTGTGACGGTGGTTTCCGGTCAGGTTTCTACCGTAAACTTCAACAACAAGCTCAAGCGTGGAGATTTGCAGATCGTGAAGTCCTCGGAGGACAATCTCAACGAAGGAGTGACCTTCCACCTTTACGGCACTTCACTCTCCGGCATTTCCGTGGACGAGTATGCCGTAACCGATGCAAACGGCGTGGCGACCTTTGAAGATGTCCTCATTTCCGGTTCCACACCTTATACTGTGGAGGAAGTGGACACTGCTGTTCGCTATGTTGTTCCCGAAGCGCAGTCTGCACCTATCCGCTGGGACGAGGTCACAAATCGTAGCTTCCTGAACATTCTGAAAAAGTTCACTGTGACCGTTACCAAGAGCGACGCTGAAACCGGCACAGTGCAAGGTGATGCTTCTCTTGCCGGTGCTGTTTACGGCATCTATAAGGGCGAAACCATTGTGGATACCTACACCACCGACAAAAACGGGCAGTTCGTTACCAAGGAGTATATCTGCGATAACGACTGGACGGTGAGAGAAATCACTCCCTCTGAGGGTTATCTGCTTGATACCACCGTCCATAAGGTCGGTGCAGAACCGCAGCTTTATACCGTGGAGCATAATCAGACAGCAAATGATGTGACCGAGCAGGTTGTAAAGGGTAATATCGCCATTATTAAGCACACCGATAACGGTGATACGCAGATTGAAACACCCGAAAGCGGAGCTGAGTTTGCCGTGTACCTGAAATCCGCAGGCAGCTACGAGGTTGCCGAGGACACCGAGCGTGATTATCTCACCTGTGATGAAAACGGCTTTGCCCAGACCAAGGATATGCCTTACGGCATCTACACCGTCCATCAGGTATCCGGCTGGGAAGGCAGCGAGCTGATGCCCGACTTTGATGTGTTCATTTCTCAGAATGGGGCGACTTATCGCTACCTTATCAACAATGCCCCCTTTAACAGCTTCATCAAGATCGTGAAGCAGGACGCAGAAACCGGAAAGACCATTCCTTACGCCGGTGCGGGATTCAAGATTAATGACCCGGACGGCAATCCCGTGACGATGACCTTCACTTATCCGACGCCCACCACTATTGATGTGTTCTACACCAATGCGGACGGTTTCCTTGTCACGCCGGAGAAGTTGCCCTACGGCAAGGGCTATTCTATTGTCGAGGTACAGGCTCCCTACGGCTATGTCTTCGACGAAACGCCTGTGTACTTCGATGTCACGGAGGATAATTCCACAGAAGAAAGCGGGGTTACGGTAGTAAAAGTGGATAAGCCCAATATGGCACAGAAAGGCACCATCACCGTGGAAAAAACCGGCGAGGTGTTCTTCGGTGTTTCCGTCATCGGCGGCGTAGATGAAAGCGGAAACGAACTGCCCACCATCTATCAGCCGCAGTATGAAAAGCGTGGACTTCCCGGTGCGGTATATGAGATCATCGCCGCAGAGGATATTATCACGCAGGACGGCACTGTCCGAAATCAGAAGGGCGAGGTCGTGGACACGGTTACTACCGATGAAAACGGCACAGCTGTGAGCCGTGAACTCTATCTCGGCAAATACGAGGTTCGTGAGATTACTGCGCCCCACGGGATGGTGCTCAACCCGGAACCCCACTGCGTCGAGCTTGTCTACGCCGGTCAGAATGTTGCTGTTACGGAAACGGCGACTTCGTTCGAGAACGAGCGTCAGAAGGTGGAAATCAGCCTTGTAAAGTCCATCGAGCAGAATGAGCGCTTCGGCATTGGCACAAACGGTGAAATGAAGAACATTTCCTTTGGGCTGTTCGCCGCCGAGGAAATCGTATCTGCCAGCGGCACTTCCATTCCCGCAGACGGTCTGATCGAGATTATCTCTCTGAATGAGGACGGAACGGCGAAAATCAAGACTGATCTTCCTTTTGGAAGCTACTATGTGCAGGAGCTTGCTACCGACAGTCACTACAAGCTCTCCGATACCAAGTATCCCGTTACCTTTGGGTATGCCGATCAGGATACGGCAGTTGTAAAGATTGCCGCCAATGACGGCAAGGCAATCGAAAATGATCTTATCTACGGTTCTGTTTCCGGCAAAAAGGTCGATGAGAACGGAAATGCTCTCGGCGGTGCGCTGATCGGTATTTTCCGTACAAGCGACGGCGGATTCACAAAAGAAAATGCTTTGATGACTGCCACTTCTGCTGAAGATGGTAGTTTTTCTTTTGAGAGCATCCCTTACGGCACTTGGTATGTCCGTGAGATCGAACAGCCCGCCGGCTTCGTGCTGGATGACACCATCTATCCCGTGACCATCGGCGCAGACGGGCAGGTCGTGGAGATCGAAATCGTCAACAGGTATGTCCGTGGAAACATCCATCTGACCAAGGTGGATTCCGAATATCCTGACAATAAACTGACCGGAGCGACCTTTGAGGTCTATAAGGACAGTAACGCAAACGGCAAGATGGACGACGGTGATGAACTGCTCGGCACACTGACCGAAAAGGAAAAGGGCGAATACAGTATGAACGACTTGTTCTACGGTCGCTACTTCGTCAAGGAAACCAAAGCGCCGGAGGGGTTTGTCCTTGATACCGGCGTGTATGAAGTGATGATCGACACCAACGGCAAGACCTACGAGGTGGAGAACAAGGCAGGCGTCGGCTTCATCAATGATGCGATGCGTGGCAACCTGAAGATTGTTAAAACCTCCTCTGACGGCAAGGTCAAGGGCTTCGCTTTCCGCATTACCGGTGCAAATGGCTATGACATTATCCTTGAAACCAACGACAAGGGTGAGATCTTCATTGACGAGCTTCGCATCGGGGACTACACCATTTCTGAGGTAAGCAACTCGGCTTCTTCGATGTATGTCCTGCCTGCCGACAAGAAGGCAACGGTCAAGCTCGGCTCCACAACCATTGTGGAGATGCACAATGTTCTGCGTGATACGCCTAAGACCGGCGATACCACCAATCTGCCGCTGCTCTATGCCCTTGCAGGACTGTCCGCAGTGGGCATCGCTGTGTGCGGCGTTATCGGATTCAAGAAAAAGAAAAAGGAGGATCGTAACTAATGGAACCTAAAACCATCGTGGCTATCGTGCTGGTAGCCTTTATTATCGGCGGCTTTATCTTCTTGCAGGTCAGAAAGAAAAACAGGAAGTGAGCCAATCACCTATGGGGCGGAGCGATAAACTCCGCCCCTTTTCTACTACCAGAAGGAGGGAGAAAATGAACCGAATCAATACCGTTGAAAACAAAGTGCTTCAGATCCTGCGGGATTCGCCGGAAACACGGTATGAGGATATGAAGCTGTATTACCGCTACTACAACCGCTATGCCGATGATCTCCGTGCCGGCGAGCTGCCGCTGGGGGACTTGGCATACAACTACAAATTCTACGGACTGCCGTGCTTTGAGTCCATCCGCAGGGCAAGGCAGCGTGTGCAGTCCCTTTTCCCCGAACTGTCCCGAAAGGAAGTCAGGGAGAGTGACGGCGGCGTTGTTATCGTCATCAATATTCTTTGAGGTGGCGGTTATGAAAAGTGAAAAGCGTATGGTGGGCGATTACACCGTCCTGTGTGCCGTGAATATCGGCTCCCGTGAAATCATCCTTGCTGAGAATGAGCAGAGTGCCAACGGAGAACGCTTCCTCTGCTGCTACGGAGAGCGAAACGACATATTCGAGAAGTTTACCGAGTGTGCCGTTGGTGACGACTATATTGATGCAGCGCTGTTCTTTGCAGAGCGCATCAAGCAAGACGCCGAGAGGTTTCGGGCAGAGGTTGAAAAGCTGGATATTCCCGTGACGGTTATCACCCAAGCGGACTGCATCCCCGACCACTATAAGAACGACATCAACGGCAAAATCATCGCCATCAACCCGGCAATCCTCAAGCCGGAGTATCAAAGAGCGGATCGACAGCTTTTCCTTGTGACCGGTGGCTTCGGCGCTTCAGCAAATGCCCGTGGCAGCGCCGTATTTTGCAAAAATCTCTATGACGGCAAGAATACCCGTTATGAGCGTATGGATGTGCTGGGTGAAGTAAAGCCGGAGTGTATGCCTGATTGGGCAAAAGAAAAAGCGGCTGCTTTTAGCCGCACAATTCAAGGAAAAGACCACGGGCGATAAGGAGGTAGATTTCTATGGCAACAAAGAAAACCGCAGTCAAGCAGGGCTTGCAGCAGAAAATGAAGGTGCTGGCAAAGCTCTTTGACGCAGGCTGTAAAACCGAAAAAGACTTGAAGGCGCTGACCTTGTCGACGATTCTGAAAATCCCCGGTGTGACCGTTCCGGATATGACGGTCGTCACAGAGCTTCAGGAGCAGGTTGCAAAGAACCGCCTTTTCTCATATTTGGGAGGTGGAACAGATGAGCCAAGCGACACGACCGAATGACCGCCACATCATTTGGAGCAACCAAAACCTTGATGTGGACGACTGGCGAGAGGACTACAAGGAGTTCCTTGAAGCGAATGAACTGGACGACGACCCGAATGATGAGCAGGCACTCTATGAGTGGATGGAGGAAACCAATTACGACTACCTCTCCGATGAGCGAGTCAACCTGAATGTTCAGCTTTCCCAGCCGATCATTGTCATTGGCGACATCGGCAGATGGAACGGCAGAGTGAAGGGCTACAAGGACATCCCCTCCGGCAACATCCGAGATTGCCTGTATGCCGATACCGACTATACCGAATGGTATGTAGATAAGTACGGCGATCTTCGTGCCGATGCAACTCATCACGACGGCACGAATCACTATCTTTACCGTGTGTTCAAAGACGGCGTTTCCGAAACGCAGATGGAGAACCTGAGAGATAAAATCTATCACGGCAAAGCCACACGAGCCGATATTACCCGGCTGACCCGGCGACTTGGGGATGAGATCGCCGCCGTTTACGGCTTTGACATCCCGAAACAACGAACACCGCAAGAAAGGGGCGCAAGATAATGACAGATTTCACACTGCGACCGCTGACCGTTCCCGAACGCAAATACACCTACGCTCAAAGCTCGCAGCTTCAAGGGCAGACAGGCAATATCGGTTATCTGCGTGGGGACTTCGGTTCAAGCGGCGATCAGTTTTATACCACTTGGTTTGATACCCGACCGCAATGGAAAAGCGATGAGTTCAAGCGGGACTTGGATGATGTAATCAACGCCCTGCGCTCCGAGGAGTACGGACTGCTTCAAAGCCGTTCTCAGATGGTGCGTTATGGGCGTGAGAACAAGGAAAGCGAAATGCAGGGTGCTTATACCACTGAGTTCGGCTTCCGAGCAGATACCGAGAAATATGCGTTCGTGCTTCGCTGTAATCCAACGAGGGGCGACTATAACTTCTACTGCCTCTGCTATGTAAAGGAATGGCTGGACAAGCACATCGAAGAAGCCAACCGGGATATTCGCTTTATTGACAGCCACTATAAAGAGCTGTTCCGTATCCCGGACGGCGAGCGCATCGTCGTGACTGATCGTGACGGTAAGACGGAAAGCTATCCCTGCCGGTATATTGACAACTATCACACAGAGGTTGGACGCAATCTCTTTCACATTTGTGAGTTTGCCGAGCGTATGGAGCAAGGCGGCTGTACCTACGCTCCAATGGAGCCGCCTCTGCCTCCGATGTGCTATTCCATACTCCCGTCTACCGGCGAGGTCATTCAAATCGACCGCTGGCAAAAGGGCTATACCGCCACAAGTTTTAATGACGGGAACCGTGCGGAGAACGAAGCAATTAAAGATAAGTTTAATGAGAAGCTGGGCGTGACTAAGGCACAGGAGCAGGCGATGCTTGCCGGTTCTATGATCCGGTGGGACTCCATTGCCGCCAAACCCAAGAGCTATGATGAGAACGGCAAAGCCATCAAGCCAAAAGACTATGAACGATAAGGAGGTGTCCGCCGATGGCACGAAAATACGACTTCATCTCGGAGCTGTATAACCGAACCTGTAAAACGGTCGTTGCAACCCCCGCAAGCTGGGAAGCGTTTCTGCGCTCTGCCTGCTACAACTACCGTCTGCGCTTTGACGAACAGCTTTTGGTTCACGCACAGCGACCGGATGCCACCGCCGTTCTTCAGATCGACGACTGGAATAAAAAGTTCGGGCGGTGGGTCAACCGTGGAGCACACGGCATTGCCGTCTTTGAGGATGCCGACAGACGCCGCCAGAGGCTTGTCCACTACTTCGATATTTCCGACACGCATCCCAGCCGCTTTTCCCGCAGAGTTCCCATTTGGCAAATGCGGGACGAATACACGGCAGAAGTGATCGACACGCTGGAAAGCACCTTCGGAGAGTTGAACAATAAGGAAACCCTTGCCGTTGCCATCGAGTCGGCGGCGAGAAATGCCGTGGAGGATAACATCCCCGACTATCTCACCGACCTTCTTTACAGCGTGGAGGACAGCTTCCTGGACGGCGTATCCGAAGAAGAAATCACCCACATTTTCAAAACAGCGGTGCGAAACAGCGTCGCCTATATGACGATGACCCGCCTGGGCATTGAAGCCGGAGAATACTTTGAACCCGATGATCTTCGGGATGTGGTGAACTTTACGACCCCTGCCACGATGAACGCCCTCGGCTATGCCACCAGCGATATTGCGGAGATGGGACTTGCGGAGATTTCCCGTACCATTCTTGCCCTCGACCGTCAAAATCGCATAATTGCAGAGAAAACCAAAGCCGATTACAATGTAGGCAAAGAAAAAACCGAAAGGAGTCCTGACGATGAACGAGATCACTTACACGATGCAGGGGGATTATCTGCTCCCCGATCTGACAATGCCGGAGCAGCCGGAGCTGTCGATGGGCAGGTACGCCCGGATGCGGAAGAAGTTCCTGAAGGAGCATCACAAGGTACGCTACTACAACCTGCTGACGAGCTGCGCCCTGAACGAGCATCTGAACGACACGGAGCGCAGAGCGAACGAGATGGAACAGATGCTGACGGAGCAGATGGCAGCGTCGGAGGGCGTGACGGAGAATCTGAAAGCGACGGATATGATGAGCTGGGTTCGGAAGATGAACAGTATCCGGAGCCGGGTTCAGGAGATCGTGATGGCGGAGGTAATCTTCGCTTAGACTACTACGACCGAAGCCACGAGGATAAAAGCCTGCCGTTCTTTGGCGGCGATGATACAATTCGTGAAATTCTCGGCACTACGCCGCACCTAAAGGCAAGCAAAGACGAGATACGGGCATTCTTTGAAGCTACCGCTGATGAGAACGCCCGTATTTCTTATATCAAGCGCATTTTCAACAACGACTATACCGAGGTCATTCTGAGCGATGGACGGCGTGTGGGCTACAAGACCTATCAGAATGTGTTGCAGCTTTGGGAGGGCAGTTATCTCTCCCGCACGGCACAGAGTTTCTATGATTGGGGCGTAATTGCCCAGCATTTTGAAGCGATGCGGCTGCTTGGGGAGTTGCAGGACACGATGAAGCCGCTGCCGTCCATTAATGGGCAGATGAGCTTAATGATGGAAGGAACAGAGGAGCAAAAAACCTCTGCTTTTGCTTTCTCTCAGGAGATCATCGACGCTGTTCTCACCCGTGGTAGCGGCATCTCTGAGGGGAAAATGCGAATCTATGAGCAGTTCCAAAAGAGCCTGTCTGCAAAGGAAAATGCCGACTTTCTGAAAGAGGAATACGGCTGGGGCGGTGCTTATCCAGTAATTGCCGGAACCGGCATTGATGAGCAACACGACGGTAAGGGTATCCGCATCTCTAAGGGTATCGGAAACGATAAGCCCCACATCGACCTGAAATGGAGTCAGGTGGAGAAGCGTATTGCCGAGCTGATAAAACTCGACCGTTACTTGAACCCCAAGGAAAAGGCACAGTACCCTGAGTGGCTGCAAAGGCAGGAAGAACGCCGTGCAGAGCTTGCCGAGGAACGAAGGAACAGAGAAATCTTGTCTACTGCACCTTCAGAAAAGGCAGAGGCAAAAAATGAGCAATATGAGTACCATCTCGGCAGCACCGTCTATCTCGGCGCAAACGAATATGAAATCCTGTCCTTTGATGACGAGCGTGTGATGCTCTATGATACGCAGTTTCCGCTTTTCAACAAGGAAATGACGAGAACTGAGTTCGACAGCAAGGTGCAGGAGAACCCGCTGAATGACCATTTGAAGGTAGTAGAAAAACATCGCGAAGAAAAGGCGGTTGAGTTCGACATCGGGATGGGCTATCTCGGCAACGGACTGACCGTTTGGAACCGTGCCGTGGAGGTCAATGGGGACTATCAGAACATTGCCCACATCTCCCCCGAAGGTGAGATCACCTTCTATGTGCAGGACTTGCCGCAGAGCGTTGTGGAGCGTATCAGACAGGCGGCAGAAAGAGAAAAGCCAAAGGATGCTGCTTCGCCGGAGTTCTATCAGGCGTATCTTAAAACCAAAGCAGACAATCCGAGTAGCCTTTTGCTCTATCAGGTGGGCGACTTCTTTGAAGCCTATGCCGATGATGCAGAGGTCGTCGGGACTGCTCTTGACTTGACGCAGACGACCCGTGCCGTCGATCACAACACGCGTGTCCCAATGGTAGGATTTCCGCAGCACCGCTTGGAAACCTACCTTACAATGCTGACCGACAGAGGGTACGATATAGAGGTCAACGCCTTAGAGGACGGTAAACGCATTACCCGCACCGTGGTTTCCACCACGAAGGAAGCGCCCATCGAGTCCAAACCTATCGGCAGGATCGACTATCTCGGCACGGACGGCAAGGTCGGTGAAAGCATCGAGTACACCAGTCCTTATCAGTTTGAGAAGGACATCAAGGAGGAAAACTACTACGGTGTGCCGATGAGTATTGTTCTGTATAAGGACAAGGACGGCAACACCATTCCGCACGGTTTTATCACCCAGCTTGACCCACCGCCCAAGGGCTTTGAGATCATCGACAGCCCGTATTTGCCGGAAAATGCTCTGGACAAGGCGAAGCATCTCATTGATGATTTTTGCCGTGAGGAGTATCAGCGTGAGGATGGTGCGGACTACACCGATCTTACTGATGTCGGCGTTGCCTACACCACGACTGAGGACGACAAGCACGAAATACAGGCAAGGGTCAATCTTGTGGATTTCCGCATCGAAACTCTTGCAGACGGCAAGGTCGTCCGAAGTGTGCAGTATTCGTCCATTGAAGAACTGACCGAAAAAGGACTGCAAGCATTGTCCTTTGACGACCTTGTTTATCTCTCCGAGGAAGAACTTACACAGGTGGAAGCACCTCTTGCACCCGCTTGGGAGCATCCGAAGAAAAGCCGGGTGCAGACCTTTGATATTCATCCAGAAATCCCAATGGCAGACCGTCATACCTTTGACCTTGCTTCTCACGAGGTCGAGGAGGTCAACAAGAAAGAACGCTTCCACCGCAACTATGCGGCAATCACCGTTCTGAAAAGGTGTCAGGAAGAAAACCGCTTCGCCACACCGGACGAGCAGATCATTCTCTCTAAATATGTGGGCTGGGGCGGTATTCCCGAAGCCTTTGATGAGAGAGCAGGTTCTTGGCAGACAGAGTTTGGGATGCTGAAAAACATCCTATCGCCGGAGGAATACGCTTCCGCAAGAGAAAGCACTCTGACCGCTTTCTACACGCCGCCAACGGTTATCAATGCTGTGTATAAGGTGATGAAACAGCTTGGATTCCGTGAGGGCAACATCTTGGAACCGTCTTGCGGCATCGGGCATTTTATCGGTATGCTTCCCGAAGAAATGAAGGAAAGCAAGATCTACGGTGTGGAGCTGGATACGGTTTCTGCCGGCATCGCACAGCAGTTATATCAAAAGTCCTCTATCGCCGCACAGGGATTTGAGGAAACCAACCTCCCCGACAGCTTCTTTGATGCCGTTGTGGGGAATGTACCCTTCGGGGATTTCAAGGTTCCTGACAAGCGTTACGACAAGCACAAGTTCCTCATTCACGACTACTTCTTCGCCAAATCCTTGGACAAGCTCCGTCCGGGCGGCGTAATGGCGCTCATCACTAGCAAGGGAACGATGGATAAGGAAAACTCCGCTGTCCGAAAGTATATTGCTCAGCGAGCCGACCTGCTTGGTGCTATCCGTTTGCCGAACAACACCTTTAAGGGAAATGCCGGGACGGAAGTCGTTTCGGACATTCTTATTCTGCAAAAGCGTGACCGCATTGTGGATATAGAGCCGGATTGGGTACAGCTCGGCACGGATGAAAACGGTATCCTGATGAACAGGTACTTTGTTGAGCATCCCGAAATGATACTCGGAGAGATGAAAATGGTGTCGGGGCGTTTCGGTCCCGAAGCCACCTGCGTACCTTACGAGGGGGCAGACCTTGCCGAGCAACTCAGCGAAGCCGTTTCCAATATTCACGGTGAGCTGACCGCATATGAGGTGGAGGATGAGCTTGCAGAGGAGGACAATTCCATTCCCGCAGATCCCACCGTCCGCAACTTCTCCTATACAGTGCTGGACGATAAAATCTACTTCCGAGAAAACAGCCGTATGGCTCCGGTGGAGGTATCGGCTACCGCAGAGAACCGCATTAAGGGTATGATCCGCATCCGTGATTCGGTCAGAAAGCTGATCGAATTGCAGACGGAGGATTACCCCGACTCGGAAATTAAAGCGGAGCAGGAGCGATTAAACGCTCTTTATGATACCTTTTCCAAGCAGTACGGACTTATCAACAGCCGTGCCAACATCTCCGCCTTTTCACAGGACAGCTCCTTTTCTCTGCTCTCTGCTCTTGAGGTCTTGGGCGATGAAGGGCAGCTTGAACGCAAGGCGGATATATTCTACAAGCGAACCATCAAGCCACACACCCCGGTCACTTCCGTAGATACCTCCAGCGAAGCACTTGCCGTTTCTATGGGCGAAAAAGCCCGTGTGGATATGGATTATATGTGCGAGCTGACCGGCAAGACCGAGGAAGAAATCTTTGCGGACTTGAAGGGCGTTATCTTCCTGAATCCGATGCACGGGTACGGCAATTCCACGCAGGCAAAGTACCTGATGGCAGACGAATACCTCTCCGGCAATGTCCGTGAAAAGCTGGCACTCGCCCGAAAGTCAGCGGAGCTTTACCCCGAAGATTACACAGTCAATGTGGAAGCACTGGAACGAGTGCAGCCCAAAGACCTGACCGCCAGCGAGATTGCCGTTCGGCTTGGTGCTACTTGGCTGCCGACCGAAATTGTCGAACAGTTTATGTTTGAGTTCTTGGGAACACCAAGGTACGCACAGTGGAACATCAAGGTTCACTTCTCTGCCTACACCGGCGAGTGGAATATTGAGGGCAAGTCCTATGACCGCAGCAATGTGAAGGCATACAGCACCTACGGTACGGGGCGCATCAACGCCTACAAGATAATCGAGGAAACACTGAACCTTAAAGATGTCCGCATCTTCGACTATGTAGAGGACGCAGACGGCAAAAAGAAAGCCATTCTGAACAAGAAGGAAACTGCAATCGCACAGGCAAAGCAGGAGCTGATCAAGCAGGGCTTTCAGGATTGGGTCTGGTCTGACCCTGAGCGCAGAGAACGGCTCTGCCGCCTTTACAACGATAAATTCAATAGCCTGCGTCCCCGTGAGTACGATGGAAGCCACATCGTTTTCAGTGGTATGAACCCGGAAATCGAGCTTCGGGAACACCAAAGAAATGCGGTGGCGCACATCCTATATGGCGGGAATACGCTGCTTGCACACGCCGTGGGCGCAGGGAAAACCTTCGAGATGGTTTCGGCGGCGATGGAGTCCAAACGGCTCGGATTGTGCAGTAAATCCCTGTTTGTCGTACCCAACCACCTCACTGAGCAGTGGGCATCGGAGTTTTTACAGCTCTATCCCTCAGCCAACATTTTGGTGGCAACGAAGAAAGACTTTGAAACCAAGAACCGCAAAAAGTTCTGCGGCAGAATTGCCACCGGCGATTACGATGCCATCATTATCGGGCATTCGCAGTTCGAGAAAATACCGATGTCCATTGAACGGCAGCGGGCGATCCTCGAACAGCAGCTTGATGAGGTAACGGAGGGCATTGCGGAATTGAAAAAGAACCGTGGAGATAACTTCTCCGTAAAACAACTGGAGCGCACAAAGAAATCTGTCAAGCAGAAGCTCGATAAGCTCAACGACCAATCCAAAAAGGATGATACAGTGACCTTTGAGGAGTTGGGTGTGGACAGACTTTTCATTGATGAGAGCCACTACTACAAGAATCTGTTCCTCTTTACTAAGATGCGGAATGTAGGCGGCATCGCCCAAACCGAAGCGATGAAATCCAGCGACCTCTTTATGAAATGCAGGTACTTGGACGAGTTGACCGGAGGGCGTGGGGTAGTGTTTGCGACAGGAACGCCGATCTCCAATTCAATGGTCGAGCTTTACACCATTCAGCGGTACTTGCAGTACAACACCCTTGTTCAGAACAACTTGCAGCACTTCGATGCCTGGGCTTCCACTTTCGGAGAAACCATTACGGCAGTAGAACTTACACCCGAAGGAACGGGATACCGAGCTAAAACACGCTTTGCCCGTTTCTACAATTTACCGGAGCTGATGGCGATGTTTAAGGAAATCGCAGACATCAAAACAGCGGATATGCTTGACCTGCCAGTGCCGACAGCGGTCTTTCACAATATCTCGGTGAAGCCATCTGAAATCCAAAAGCAGATGGTAGCCGAGCTTGCGGAAAGAGCCGAAAGGGTGCGGAACGGTATGGTTGATGCAAGAGTGGATAATATGCTCAAGATCACAAACGACGGCAGAAAGCTGGCACTTGACCAGCGGCTTATCAATCCGTTGCTCCCTGATTTTGAGGACAGCAAGCTCAACGCCTGCGTGGACGCTATGTTTGAAACTTGGGAGCGTGGCAGCGAGAAGCGGTTGACCCAGCTATTTTTCTGCGACCTGTCTACGCCGAAAAACGACGGCTCTTTCAATGTCTATGACGACATTCGACAGAAGCTGATTGCCCGTGGCGTACCCGCCGATGAGATAAGGTTCATCCACGAAGCAGATACCGAGGCAAAGAAGCTGGAGCTGTTCAAGAAGGTACGCCGAGGGGATGTCCGCATCCTGATGGGCAGTACGCAGAAGATGGGAGCCGGTACGAATGTGCAGAACAAACTTGCCGCATCCTCCGATCTCGACTGCCCGTGGCGACCCTCTGACTTGGAACAGCGGCTCGGCAGAAGTATCCGGCAAGGCAACGAAAATGCAGAGGTTCACATCTACCGTTTCGTGACGGAGGAAACCTTTGATGCCTACTTGTATCAGCTCGTGGAGGGCAAGCAGAAGTTTGCTTCGCAGATAATGACCAGCAAATCGCCGGTGCGATCCTGCGAAGATATTGACGAAACCGCACTGTCTTACGCTGAAATCAAAATGCTGGCGACCGGCAATCCCCACATCAAAGAGAAGATGGATTTGGACATTCAGGTTCAGAAGTTGCGGCTCTTAAAGTCCAGCTTCCTTTCCGAAAAATATGCTTTGGAGGATAAGATCATCAAGTTCTATCCGCAGGAGATCACACGGCGCTCTGATGTAATTGCGGGATTAAAATCCGATATGGAAAGAGTGGCAGAGCACCCTAAGCCGTCTGATGAAACCTTTGTTGGTATGACGGTCAAGGGTGCTTTCTATTCAGAGAAAGCGGATGCTGGCAACGCCATCTTGGAGGCGTGTAAGGCAATGACAAATCCCGACCCCATCCCCCTCGGTGAGTACCGTGGCTTTACGATGGAGCTGTACTTTGAAGCAAGAGAATACAAAGTGCGGCTCAAGGGTGAGCTTGGCTATCCCGTAACCCTCGGCACGGACACCTTCGGCAACATCACCCGCTTGGATAATGCGCTGGAGGGGCTTCCAAAGCGTTTGGAGATGAACGAAATGGAGCTTGACAACATCAAAAAGCAGTTTGAAACTGCGAAGGTCGATGTGGAAAGACCGTTCCCGCAGGAGGAAGAATTGAAAGCCAAGACCGACCGGCTGAATGAACTCAACGCCCTGCTCAATGTGGATAAGCGTGAGAACGAGATCGTCGGCGGTGAACCCGATGAGGGTGAAGAACTGCCCGAAAAGAAACCGAAGGACTTGGAACGCTGACTAATGCGGTGTGGGAATGATCTCATACTGCCGACACATAGCCGCTTGGTTTTCAAAAGAAATCAGGCGGCTATTTCTATTTTGAAGGAGGTGTTCGCTATGAACGAAACAGATTACAACGCTCGACTTTACGAGAAAATGAAAGCCGAACAGGACAAATACCGGGACTGGCTTGTGCGTCAGGAGCCGTGCGAAATTCTCAATCATACCTACGAATACACGATGCGGGAGGACATCGTGATGTGTATGGAGGAGCTGGAGCTTGAGCCGGAAAAGGCAAGGGCTTTGCTTCGTTCCCCTTGTCCTCTAAGTGATGTGTATAAGGAGTTCCGGGACAGAGAAACCGAGCATATGGATACCATCCGGGACTCCATCGAAACGGAAGCGGATAAGAGCCTGCAACGGCAGGAGAAGAAACAGCACCGGGAAAGCAGGTGATTTTATGCCGTATATCCCCCCAGAGGTGGTGGAACAGGCACGGCAAATCGACCTGCTTACCTATCTGCAAAGCTGTGAGCCGCAGGAGCTTGTCCGCATTTCCGGCAACAACTATACCACCCGCACCCACGACAGCTTGAAGATTTCTAACGGCAAGTGGATGTGGTGGTCACAGCGCATCGGCGGCTACAATGCCCTTGACTATCTTGTGAAAGTCAAGGGCTGTTCTTTTGTAGAGGCGGTCGAAACGCTGATGGGAAAAGCGGCAGTAATGCCGTCAACGACAGTCAAGCCAAAGCAGAAAACAGAGCCGAAGGTCTTGCTTCTGCCGGATAAAAGTGCTTCCACAGAAAGAATTACAGAGTATCTTTTCGGTAGAGGAATCGACTATTCCATCATCCAATACTGCATTGACAAGGGACTGATTTTCGAGAGCCTGCCGTATCATAACCTTGTGTGCGTGGGCTTTGATGAGAAGAATATCCCTCGCTATGCGTCCTACCGAGCGACCAATGACCGCCGTGTTTTGGGTGACTGCTCCGGCAGTGACAAGCACTATTCTTTTCGGATCGCAGACAGCGAGAGCAGTACGGTGCATCTCTTTGAGTGTGCCATTGACCTGCTTTCCTATGCGACGCTTGAAAAGATGGCGGGCAGGGATTGGCGGAAAGACAACCTTGTTTCCCTCGCCGGTGTGTATCTGCCCAAGGAGAGAATCGAGGACAGCACTACCCCTGCGGCTCTTGTGAAGTACCTCGATGAGAAGCCGCAAATCAAGAAAATTCTCCTGCACTTCGATAACGATAATGCCGGGAGAAAAGCCAGCCTTGCACTGAAAACCATATTGCCGAGCAAGTATGAAGTCATTGACAGCCCACCGCCCTGCGGCAAGGACTACAATGACTTTCTTTGCTTTCAGCTCGGTATCCACCGCAACAAAACCAAAGAAAGGACGAATGAACGATGACTGAGTTCAGCATTTATCAGATCAACACAGACCGGGACAACAATCGTGTATGCTTCTTGGGACTGGATACCCTTGAACGATTCCAGCACTCCAAGGAGGTCGATCCCGTCCTCTACGACCGAGTTTATGACGGGAAACTCGATTGCAATTCCCTCGAAACCATCTATGAGAAGTTCAATATCAACCATCCCGCCGACTACAAGGGACGCTCTCTTTCCGTGTCGGATGTAGTCGAAATCAGGGAGAGCGACACCCTGAATCCCGGCTTCTACTTCGTGGACAGTATCGGGTTCAAGTCGATTCCTTTCGACAAATCTCTCTGCAAGGAGCCGGTAGAAGCAGGTAGTGGAAAGATTTCCGTCCTGCTTGTGGAGCCGAACAAGTACCCCAAGATGATTGAGATCGACGACACCTTGGAGGCAATGCAGGCGGTTGTCGGTGGCGACATTGAGGAATATATGCCCTTTGAAGATGAGGTCGCAATCATCTGCAATGAGGAGGGCAAGGTCAACGGACTGCCCCCGAATCGGGCGGTTTATGAGGAGAACTCCCGTGAGATGCAGGACATCATTTGCGGGAAGTTTTTCGTTGCCTATGCTCCATTTGAGGTAGAGAGGTTCCAGTCCCTCCCGCCTGACCTTGCGGATAAATACCGTGAGAAATTTAAGTATCCCGAACGCTTTATGAGAGTCAACAACGAGATCGTGGCAGTACCTTTCAAGCCCGTCAGGGCGGACAAAGAACGCTGATCTCAATGAGAACGGGGTTCCCCCGAACGCTCTGTATTATCTTAACGAGCAGACTGTTTTTACTCCTACCGGTCAAAAACAGTAAATCGCTCGTTAGGGGAACCCCCTAATACCCCGTGCAAGAAGCACCACACATTTCAAGAGAAAGGATGAAATCCATTTATGAAAAGAACGATCAAGAAGCAGTTTTGGTTTTCCCGTGACGAAGCGCAGGACTTGCAGAAAAAAGCAAAGAAAACCTGCCTGTCTGAAGCGGCACTCGTCCGTCTGCTTCTCCGTGGATATGAGCCGAAGGAGAAGCCCGATGACCGTTTCTACGATGCGATGCGGGAGTTCTCCGCCATCGGCAATAACATCCATCAGATCTCCGTTAAGGCAAATGCCCTCGGCTTTATCGACACGCAGAAGCTGAACAGTGAGTTGGATCGCCTGCACAAGTTTCAGGCAGATATGGAGCGTCAGTTTCTTCGTCCCGGTGAGAGCAACCTGAAATGGCAGTAAGTAAGCTGTGGCCGGTCACGGTTCGCCTTGCGACCGTTCTCGACTACGCTTCCAATCCTGAGAAAACCACAAAGTCAAAGTCCAAGTACAGCGACGCCGATTATCAGGCACTCCGTGATGTTGTCGCCTATGCAAAGGACGGAGAGAAAACAGAACGGGAGTTGTTCTGTGAGGGCATCCACTGTAACCCGCAAACTGCTCGTGAGCAGTTCATCACGGTGAAAGAGCAATTCGACAAGCCGGATGGCATCCAAGCCTATCACGGTTATCTCAGCTTTGAGGAAACCGACATCACACCGGAGCTTGCACAGCAGGTCGGTATGGCATTCGCAGAAAGAATGTGGGGCGACCGTTTTCAAGTCCTTGTGACCACTCACCTGAATACGGAGCATCTTCACTGCCACTTCGTTGTGAACTCCGTTTCGTTCAGGGACGGCAAGCGATTGCAGAACAAAGAGAAAGCGTGGTGGTACTTCCGCCATATTGCCGATGAGGTCTGCTTGGAGCACGGACTGTCCGTGGTACAGAACCCGGAAGCCTATCAATCGCCCCGCATCCTGACGCAAAAGGACAAAGCTGGTATGCCTACACGCTATAACCTCGCCCGTGCCGCCTTGGATGAAGCCATTGCAATGAGCCACAATCTTCGGCAGCTTGAATATCATCTGTCTGAGATGGGATACACCCTCGGCTCCAATCCCAAGCGGAAGTATTGGACAATTAGGGGCAAGGGTGATGAACGCCCGATCCGATTGCACAGGCTCGGTGAGGAATACACCAAAGAGCGCATTACACAGCGGCTCATTGAAAACCGTGATAACATCGACTTCGAGCCGTTTCAGCCTAAAACCTACCGACCGAAGCAATACCGGCTCAGAACACGGAGCGACAGAATTGGAAAAGTCGGCGGTCTATATGGGCTGTACCTTTACTACTGCTACCGGCTCGGCTATCTGCCGAAGTACAAGGCAGGACAACAGAATCACGCACGAGTTCACTATCTTTTCAAAGAGGATCTGATGAAGATAGATGAACTCACCAAACAAGTCACACTGCTCGGCAAGCACCACATCGGTACAGACGAGCAGCTTTTTTCATATCAGCACTCGGTCGAGGAGCAAATCAAGACCTTAACTGCCGACAGAACGCACCTCCGAAATGAAATACGAAAAGTGAACATCACAGATGCAGAGCTGTCACAGGCAAAGGCAAGTATCTCGCTTCTTACCGAGAAGCTGAAAGAACTCCGCAAGGAGGTCAAGCTCTGTCAGGACATCGCCGTCCGTTCCAAGGTTATCGAGGAAAAGGTGGATGCAGTCCGGGCAGAGGAAGAAAAATCAAAACGAAAGGAGAACCGCAACTATGAACAACGGCGGTGATGCGGCTGAGCAGGTCGTCAGGCTCTCGCTTGAAGGCTTTGAAGTTGCCGCAAAACTTACAGGCTCGGCGGCAAAGAATGTCGCCCTGCTTCTCGTGTCCGTGTTGAAGCAGGAACAGCAGACCAAAGGCAAGGCACGGCTCACCAATATGATCAAGTCCGGAAAGGAACTGAAAGTCTTTTCTATCCCGAACAAGGACTTGGCACAGTTCACCAAACAGGCAAAACGCTATGGCGTTCTCTATTGTGTCCTGAGAGATAAGAGCGCCAAGGGAGATGATGTACCCGTGGATATTATCGCCCGTGCAGAGGACGCTTCCAAAATTCAGCGCATTGTGGAACGCTTCGAGATCGGTAAGGTCGATAAGGCAGGCGTTATCACGCAGGCGGAGCAGGACAAAGCTGACCGTGAAGCGGTGGCACGGGAAGTGCCGACCAAAACCAAGGGCGAGATCATCGTGGAGGAAGCAATGGGAAAGCCTTTGCAGAAAGAAGGTCAGTCCCACGAAAACCCTACGGTCGCAAAGACGGAAAAAAGCCCTCCGTCCGAGCGAAGCTCCGAGATCAGCGGTACGGCTACTGACCGGGGTACGGCAAAGCAGGCAGATAAGAAGCCTTCCGTAAGAGAAAAGCTGGAACGCTACAAGGCTGCTGCAAAAGCTGACAAGGAAGCAGACCGTGCCGAGCCTGCGCTTTCCAAGGAGAAAGCCAAGACTCCCGAACCGTCCCGTCAGACGGTTCACACCCAGCCGAAAAAGCATAAGAAATCGAAAGAGAGGTAATCAGCTATGACGAACAATTTCACCCCCAAGAAATCCGGGACTGCGGCTCGTCCGCAACTCTCCACGGAGGAATACGCCGCCAAGAAAAAGGCGGAGAAGGATGCCGTGTATCAGATGATCGACGATACCGCTACTGAGATCGTCAGCGACCCCGACAAGTTCAGGGCATATCTCGATACGCAGGCACGAATGGATCGCTACTCTGCCGCCAACGCTCTGCTCATTTATAAGCAGCAGCCGCAGGCGACGCAGCTCAAGGATTTTCGTGATTGGCAGGAGGACGGCGTGAAGGTCAACAAGGGTGCCAAGAGCCTGTCCATTCTTGAACCTGTTGAATACACCAAGAATGACGGCTCTACCGGCATTGCCTACAATGTCAAGAAGGTATTCGATGTGGCGCAGACCAGCGGCAAGAAGCCTGCTGCACCTACCCTTGACCGTGACCCCCGAAAGCTCGTTGCCATTATGCTCGACACGGCTCCCATTGATGTGAGCACTGTGGAGGAGCTGCCTTCTCCCAATATGGGAGCGTTCTATAAGAACGAGGATCAGACCCTCTATATCAAGCGGGACATTGGGGACAGCGTTGCACTCTGCCAGTGCGTGGCACAGGAACTTGGTCACGCTCAGCTTGCAATGAACTGCGAAGCATACAGCCGCAGGGATATGGGCTTTTCTGCCGTTTGCGTCGGTTATATGCTCTGCCGCAAGTTCGGAGTGGATGTGAAGAACTTCGCCATTGACCGTATCCCGGAGGAACTGGCGGGCAAGTCCCCCAAGGAAATCCGTGCGGAGCTTTCCAAGACCCGTTCTGCGATGAGCGAGATTGGCTCTCGTGTGTCGGAGGAAATCTACCGTCGCCGAGCAGACCGAAGCAAAGATCAGGAAAGATGAGGTGTGAGCGATGAAAGAGGAACGCTATCACATCGCCTTGGACGATTATGAACACGGCGTAGTGATTCGAGCTTTGAACGATACCAAAACCGAACTGATGAATGAGGGTAAATCCACCGATGCCGTGGACGATCTTATCATCAAGGTCGGGTATGCCCCAAAGAAAAAGTTCAAGGTAGTGGAAAGAAAGGACTGCTCCTGTCGTGAATCGAGATAACGACAGACAGACCTCCATCATTCTCGCCGTACTCGGCATCCTGCCGATTGTGTGGCTCGGACTTCTCATTGCGCCGTCTGTGAAGGGTGGCTTGCCGGAGATACTGCCGAGCTTGATGAATGTGATGAGCGACCCGTTTCATATAGTGCTTTGCGAGGACAGTGTAAAAACTGTCCTCGTTTTGCTTCTCTGCTATGGAATGGGCATCGGTATCTACTTCTCTACACGCAGGAACTACCGACGCCGGGAGGAACACGGCAGCGCAAAATGGGGCAATGCCAAAGCCGTGGACAAGAAATACCGGCAGAACCCACCGTCCGAAAACAAGCTGATGACGCAGGCAGTCCGTATCGGACTCAACGGCAAGAAACACCGCCGCAATCTGAACACCCTTGTCTGCGGCGGTTCCGGTGCCGGTAAGACCCGCTTTTACTGCAAACCGAATCTGATGCAGGCGAACACCAGCTTCGTGATTCTTGACCCGAAGGGCGAGATCGTCCGGGATGTGGGAAATCTGCTGGAGAAAAAGGGCTATGAGATCAGAGTTCTCGACCTGATCTCAATGGAAAAGAGCCACTGCTACAACCCGTTTGTCTATCTCCATTCGGACAACGATGTGCAACGGCTTGTGACAAATCTGTTCAAGAGCACAACGCCAAAGGGGTCACAAAGTAACGACCCTTTTTGGGACACCTCAGCTTCAATGCTGCTGTCTGCTCTCGTCTATTATCTTCACTACGAAGCGCCGGAGGATGAACAGAACTTTGCAATGGTAATGGAGATGCTGCAAGCGGCTGCCATCGACAATGAGGAAGATCCACGACCCTCGCCGCTGGACTGCCTGTTTGCCGATTTGGAGTTGGACAGACCCGACCACATCGCTCTGAAATACTATCGGTCTTATCACACCGGTTCGGCAAAGACTCTGAAATCCATTCAGATCACACTTGCCGCAAGGCTTGAAAAGTTCAACTTGGAGAGCTTGGCGGCACTGACTTGTACCGATGAGCTTGACCTTGCTTCTATGGGCGAAAAGAAAGTGGCACTGTTCGCTATTATCCCGGACAACGATTCGAGCTTCAATTTTTTGGTCAGCATCCTTTATACCCAGCTATTTCAGCAGCTTTTCTTTTCCGCTGACCATATTCACGGCGGCGCATTGCCAATTCCCGTTCACTTCCTGATGGACGAGTTCGCCAATGTCAGCCTGCCGGACGACTTCGATAAGATTCTTTCCGTTATGCGTTCCCGTGGTGTGTTTGTGTCCATCATTCTTCAGAACTTGGCACAGCTCAAGGCACTGTTTGAAAAGCAGTGGGAATCCATCGTCGGAAACTGTGATGAGTTCCTCTACTTGGGTGGCAACGAGCAGTCCACCCATAAGTATGTGAGCGAATTGCTGGGCAAGGAAACCATCGACACGAACACTTACGGAAAGAGTTCCGGGCGAAGCGGAAACTATTCCACCAACTATCAGATCAGCGGTCGAGAGCTTCTAACCCCGGATGAGGTTCGTATGCTTGATAACCGCTACGCCATTCTGTTCATCCGAGGGGAACTCCCCGTGATGGACTTAAAATACGACATTCTCAAGCACCCCGCCGTTGACCTGACTGCCGACGGAAAAGGCGGCGTCTATCAGCACGGCAAGGTCACAAGTAATGTTGCGACCATTGAGGTGCAGTACCTCGACCCCGATACTCTGCCGGATACAGAGGTATCGGAAACCACCTATGAGCTGCTGTCCGATGAGGATTTCAACTCGGAAACCAACAACAATACAACAACAAAATTACGGAGGTAAATAATATGAACATTTTTAAGAAGAACACCGAGAAGCATACCGAAAAGCTGCCTATGACCGGCAAGGTTAAGAAGGGCTTCCGCATTTACTGCACCGCCGTTATGGGTGCAGCACTCGTCCTCGGCACTTCGGTTACGGCGTTTGCCGCCAACGACCCCATTACCGTTATCAACAATCTGTCTACCTTTATCTTCGGGCTGATCCGTGCCATCGGGCTTATCCTGTTGGGCTTCGGTGTTGTGCAGGTCGGTCTGTCCCTGAAATCCCACGACCCCTCTCAGAGAGCGAACGGTTTCCTGACCCTTGCAGGCGGCGTCATCATCACCTTTGCAAAGGAAATCCTCGACCTGATTGTCGGCTAAGAAATTTCACACCGAGGGGTGTTCCCGAAAAAGCGGGAGCACCCCTTAACTCTATGAAAAGGAGGTGCTTTTCGTGAGCGACAACTGGGTCGTACAAAACCTTGAAAACGCATTGGAAACTTGGAACGAGAAGCTGGCTGAGATTTGGCAGCTTATCACGACAACGCCGCAGGACTTCAAAGGCGGTGGGATATGGGGCGTGATCGTCAACATCAACGGCGCAGTGCAGTCTATCGGACTTGCACTCCTTGTGCTGTTCTTTGTTGCCGGTATGGTCAAAACCTGCGGCTCGTTCACAGAAGTCAAGAAACCGGAACACGCTCTGAAGCTGTTCGTTCGCTTTGCCATCGCCAAGGGTGCCATCACCTACGGTATGGAGCTGATGCTTGCCCTGTTTAATATCATCCAAGGCACGATCTCGACGATAATGGGTTCGGCGGGTTTCTCAACGCCACAGCAAACAGTCTTGCCGCCTGAATTGATTACCAGCGTTGAGGAATGCGGATTCTTTGAAAGCATACCGCTATGGGCTGTCACGCTCATCGGAGGGCTGTTCATCACCGTAATGTCATTCATCCTGATAATGACCGTGTACGGGAGATTTTTTAAGCTCTATATGTATACGGCACTTGCGCCCATTCCGCTTTCCACCTTCGCCGGTGAACCGAGTCAGAATGTGGGCAAGTCCTTCATCAAAAGCTACTGCGCCGTTTGCTTGGAGGGGGCAGTGATCGTGCTGTCCTGCATTATCTTCTCGCTTTTTGCGTCCTCACCACCCGTGGTCAATCCCGATGCGGCGGCGGTCACGCAGGTGTGGAGTTGTATAGGCGAACTGCTCTTTAATATGCTCGTTCTCGTTGGCTCGGTCAAGATGAGCGACCGCATTATCCGAGAGATGATGGGACTGTAAGGAGCGCACTATGAAAAACAACACCAAAATCTATAACCGCTTCAAGGGGTTTACCCTTGAGGACTGCGATTGTCGATATTGTCTGTACTATGGTGGCAGACGCAAAGGCAAGGTGAACTGCCTTGCGGATGAATGCGTCTGTGCCGAGGAAATCCGTCAGGCAAAGGAAAGCTATCGCAGAGAAAGGAGCTTCAATGGAAGTTAAGATCAACCGAGAAATCCGCAACTATACGGAGGCAATGTTCTTTGGACTGTCTATGCGACAGTTCATTTTTTCTGCCTGCGCCTGCGTGGTGGCAGTGGGACTCTATTTCCTGCTCAAGCCATATGTCGGCACGGAAACCGTATCGTGGATGTGCATTTTGGGAGCCGCACCCTTTGCGGCTCTCGGCTTTATCAAATACAACGGAATGACGGCGGAAAAGTTCGTATGGGCTTGGTTCAAATCCGAGTTTCTGATGCCAAAGAAACTGACCTTCCGTTCCACCAACACCTACTACGAAATGATGAAGCCTGAAATGGAACACAAGCAAAAGGAGGTATTGAAAGCCAATGATTAAAACGCTTCGCAACCTGCTCAAACAGGATAAAGAACGATTTGTTGTGCCGAGGGGCGTCCAGGATGTGATCCCCATCAAGGCGATTTACGACGACGGTATTTTTCAGGTGGGCAGAGATAAGTTCTCCAAGACCTATAAGTTCAGCGACATCAACTATGCTGTCGCCAGTCGTGAGGATAAGGAAGCTATGTTCCTTGAGTATTCGGAGCTGCTCAACAGCCTTGACAGCGGTGCAACCACCAAGATCACCATTAACAACCGCCGTTTGAACCGTGCAAACTTTGAGAAAACCATTCTTCTCCCCCTGAAGGGCGATGCTCTTGACGAGTACCGTGAGGAGTACAATCGGATGCTCCTTGATAAAGCAACCGGTGCAAACGCTATCATTCAGGAGAAGTACATCACCATTTCGGTGTGCAAGAAGAATGTGGAGGAAGCGAGAAACTACTTTGCCCGTGTGGGTGCTGACCTAATCGCCCACTTCGGGCGGCTTGGCAGTAAGTGCGTGGAGCTGGAGCCGGACGAACGACTCCGCATTTTCCACGACTTTTACCGTGCCGGTGAAGAAACGGAGTTCCGCTTCGACATCAAGGAAACCCGCAGAAAGGGTCACGACTTCAAGGATTTCATCTGCCCTGATTCGATGGAGTTTACGGGCGACTATTTCAAGATCGGAGAGCGTTACGGCAGAGTGCTGTTTCTGCGAGAATACGCTTCTTATATCAAGGACAGTATGGTTGCGGAAATGACCGATCTCAACCGTAATCTGATGATGTCCATTGATGTTATCCCCGTACCCACGGATGAAGCCGTGCGAGAAGCCGAAAGCCGTCTGCTTGGTGTTGAAACCAATGCGACCAACTGGCAGCGTCGGCAGAATGCCAACAACAACTTTTCTGCCCAGCTTCCCTACGACATTGAGCAACAGCGCAAGGAAATGAAAGAGTTCCTTGACGACCTGACGACCCGTGACCAGCGAATGATGTTTGCCGTTCTGACGATGGTTCACACGGCGGACACCAAGGAGCAACTTGACAATGACACAGAAGCTCTGCTTACCACAGCAAGAAAGCACCTTTGCCAGTTCGGTATTCTCAAGTTCCAGCAGCTTGATGGACTGAATACGGCGATGCCCTTCGGTGTCCGCAAGATTGAGTCGTTCCGTACTCTGACCACAGAGAGCCTTGCGGTCTTTATCCCGTTCCGTGTGCAGGACATTTGCCACACCAACGGCGTTTACTATGGTCAGAATGTCATTTCCAAAAATATGATTATCGCAGACCGCAGACAGCTCCTCAACGGCAACGAGTTTATTCTCGGTGTTTCGGGCGGTGGTAAGTCATTTACCGCAAAAGGCGAGGTCATCAATCAAGTGCTTGCCGGCAACGCAGACATCATTATCATTGACCCGGAGCGAGAGTATTCGCCCCTTGTGCGGGCGCTGGGCGGCGAGATCATTAACATCTCAGCCACTTCTCCCACCCACATCAATGCGATGGATATGAACCGGGAGTACGGCGACGGCGCAAACCCCGTTATTCTGAAATCCGAGTTCATTATGTCCCTGTGCGAACAGCTCATCGGAGGAAACAACCTCGGCGCAGTGCAGAAATCTATCATTGACCGCTGTACGGCAAGCGTCTACCGCACCTATCAGCAGAACAACTACACCGGCGAGGTGCCGACCTTGCAGGACTTCCGGGCGGAGCTTCTCAAGCAATCCGAACCCGAAGCGCAGGAAATCGCTCTTGCCATTGAGCTGTTTACCAATGGCTCTCTGAACACCTTTGCAAAGAAAACCAATGTGAACACGGACAATCGCCTAATTTGCTATGACATTCTTGACCTCGGCAAGCAGCTTATGCCCATCGGTATGCTGGTCGTCCTCGACTCTATCCTGAACCGTATTACGCAGAACCGAGCCAAGGGCAAAAACACCTTCATCTTCATTGATGAGATCTACCTTCTGTTCCAGCACGAGTACAGCGCAAACTTCCTGTTCACCCTTTGGAAGCGTGTGCGAAAGTACGGCGCTTATGCGACCGGCATCACGCAGAATGTGGACGACCTGCTTCAGTCCCACACGGCAAGAACGATGCTGGCAAACTCCGAGTTCATCGTGATGCTCAATCAGGCATCCACAGACAGATTGGAACTTGCGAAGCTGCTGAACATCTCGGACACCCAGCTTTCCTATATCACCAATGTGGATGCCGGTCACGGACTGATCAAAGTCGGCTCCAGCCTTGTACCGTTTGCCAATAAATTCCCCAAGAACACGAAGCTCTATAAGCTGATGACCACCAAACCGGGCGAGGGTGCTTAAATTCTTCAAAAAAGGTATTGACTCTGACGCTGCGTAATGGTTTATGCTATAATTACCACGAAGGAGGATGATACCAATGATGACCGTCAATGAGGTGAGCAAGCTCACGGGGGTTAGCATTCGTGCCTTGCAGTACTATGACAAAATCGGTTTACTGCATCCGGCGGAATATACCGAAGCAGGCTATCGGCTGTATGACGATACAGCTCTGGAGCGCTTGCAGCAAATATTGCTGTTCCGTGAGCTTGAATTCTCTCTCAAAGAGATTCAGTCCATTCTTCAAAGTACGGACTTTGATAGGGATCGGGCATTAGATCAGCAAATATGCTTGCTCACATTGAAAAAAGAGCATATCGAAAACCTTATCACCTTCGCTCGTGGACTAAAACAGGTTGGAGGAATGAATATGGACTTTTCTGCATTTGATACGGCAAAGATGGATGAATACGCTACGAAAGCAAAAGAAAAGTGGCAACACACCAATGCCTATCAGGAATATACGCAAAAGAACAAGGGGCGCTCTAAGGATGCAGAAGAAGCGCTTGCAAGAGGAGTGATGCTGATCTTCTCTGATTTTGGCAAATGCAAGGATGGCGATCCTGCATTGCCGGAAGCGCAAGCCTTGGTGAAGCGCTTACAGGCATATATCTCAGAGAATTATTATCAATGCACCCCTGAAATACTGCAAACTCTTGGTGCAATGTATGGAGCTGGAGGTGAATTTACCGAGAATATTGATAAAGCAGGTGGGGAAGGAACTGCAAAATTTGTCGAGCGTGCAATCTCTATCTACTGCAAATAAACAAGACAAACCTTATAGGCACTCGCTGACTTCAGCGGGTGCCTACTCGCTTTATGAAAGGAAACGCAATGAAAAAGAAAATCTGTGTAATTCTTATTGCAGTGCTTGTAGCCGTCCTCGGCACGAGCACCTTTTTTATTATCGATCACTACAAGGAGTCGAATAAGCAAGCTGCGCTTTATGGCGAGCTGGCTGAACTTGTAGACGCTGCGGCACAGACGGATGCTGCAACGGAACCGGCGGAGCAGATTCCATACTCCGAGGAAAAGATGCTTCTGCCGGAGCTTGCAGAGCTTTATCAGCAGAACGGCGATTTGGTGGGCTGGATCAGCATTGCAGATACCAACATCAATTATCCCGTGATGCAGTCGGTGAATGAGCCGAATTTCTATCTAAAGCACGGCTTTGATAAGGAATACTCCGACTATGGCTGTCCCTATGTGCAGGAGGATTGCGATGTGCAGGAGCCGTCCGACAATCTTGTCATCTATGGACACCATATGTCCAACGGTTCGATGTTTGCCCACCTTGAAAAATTCAAGAGCAAAGACTTTTGGAGTGAGCATCGGATGATCACCTTCAACACACTGACGGATAAGCAGGAGTATGAGATCGTTGCTGTATTCCGCACGGTGGTCTACACCGACAGTCCCGAAGCATTCAAGTTTTATCGCTTTATAGACGCAGAGAGTGCCAATGAGTTTGACGACTTCATTGCCAAGTGCAAGGAACTGTCTTTCTATGATACCGGCGTGACCGCCGAATACGGTGATAAGCTCATTACGCTGTCTACCTGTGAGTACAGCCGCAACAACAGCCGTCTTGTGGTCGTTGCGAAGCGCATAACGGAGGACGGTGGTGCGGATGCTGCCAAGACTCACGCCGAAGCAACGGCAGAGGGCGAACGCCCTAATTAAGCGCCTTTGTGCCAATTATGACAACGGCAACTGCCTTGCGCTGGATGACGGAGAACCCTGCGCCTGTGTGCAGAGCATCTCATACTCACTTCTCTGCAAGTATTTCCGCAAAGCTGTTTTGCCGGCAGAGCCTTTGCTGGAAGCGGACATTCTTGGCACACGCTTTGAAAAGTGCGTGTCCTGCGGTACGCCGATTATCAAGAAGGGCAACCGAAAGAAATATTGCGAGAAGTGCGCTCAAAGAGCTTACAAAGCTCAGCAGGCAGAGTACGCAAGAAGAAAACGGGCAGAGTCGAAAAATAGGCGCTGAAAAAGCCAGCAATATCAAGACTTTTCAGCTCCCGCACTTTGAGGGGTAAGGTGTTTATACCTTTACCCCTCGTTTTTAATTTAGGGGCGTTTGGGTACGCCCCGGAAAGGAGGGTTCAATGGCTGATATTAAAACGAGAGATGTCGTAAAAGGCACAATCAAGAAGATCGACAAAGCGGCAATCGCCGCAGACCGTATGCGCTCCGCCTATGTGCAGACGAAGGAAAAGGCAGAACACACAACGCACCCGGATGAGCATAATGCCGAGGAGTACGCCTACGACCGAGTGGAAGGCGGCGTTGACCGTATCACGCACGAAGCGGCGCACCAGTTTGATAAGCAGGGGCGCAAGGGACTGGAAGAAACGAAACGGAATGTGTCCAAAGCAAAGGACGGTGTTCAAAAGTTTCGTGAAAAGCGTGCTACTGAGTCGATGAAAAGGCAGACTGTCCGCACCTCCGGGAATAAGACCATCAAGGCGGTCGAGCAAACGGAAAAGACGATCAAACAGTCTGCCAGTTCTGCCGGTAAGAAAACCATCAAGACTGCCGGGAAAGGCACAGCCAAAGCCGCACAGAGGTCGGTCAAGACCACGAAAACGGCAATCAAGACCACACAGCAGGCGGCAAAGGCGGCGCAGAAAACCGCACAGGCTACGGTGAAAGCATCGCAGAAAGCTGCACAAGCCGCCAAAGCCACAGCCAAGGCAACCGTTGCCGGTGTAAAAGCTGCCGTTAAAGCAACGATTGCCGCAGTCAAAGCAATCATAGCGGCGACAAAAGCACTGGTTGCCGCTATCGCTGCAGGCGGCTGGGTTGCCGTTGCAGTCATTGTCGTAATTTGCCTGATTGCTCTGATTTGCGGCTCGGTTTTCGGAATATTCTTTTCCGGCGAGGATTCCGGAACGGGAATGTCGATGCAGACTGCCGTGCAGGAAATCAACGCTGATTACGATGCCAAGATGGAAGCGGAGAAAAACTCGGTAGCCTATGATAATATGGAGATCAGCGGCGGTCGAGCCGTGTGGAAGGATGTGCTTGCGGTCTATGCAGTCAAGACGAATACAGACAAGGACAACCCGCAGGAGGTTGCCACGATGGACGAGAGCAAGAAGCAGATCCTCTCGGACATCTTTTGGGAGATGAACTCCATATCCTCCCGCAGTGAAAGCCACTCGGAAACGGAAATTACCGAAACGGACGACGGAAACGGCAACATCGTTCAGACGGAAACGACAGTCACAAAAACAACGCTTTATATCACCGTTTCTCATTTGACGGTGGATGAGATGGCTGACTTGTACGGCTTTGACGCAGAACAGCGGGAGTATCTTGCCGAGCTTCTCAAGGACAAAAACAATTCCCTTTGGGCGGCGGTACTTTACGGTATCCGATACAGTGACGATCAGATCGTCACCGTGGCGCTTTCACAGGTCGGCAATGTAGGCGGCGAACCGTACTGGTCTTGGTACGGCTTCGGAAGCCGTGTGGAATGGTGTGCTTGTTTTGTAAGCTGGTGCGCCGATCAGTGCGGCTATATCGACACCGGGGTTGTGCCGAAATATGCAGGCTGCGTGAACGGCGTCCAGTGGTTCAAAGATCGAGGACAGTGGATCGACGGTGCAGCCGAGCCTGTCCCCGGAATGATTATTTTCTTTGATTGGGATAACAAGGGTTCGTCGGGTCCGCAGGATGGACAATCCGACCACACCGGTATTGTCCAAAAAGTCGAAAACGGTATCGTTTATACCGTTGAGGGAAACTCCGGTGATAGCTGTCGGGTAAACCAGTACAGCGTAGGTCACTACGAAATTCTCGGATACGGGGTACCGCAATATTAAAATAGGTGGCTATGGGCTTTATTGTCCCATAGCCACCTATTTTTCTTTTTTGTTTAGAATTTGATCCGGGATAATTGAGGTGTTCAGCAAATCACCCGGCTCAACCTTCAGCGCATCAGCAATATTAAATAGAACCTCTACGGAAAAGGGTCTGACGATATTCGGTGCTTCGATTGCGCTAAGATGCGAACGGCTCATCATCGCCTCTGCCGCAAGCTGCTCCTGCGACATTCCTCGCATTTTACGAAGAACTGAAATTGTGATTCCCAGTTGAATAAATCTATCTCTATTTTTGAAGTCAATTTCTTTGCTCATTTGCTCCACCTCGAGTCCATAATAATTATATGTTATTCTCTCTTGGCTTTCTGTTCTCAGTGTGAAGCTATTGACTTATATATAGAGCAAAAATATAATAATAAGTGCAGATGAACAATAATATGCTCATTTGCTCTACTGTTATTCTTGGTGGTGTTTGTATGACCTGTTGTTTTATCGGGCATAGGAGAATTAAGTATAAAAAAGAGCTTGCAAGTCGATTGCGGGACAATATTTGCTATCTGCTTGAGCAGGGCGTAGCAACCTTTCTGTTTGGAGATCATTCCGAATTTAATACTCTCTGCTACAAGGTGGTTTCAGAACTAAGAGAAGTTTATCCCCAAATTCGCAGAATACACTATCGGACGGATTATCCTGATGCAGACGCTTATACGATGCAGTTCCTATTAGATGGATATGAGGACAGTATTTGCCCTGACGGAGTTGCTGCTGCCGGGAAAGCTGCTTATGTGGAACGCAATCAAGCTATGATTCAGGCAAGTGACTTTTGCGTCTTTTACTTTAATAACGAATACCTTCCGGCGAGTCGAAAAGAGTCGAAAAAAGCAATAACAAGCTATCAGCCCAAAAGCGGAACCGGGGTTGCCTTTGACTATGCAAAAGCGCACGGAAGAACAATCATTAACCTATACGAAGAAGATGAACACTGCAATTAAGCATCGAATCTATTTGGATTCGTCTTTTTTGTGACATTTATATCCGAAGTCCCGTGCTTTACAACAAACACCTTTTGAGTTATTTGCATCATTGGAGCAGCCGGAAACGGCTGCTTTTCCTTTACGCTGATGAAGGGTGATAAGGTTGTCGAGGAGCTTGAAGAAAGCTCCAATCTGCTCTTGCTCAAAAAGGCTCGGCAGATATATTCCCATTGATTCAACATCTCCGGCATTGTAAGACGGTAACGCTCCTACTTGAACCAAGGAAGTCAAATCAACCGTTCCAAACAGAGCCTTTGCAAAGTCTGCGTCCCACTTCGTTGGACTGAGAGAATATGCCATTGTGTTGTTGTCCAAAAGGAACGGAAAACGGCATAAACGCTTGCGATTTAGCATCACAGCAGCTCCAACCTTTGCAAAGAAAATTGCTGGCAATTCCGTAATGGGCGACCACCTATGATCAGCAATCTGTTCTGCTGTAACATAGTTATTAGCAACAATCATTTCATTCTCATTGCCGTCTAAGTTCATATCGGATACTTTGAAGAACGGTACACCGGTTACCCCGCCTTGGTCGGTATCGGGAAAGCCTACTCCAGAGCGAGCTTTACCAATATCACCGAGCTTACGCTGTTCCCAAGAGGATGTATAAAAAGGATGGATCAGTTGGACAGACAGAGAAATATCCGGGGTTGAATGCGAAAAAGGCTGTCGTTGATGAAGGGTGATAAGGTTGTCAAGGCAAGTTAGTAGCTCGCCAATTTTTCTCTGCTCATCTATATCTGGTATAGGTATAGGCATTTGAAAAAACACATTGTCTCTAATCGAGAACCTGTCTGACCTTGCGCCGGAATCACCATTGAAATTCATAAAAGAATGCCAATAGCCGCACTTGAAAAAGTACTCCAAATAAGTCGTGTCAATATCGTGCGGGCGAAAGACGGTATATAACGGTGACATTACGCCCGTTCTTCCAAGTTTATTGCGGTTTATCGGTCCAACTGGTGCGGAAGTAGAGATACGAGGGTTATAAACAAAGTCCTCGTTTTTTACAATGTAGTACCCATCCAAGCTGCCCAGCTTTGCTATATCGTGGTCAAAGAAATCTCTTTGACTTATAATTCCGAACTCAGCAGAGTTTGTAAATGTTTCTACATATTGTAGTCCGGCATTTTTCTCCGTGACTTTATCTGTAATTTCGGATAGCTTACGCTGTTCCCAAGCTATCCGGTCGCAGGCGAACTTATTCAGGTGTGAAATATGGGAACTAAGTTTGAAATATCGGGATTTATGGTTGATATTTCGGGATTATGTGCTATAATATAAGTTGTGTTTTAGCACTTACTCGCAGGTTGAGAGAAAGGAATGATACGATGGCTGTAAGCTATAAAAAACTTTGGCACATTCTGCTTGATCGAGATATGAAGAAAAGAGATTTGCAGGAAGCTGCTGGACTCACTAAATACGCAATCAATAAGCTCAGTCGTGATGAAAATGTAAGTACTGAAGTGTTGGGGAAAATCTGCTCAGCTTTGAATTGCACGACCGATGACATTATGGAGTTTGTTCCCGACGAGAAGTGAGTCCGTTTTATGGGACACTAATTGTTGTATCATAACAGTGGGGTAGTATATCTCCCTTAGAAAATGAAAAAGGATGGGTTCACAGGATGAATAAGCAACAGCTTGCTCAGAAAATATGGGCTTCCGCAAACCAAATGCGTTCCAAAATCGAAGCGAATGAATATAAGGATTACATACTTGGCTTTATCTTTTACAAGTATCTATCTGATAAAGAAATCAAATTCTTGAAGGAAAATGACTATGACGACGAACTTCTGAAAACCGTATCAGAAGAAGATGACGAAACGGTTAAGTGGGTTCAAGAGAATATCGGCTACTTTATTGCCTATAAAGACCTCTTTTCTACTTGGCTCTCGATGGGTAAGGACTTTGATGTTTCAAATGTCCGTGATGCACTCTCTGCGTTCAGCCGGTTGATTTCCAACACGCACAAAAAGGTGTTTGATAAGGTGTTCGACACTTTGCAAACAGGTCTTTCCAAACTTGGCGATAGCTCCGGTTCGCAAACAAAAGCAATCAGCGGGCTTCTGACGCTGATAAAGGATATTCCTATGGACGGCAAGCAGGACTACGATGTTCTCGGCTTTATCTACGAATATCTTATCAGTAACTTTGCGGCTAATGCCGGAAAGAAGGCAGGCGAGTTCTACACCCCGCACGAGGTATCTCTGCTGATGTCTGAAATCGTTGCAAGCCACTTGAAGGGCAAAAGCGAAATCAAAATTTACGACCCGACAAGCGGTTCGGGATCGTTGCTTATCAATATCGGTCAGAGCGTTGCCAAATATATGACCGATGACAACAACATCAAATACTTCGCTCAGGAATTGAAGGAGAACACCTACAACCTGACCCGGATGAATTTGGTTATGCGTGGCATCAAACCGGATAATATCGTCACTCGTAACGGCGATACTCTTGAGGAGGATTGGCCGTACTTTGACGAAAATGATCCGGTGAATACCTATAATCCTCTCTATGTGGATGCGGTCGTGTCCAATCCGCCGTATTCGCAGGCTTGGGACCCGTCCAACAAAGAGGGTGATCCTCGTTATGCTCGTTTTGGACTTGCTCCCAAAGGAAAAGCCGACTATGCTTTCCTGCTTCACGATCTGTTCCATATCAAGCCGGACGGCATTATGACAATCGTTCTTCCCCACGGCGTACTGTTCCGTGGCGGTGAGGAAGGTGAAATCAGAAAGAACCTGATTGAGAATAACCATATCGACGCCATTATCGGACTTCCTGCAAATATCTTCTTCGGGACAGGAATACCCACCATCATTATGGTGCTGCGCCAAAAGCGCGAGAATACCGATGTCCTTATCATCGATGCATCCAAGGGCTTTATCAAAGAGGGTAAGAATAACAAGCTCCGTGCGTCTGACATTAAACGCATAGCAGATACCTTTATAAAGCGTGAAAGCATTCCGAAGTTTTCACGAGTAGTCAGTCGTGAAGAAATTCGCAGCAATGATTATAACTTGAACATTCCTCGCTATGTTGATTCCTCTGAAGCTGCCGAGCATTGGGATGTCTATGCGTCTATGTTTGGCGGTATCCCGACAGCAGAAATTGACGAGATGAGCGAATTCTGGACGGCGTTCCCTGCACTGAAAAAGGCGTTGTTCACCGAGAGTGGCATTCCTTATGTGAATGTGTCTACCCCTGATATTAAGAGTGCCATCAAGAGCCATCCTGATGTGGTCGGCTTTGAGAATGCTTTTAACGCTGCCTTTTCCACTTTTCCGGCGTTCCTGAAAGAAGAACTTATCGACCGGATGGGAAGCATCGAAATCTCTAAGGCTGAAACCGTTCTAAGTGCTGATATTTTCGAGCGATTGAAGGAAATTCCTCTTATCGACAAATATGCGGCGTTCCAGCTTCTTGACGACGATTGGACAGGTATTTCCATCGACCTCGAAATGTTGCAAACCGAAGGCTTTGTTGCAACAAAGAAGGTCGATCCGAACCTTGTCATCAAGAAAAAGGACGGTAAAGATCAGGAAGTTCAAGAGGGCTGGGTAGGTCATATTATCCCGTTCGACTTGGTTCAGGCGACTTTGCTCTCCGCAGAAACGGACGAGCTTCACGGTTTGGAAAGCCGTTTGGCGGAAATCCCTTCTGAGTATGAGTCTATCCTTGATGAAATGACAGAGGAGGATAAAGAGAGCTGCAACGATGTTCTCACCGAGGAAGGCGATGCTTTCGTTCCGAAAGAAGTATCCAAAAAGATTAAGGAACTGAAGAAAGACCGTTCTCCTGAAAGCGTTGCGCTTCGTACACTCTTAGAAAAGGTTGAGTCTTTGATCAAGAGCGAGAAAGAAATCAAGGCGGAGATCAAGGCAAAGAGTGCTGCGTTGCAGGCAAAAACAAAGGATACGATTGAAAGTCTGAGCGATGAGCAGGCTTTGGATTTGCTCGAAAAGAAGTGGATTGCTCCTCTCATTGAGAGCATTCACAAACTGCCTGATACCGTAATCGACAGCTTGGTGAGCAAAATTCAAGCCCTTCAAAACAAGTATGCTACAACTTTCTTCGAGGTCGAACAGCAGATCAGCGAAACCGAAGCAACGCTTTCGGGAATGATCGATGACCTTGAGGGTAATGAGTATGATATGCTGGGACTTAAAGAGTTGAAGAAATTGCTGGGAGGTAGTGCAGAATGACGAAAAAATCAGATGCTCCCGCAATTCGCTTCAAAGGATTCTCAGACGCTTGGGAACAGCGTAAGTTTGGTGAAGTGTTTGATTGCACTGTCCCGAATAACACACTTTCCCGTGCCGAACTGAGTTATGATGAAGGAACTGTCCTGAATGTTCATTATGGTGATGTGCTGATAAAGTATGACTCTGTGCTGGATGTTCAGAAGGACGATATTCCTCGCATCCCGCATAGGTGCAGAGAGGATTTCAATGGGGCTTTATTGCAGGATGGTGATGTTATTATCGCTGATACCGCAGAAGATGAAACGACCGGAAAAGCCTGTGAAATAGGTAATTTGCAAGGTAGCGCCATAGTATCGGGGTTACATACAATGGTGTGCCGCCCTCGGAACAGAATGGCGTTGGGGTACCTCGGTTACTACCTCAATTCCAATGCTTACCACCACCAGCTTCTTCCTCTAATGCAGGGCATAAAAGTGCTCTCTTTAAGTCGCAGCAACATTCAAAAAACAAGCGTGAGTTACCCTTCAGCAATGAAAGAACAGCAACTCATTGCCAGCTACTTCAGCCAGCTTGACCACCTTATCACCCTTCATCAGCGTAAGTTTGAAAAGTTGACGAATGTGAAAAAGTCGATGCTCGAAAAGATGTTCCCTCAAAATGGCAGCAGTTACCCCGAAATTCGCTTTAAGGGATTTACTGACCCTTGGGAACAGCGTAAGTTTGAAGAAATCGCTGTGCGATCATCGGTAATATGCTCCGATGATACCCTTCCAAGAGTTGAATATGAGGATATAGTGTCAGGGACAGGTCGGCTCAACAAAGACATCTACGCCAAGCAAAGTATCAAATCAGGCATCGCATTTCATCAAGGTGATGTCCTTTACGGAAAACTCCGCCCGTACTTGCAAAACTGGCTTTTGCCCACATTTGATGGGCTTGCTGTGGGCGATTTTTGGGTATTACAGCCTCAAAATGCTGATAGCAGCTTTCTATATCGATTGATTCAGAGCCGGCAATTCGATGAAGTAGCTAATCAATCGACCGGGACGAAAATGCCGAGGGCAGATTGGAAATTGGTGTCCAAAACTGTGTTCTCCATCCCGTCAAACATTAGTGAGCAGGCTGCTATTGGTACATACTTTACAGCACTCGATAGCCTTATCACCCTTCATCAGCGTGAGTTGGAAAAGCTCCAAAATATCAAGAAATCTATGCTTGAAAAGATGTTCGTGTGACATCAATTTAGCAGGAAGGAGGAAATCGAATGACATTCCAAAAAGAAGCGGACTTTGAGGAAGCCCTGATTAAAGTCTTGGCGGATAAAGGCTGGGAAAAAGAAGTTATCAAGAACCCAACCGAGCAAGACCTCATCCGAAATTGGGCAAAGATCCTGTATGATAACAACCGTGGAATTGACCGCTTGAATAACTATCCTCTTACGGATGGCGAAATGCAGCAGATCATCGAGCAGATCATGGAACTTAGAACCCCGTTGAAACTCAATGGCTTTATCAACGGAAAAACTGTGTCCATCAAGCGTGATAACCCTGATGATAAGCTCCATTTTGGCACTGAAATCAGCTTGAAAATATATGATCGCAGGGAAATCGCCGCTGGACAGAGCCGGTATCAGATCGTACAGCAACCAGTCTTTCCGAGCAAGTCAAAAATGCTGAATGATCGTCGTGGCGATTTGATGCTGCTCATCAATGGTATGCCGGTCATACATATTGAGCTGAAGCGCAGCGGTGTCCCCGTCAGTCAAGCATATAATCAGATTGAGAAATACTCATTTGAGGGCGTTTTTACCGGATTGTTCTCGCTCGTTCAGGTGTTTGTTGCAATGAACCCTGAAGAAACTCGTTATTTTGCGAATCCCGGACCTGACGGAAAGTTCAATACGGATTACTATTTCCATTGGGCTGACTTCAATAATGAGCCTATCAACGATTGGAAAGCTATCGCCTCCTCGCTGCTGTCCATCCCTATGGCGCACCAGCTCATTGGTTTTTATACTGTTGCCGACAATGCTGACGGTGTTCTGAAGGTAATGCGAAGCTACCAGTATTACGCAGCCAGCGCAATTTCCGATGTTGTGTCTAAAACGAAGTGGGATAGCGGTAAGCAGCGTGGCGGCTACATTTGGCACACTACCGGCTCAGGTAAGACGATGACGAGCTTTAAGTCTGCTCAGTTGATTGCAAACTCCAATGATGCTGATAAGGTTATTTTCCTTACCGACCGTATTGAGTTAGGAACGCAGTCGCTCAAGGAATATCGGGCATTTGCGGACGAGAACGAAACCGTGCAGGCAACAGAGAACACATATGTCCTTTTGACTAAGCTGAAAAGCAACGCAACGGCAGATACCCTAATTGTTACCTCTATTCAGAAGATGAGCAATATCCGAGATGAGGACGGAGGACTTAATGCAAGCGATATTGAAATAATCAACGGCAAACGGCTTGTTTTTATTGTTGACGAGGCTCATCGTTCAACTTTTGGAGATATGCTATCCATCATCAAGGAAACATTTCCCAATGCCATCTTCTTTGGCTTTACCGGCACACCGGTGTTTGAGGAGAATGCAAAGAAAAACAATGCCCAAACAGATGTTTTTGGCAATGAACTCCATAGATATAGCATCGCTGATGGTATCAGGGATAAGAATGTGCTTGGATTTGACCCTTATAAAGTCCTGACTTTCCGTGATAAGGATGTCCGCAAGGTGGTTGCTTTGGAAAAAGCAAAAGCAGCAACCGAAGAAGAAGCAATCAGCAATCCCCAAAAGGCAAAAATATTCTATGAGTATATGGACTCATCCACCGTCAAGATGGCGGGCTTCTTAGGCGATGACGGAAAGTGGGTCAAGGGCATTGAAGATTATCTTCCAAAGACTCAGTACCTTTCCTCGGAGCATCAAAGCAAGGTTGTTGAGGATATTCAGGAAAATTGGCTTACCTTGAGCCACAACGGGAAATTCCACGCAATCTTTGCAACGAGCAGCATCCCCGAAGCAATAGACTACTATCGACTGCTGAAGGCTGCAATGCCGAAACTTAGGATCAGTTGCCTTTTTGACCCCAATATCAGCAATGAAGATGGTGACTACAAAGAATACAGAGGGCAGCCGATTGCTTTCTATAAAGAGCAAGGCTTAATCGAAATTCTTACTGACTATAATATGATGTTTGGTCAGGATTTTTCGATTGCTACACACGCTCGCTTCAAAAAAGACCTTTCTCTACGCCTTGCCCACAAAGAGCAATATAAGCGGGTCGAAAGAGAGCCTGAGAAGCAGCTCGACCTCCTGATTGTAGTGGATCAGATGCTTACCGGCTTTGACTCTAAGTGGGTCAACACGCTGTATATGGACAAGATACTGGAGTATGAGAACATCATTCAGGCATTTTCCAGAACCAACAGACTTTTCGGACCCGATAAGCCTTTTGGCATCATCAGATATTATCGCAAGCCGCATACGATGGAGCAGAATGTGAGCAAAGCTGTTAAGCTCTATTCCGGCGATAGACCGATAGGTCTGTTCGTTGAAAAACTGTCTTACAACCTCGGAAAGCTCAACGCTGTGTTTGATGATATTGCCTATTTGTTCAAGAATGCTGGTATCCCTGACTTTGAAAAGCTGCCTGCGGACGGAACCGTAAGAGCTAAGTTCGCCTCGCTGTTTAGAGATTTCAACGGATACCTTGAAGCTGCTAAAATCCAAGGATTTAGGTGGGACAAACACACCTACTCATTCAAGGACGAGGAAAGCGGTAATTCGATTGAAATTACAATGGAGTTCGATGAGAACGCATTTTTGATTTTGGCACAGCGTTATAAAGAGCTTTCCGCTGCTTCTCCCGATGATCCCGGATCACAAGACATAGATATACCATACGATCTTGTTGGATACCTGACTGAAATTGACACAGGGGTTATTGATGCCGATTATATGAACAGTCGTTTCGATAAGTACCTCAAATTGATTCGACAGGAAGGTTCTTCCGAGGAATCTATTGAGCAAGCAAAGGCAGAACTTCACAAGACTTTTGCTGCCCTAACGCAAGAGGAGCAGAAATACGCAAATATCTTTCTGCACGACATTGAGCGAGGCGATGTCATTGCCGAGGACGGAAAAACGCTTCGTGACTACATCACGGAGTATCAGTTTAGAGCAAAAGATGACCAAATTCACCGTTTTGCAACCATCTTCGGTCTTGATGAGGATAAACTCAGGAATATGATGGGGCTTAACCTGAATGAAGCGACTATCAATGAGTTTGGCAGGTTTGACGAGCTGAAAAAGAGCGTTGATAAGACCAAAGCAAAAGCGTTCTTTGAAGCATATGAACAAACCAAGTTGATTCCACCCAAGGTCAATATGAAAACGGATCAGCTTTTGCGGCAGTTTATTCTTACCGGTGGATTTGAGGTTGATATGCCGTAATGAGTGCCATCACCGCTAAAGCAAGCCGAAAAATGAAAAAATATGCGGTCTTAACAAGAGAGCCAAGGTGTTTCCTTGGCTCTTTTGATTTTTCTTGGGAACAGCGTAAGTTGGGAGATATTGCTGACATTGTGGGTGGTGGAACCCCAAGTACAGGAAATCAGAGCTATTGGGACGGTGATATTGATTGGTATGCACCTGCTGAAATTGCGGATCAAATCTATGCAAATTCGAGTCAAAAAAAGATAACCGGCTTGGGTTATGAGAATAGTTCAGCTAAAATGCTTCCTCCCGGTACAGTCCTGTTTACATCTCGTGCAGGGATCGGGAAAACAGCCATTTTAACCCGAAAAGGCTGCACTAATCAGGGATTTCAGTCCATTGTCCCACATCGTGGAGAGCTTGACTCTTACTTCATTTTTTCTCGAACCGGAGAATTAAAACGATATGGAGAGCTTGTTGGGGCTGGATCAACTTTCGTCGAGGTTTCGGGAAAGCAAATGGCTGTAATGGAGCTGATGATGCCGCCAACGATGCGAGAACAACAGACTATTGGAGGTTTCTTTCAGCAGCTCGACCACCTTATCACCCTTCATCAGCGTAAATGTGCATTATTATTCAGTCCTTTTCAGGCTCTTATCTCTATGATGTTCACCACTTCAACATTTTCTTGGGAACAGCGTAAGGCTATTGATATAGCTGACTACTCGAAGGGAAATGGCTACTCAAAAGGCGATTTGACTGATGCCGGAACCCCAATTATTCTGTATGGCAGACTTTACACCAAGTACCAGTTTGCAATCAGTGAAGTGGACACTTTTGCATTTCCCCGAAATGGTGCGGTTTATAGTCAAGGAAACGAAGTCATAGTCCCGGCATCAGGGGAAACCGCAGAGGATATTGCACGAGCGTCAGCCGTTGAAAAATCAGGGGTTTTGCTGGGTGGCGACCTTAATATCCTCAGACCATTTGATTTTATAAACCCATTGTTTTTAGCTCTTGCTATCTCCAATGGAGAACCGCAAAAGGAACTTGCTAAAAAGGCACAAGGAAAGTCTGTCGTTCATATCCATAACACTGATATTCAAGAGGTGACGATAGCTTATCCTTCAAGAACAGAGCAAGACCGAATTGTCAGCGTTTTTCGCCAGCTTGACAACCTTATCACCCTTCATCAGCGTAAGTGCATTTCCTTTACTGGAAGGGCGGGTAGGCTTATCTCGACCGTAAACAAAAAGCGAATTACTTCTTCTTGGGAACAGCGTAAGGTTGGCGATTTGCTCATAGAGCGTAACCAGCAAGCACCAATGAGCGACGAATATCCTCTTATGGCATTCATAGCAAATGAAGGTGTTGCCCCTAAAGGTGAGCGTTATGACCGAAGTGCCTTAGTTACGGACACGGTAAACAAGCTGTATAAGAAAACAGAGAAAGGCGATTTCATATATAGCTCTAACAACCTCGAAACCGGCTCAATAGGTCTGAATAAGTACGGAAAAGCCTGCATTTCACCGGTATATAGCATTTTTGAGCCTACTGGAATTGCTGACTCGGATTTTTTGGGAAGAAGATTAGTCAGAAAAGACTTTATAAATGCTATGGTCAAATGGCGTCAAGGTGTTATCTATGGACAATGGCGAATACACGAGTCTGATTTTCTGAAAATTGAAATACCTGTACCTTCAGTCGAGGAACAACGGAAGATCGGTGCTTATTTAGACCAACTCGACAACCTTATCACCCTTCATCAGCGTAAGCCATTTTTAATGAAATGGAGGAATTCTGATGCTAACAGAAACCAAACGAACAGACTTGTTCTGTGAATATTATGCAAAATGGATTACGGTGTATAAGAAGGGTGCAATCAGAAAGGTGACGATGGATAAGTACCTGATGACACAGAAATGGCTCGTTAAGCTCGTCCCGAATCTGAGAGTATGTGATATGAACCGGATCGCTTATCAGCAGTTGTTGAATGACTATGCTGAGTTCCACGAGCGCCAAACCACGATGGATTTCCACCACCAGCTCAAGGGCGCTATACTTGACGCCGTTGATGAGGGCTTGATTGAAAGAGATCCTACTCGCAAGGCAATCATCAAGGGGAAGCCACCGGTTGCTAAGAAAATTAAGTATCTCAATCAGTTTGAGCTACACACGCTGCTGATCTCGCTTGACCTGAAGGATAAGGTGAATTGGGACTACTTTATCCTGTTGGTAGCAAAGACGGGGATGCGCTTTTCTGAAGCACTGGCTCTTACCCCGAAAGACTTCGACTTTGCCCATCAAACACTGTCCATAAGCAAGACTTGGGACTACAAGGGAAAGGGCGGCTTCCAGCCTACGAAAAATAAGTCGTCTGTGCGGAAAATTCAAATTGACTGGCAAACCGTCATTCAATTTTCTGAATTGGTAAAGCACCTTCCCGAAGATAAGCCCATCTTTGTCAACTCCACTGTCTATAATTCGACGGTGAACGACATTCTCGGCAGGCATTGCAAAGCCTGTAACATCCCTGTCATCTCTATCCACGGATTACGGCATACACACGCCTCTTTGCTGTTATTTACGGGCGTTTCCATTGCGAGCGTTGCCCGCCGTCTTGGACATTCAAGTATGACCACTACGCAAAAAACCTATCTGCACATCATTCAGGAACTTGAAAACAAAGACATCGACTTGGTGATGCGCTCTCTTTCGGGTTTGAGCTAAAAAACTAAACCGGCTTGCGCTGATTAAAGGTGATAAAAAAGATGCCATCCGAAAGGGTGGCATCTTAGTTATTTGTCGTATCTTAGAAAATCGTTACAGTGTTCCTGCTGGCGCAAACGGTAGCCCTGAGAAATCAGCGTATCGGCTTTTAGAGCGACAAGGTTAATATCTGAATTCAATGTCCGTGCGATTTGCTGCGTGTCGTATCCTCTTTCCGCAAGTTCAAGGAAGTCCTCATCTGATAGGGAAATTTGTGCGGCAAAGAGATTGGCTTCGTACTCCATACGGTTGTCTCGCATATTGAAGATCTCAAACTCTTTGAAGCCCCCGACTTTCGTGGCTTCCTCCCGGTGTAAAGCATCGTGTCCTAATTCGTGAAGTAGCACGATGTTCTCCATAACCGGATGCAGATCATTTTTGACAAAGATGAAGCGATTACGCATCAAGACCTTATATGCTCCACGCTGTTCATTGAACGGATAATACATTACTTCGATTCCTAAGTCCCTTGCTATTCTGAGAGGATCATGGGTTCCGCATTGAGCAACGATGGAGTTTGCTTTTTGTACGATTTCCGAAGTGCTTACATACATCGGCTTCACCCCTTTTCAGTTTGTTCCTATTTCCATTCTAACACACAATGTGTCCCATAAACGGGACTCAGTCCTGCTTGCCCTTAGAACGGTACTTCTTTGGGGTGTACTTTTTGTTTTTCTCTTTCGCAAGCCAATAGGCATCCATAATGGCTTGCATCATAACATCCATATCATCCTGTGCCAACTCACCGCCGGTAAACAAACCGGTTACTTCATCTGTGAGCTGTTGCGCTTGTTTGGCACCTCGTGCGCCGTACTGCTCCGCAGCCTGAGCAACGAGCATACCATCCGTACCGAGAAGCTGATCCACGGAAATATTAAGTGCCTTTGCCAGCTTCTCCGCTGCATCCAAGCGAGGACGAGAGGTTCCGCATTCGTATCTCTGTATGGTACGGGGGGAAACACCGGAAACCTTTGCAAGCTGCTCCTGCGTCATATCATTTTTTTCTCTCAGCTCTTTTAATCTGTCGCTGAACTTCATTATCAATTCCCTCCATAAGATTTCTATTTTTAGCAACACGACACTTTTTTCGTCACTTCTTATTGACACGACATTGGTGTCGTGCTATAATCTGAATCACAACAACGACATTTCTGTCGTGTTCATATGATACAACACGACACTTTGGTTTGTCAAGAGGTTTCGCAGAATTTCCAAGAAATAAGGTGATTTAGTTGAGCAGATCAATACTGCATTGTGATATGAATAACTTCTATGCCAGCGTTGAATGTATGCTCGACCCAGCTTTGAGAAAGTATCCGGTCGCTGTCTGCGGCTCGGTGGAAGAAAGACACGGTATAGTCCTCGCCAAAAACTATGCCGCCAAAGCATTTGATGTAAAAACAGGCGATGCAGTGTGGCAAGCGAAGCAGAAGTGCAGAAACCTTGTTGTTGTGCCTCCGCACTTTGAGGAGTACATCAAATATTCCAAGCTGGCAAGAAGCGTTTACAGCCGCTATACCGATCAGGTCGAGCCTTACGGAATGGACGAGTGTTGGTTGGATGTGAGTGGTACAGAGAACATCTTCGGTTCACCCGAAAAGGTGGCAAACGACATACGGGAAACAATCAAGTTTGAACTTGGGCTGACAATTTCCGTCGGGGTGTCTTTCAATAAAATATTTGCCAAGCTCGGCTCGGATATGAAAAAGCCGGATGCTGTGACGGTCATACCGAAAGACACTTTCCGAGACAAAATATGGGGACTCCCCGTAGCGGACTTGCTCGGTGTGGGACGGGCAACGCAGCGTGTATTAGATAGCTATTGCATTAGAACCATTGGCGATTTAGCTAAGACCGATCCTGACTTTCTGAACCGACGGCTCGGTAAAAACGGAATTGCCCTTTGGCAGTATGCAAACGGTAATGACCGATCCCGTGTTATGAACGCCGACTTTGTTTCTCCGGTTAAGAGCGTGGGACACGGAATTACTACCATCGAAGATTTGGAGAACGACGAGCAGGTGTGGCCCGTCTTTCTCGAATTGACGCAGGACATCGGACATAAACTCCGTGTCCACAAAAAGTGTGCGGATGGAGTCGCCATTCACATACGGGACAACACACTTTTTTCAAAGCAATGGCAAACGGCATTGGATATGCCTACACAATCCCCAATGCTGATTGCAAAAGCAGCTTTTGCACTCTTTGAAAAAAGATACGACTGGAGGAACCCGATTCGCTCAGTCACGATTCAGGCAATCAACTTGGTGCCACAGGACACGCCCCGACAAGTCGATTTGTTTATGAACATCGAAAAGATTGAGAAAGCAGAAAGGCTCGACCAGTGCATTGAAACCATTCGCCAGCGGTTCGGCAAGAACAGCATCCGCAACGGTATTCTTTTTCAAAACCTCCGGATGCCGAGTGAAAAGCCTGAGATTACTATGCCGACCGGGGTGCTTTGTTAAGGAGGTCAGTATGATTAGTACAAGCAGTAACAAGATTGATGAAATTGTTGCGCCTGATGAGATCGAAACCTATGTTTCGATGCCGTCCTGTTTGTTGCAGGGGTGCAGCAATGATCTGATTATTTTCCGTGCAGATGGAGGAAACCACTTCACTCACTATGGCATTTTTGAGGGGATGTTTCTTATCTTTGATGTCAGCAAAGATTTCAAGGAAGGACGCCTTTCCTGCTATCTGAACAATTCCGGCGATGATCGTCCTAAGTTCAAAGTTTCTGACAAGCCATTGGATGGCTATCGCCATTTTGGTAGACTGGTTGCCAGTATGAAGAATTATGAGGTGTAAGGATGGAAGAAGAACGGCGCAAGGTATATGTGGAAGTCGATGTTACCCATAAGACGGATGGAACGGCTCGACCCCGAAAAATCAAATTTGAAGATGGTGAGGTCTACGAGATCGACCGTGTAAGGCACTGCTGTCGTGCGGCATCGACCAAGGTCGGTGGAACAGGGCTTCGTTATACGGTGATGATATGCGGCACGGAAACCTTCCTTTTCGATGAAGAAAACGGAAAGTGGTTTGTAGAAGGCAAGAAAAGAGCAGTTCTCTAAGGATGCCACCATTCATCAGCCCTGAGAGCGTCAAGGAACTTAATGAGGTGATGTGCGTGACAAAAGATAATTGGACACCTATACCGATGTATTGCTCTAACTGCGGAGCATTGCTCTACGGATATAGAAATGATGAGGGGAAAATCAAGTATGAGTGTAAAAGGTGCGGAACTGTAGCGGTTCGAGTCCAAAAAGGACGCCGACACGACAAGATTGACCTTTATGCCCCGGAAGGGCAAATCCGATACTATTGATCGGCTAAAAACTGAATACGGCAAAACGACGGAATGGTTGAGGTGAAACAGACTGCGTAATTCCATCTCCAGGTCACTTGCTTTGAACACTTCGGTTGGTTAAACCAAACTTGCTATGCAGATATGAGAGGCCACCGACAAGACAGTAAGCCATAGGCTTACCCTGTCTTGCCGGTGGCTTCTTTTTTTCGGCAAGAACAACCGACCAAGGGCTTCCGGCAGAGAAATCTCTGAAAGGAAGCCTTTTTCGATGCTAAATAAGTGGCTCTGCTATATCGCTGAATATCCGTGATCTCCGAATTTTGAACCCGAAAACCAAATTCAAAATTCAAAGGAGATTACGGTAATGAGAAAAATATACCTTGTCAAAAAGAACCCCGAACTGCCCGCTGACGGCAATAACTGGCTCGTAATGAATAGCTTCGAGTTTAGGAACTTCATTCAGACCCCGGAAGGGCAGAAACGAAGAGATCGCTTTGGGCAGTTAGACGCTTGCTCTGTTGACGATGTGATCATCATCGCAGAATGTGGAACCGAAACCGCAAAGCAGTGGCGATCTGAAAAGGATAGACACGATTATCTTGTGTCAATCGAGAATCAGTCCGGAATGACGGTGTTTTCCTATAACACACAGACAACCACAGAAGATGATATGTCTGGCGAGGAATTGCTGGTGGATCAAGATTGTTCCGTCATTGATGCCATTCTCAAAAAGGAGGAGAAAAGCACCCTCTACGCAGCCGTGGCAAAATTGTCACCTGCCGAAATTAACTTGATGACCAGTTTATATCTTTGTGATGACCCCATAGGACAGCGAGAATATGCACGGCGCCACGGAGTAGCTGTAACGACAATTAATCATCAACTGACTGTTGCCCTGAAAAAACTCAAAAAAATGCTCCCAAATTAAAATTTACTTCGTACAAATCGAAAAAAATTTCCCAGTTGGTTAGTAGAGGGCAAAAAAACGAACAGATAGGAGCATAGATAATGAAACAGGTAATGATGATCAAATTCGACTCACCGAAATGGAGAATGATTGATGAGTATAAGGTTGCTAACCCGTTTATTGAAGGCGGCTTTCGGCAGGTCAAGGATGTCGTTGATTTGCGTGTGTTTGATCTGCTGAATATTAGTCGCATCAATAATAACAGGGCTGAAGAAATGCTTCTTTGTATTTACCATCTTCTCCAGCCGGACAGACGGATCGACGAAGGTATTTATAACGATGAGATTGACCAGTATTTCTCGTATCGGGAATGGAAAAAGAAACACCAGCCTTTAAGTGGAGTGACCGTAAGGGAAATCCTCACAACTGAAGATCTGAATGAGGGTGCTTTACTTCGGATTTTTGATGGAGTCACCGCTGCTTTCTACAAATCCGATGAGTACAACAGTCGAGAATATCGTTATTCAAACCTTTTGGAGTTACGCAAGGCTATGAAGCATAAGGAGGGCGGCACGAATGGGAAAGCCCAGTAAGGACTATGCCGTTCCTCTTTGGGAAAAAGCAAACCTCACCGTTTATGAAGCGGCAGCCTACTCAGGGATTGGCGCAGATAAGCTAAGGGAACTGACCGATAGAGAGGATTGCGAGTTTGTCTTGTGGAACGGCACAAAGCGGCTCATCAAAAGGAAAAAGCTCGATGAGTTTTTGGAAAGAGCCTATTCAATCTAACAATCAACGATGCGATTCGCAAAATCGCATCGTTGTCCCAAACGGCGGTTATCGGTATCCTAAAGCCAAACGAAAATGAAGGAGGAAACCGATATGACCAAGCAGGAAAAAGATAACCGAGTTCCCCTTTGGGAAAGAATGAACCTGACTTTAGAAGAAGCCGCCGCTTACACTGGTATCGGAACGGATAAACTTCGTGAGTTGTCGAATCGTGAGTCGTGTGACTTTGTTCTATGGGTCGGTACAAAAAGGCTTCTAAAGCGCAAGCAATTAGAGGAGTTCCTGATTAAGAGCTTCTCAATCTAAAACAGGAGGTTACTATGACTAAAAAGAAACAGGTCGGCGTAAGGTTCGACAGCAACCGTACCCGACTTAAAACAGGAGAAACCCAGCGTCCCAACGGCACTTATGCGTACCGTTGGTCAACGCCTGACGGAAAAAGGCATTCTATTTATGCTCCGACGCTGGAAAAGCTGAGAGAGCAGGAAGAACAGATCATCGTGGACAAGCACGACGGAATACGGTCGGATGTCAAAAGCATCACTGTAAATGAGATGTTCAATCTTTGGTGTCAGCTCAAAAGGGGAATCAAGGACAGCACATTCAAGAATTATATTTATATGTATGAGCTGTTTGTAAAACCGTCTTTCGGAAAGAACCGACTTGTCCAAGTAAAAAAGTCTGATGTGCGGAAGTTCTACAACTCCCTTGCTGACGGCAAGGTTCTGAAGATTGCCACGATAGATAATGTCCATAATGTGCTCCACCAAGTTTTTCAGGTGGCAGTCGATGATGGAATGATTCGACAGAACCCAACAGACAATATGCTCAAAGAACTGAAGCTCTCCCACGGATTTGAGCGTGAGAAGAAAGAGGCATTGACCGTGGCGCAGCAGAAGTTGTTCTTTGACTATATGCTCAGCCATCCCAAGGACACCCACTGGTATCCAGTGTTCTATGTTATGGCAAACACGGGGATGCGAGTCGGTGAGATCACCGGGCTTCGCTGGAGCGACATTGACTTGAAAAAGGGCATTATCCGAGTCAACCACACGCTTGTTTATTATAATCACCGTGACGAAAAGGGATGCTACTTTTCCATCAACACGCCCAAGACAAAAGCCGGTGAACGAGAAATCCCAATGACCGAGGGGGTGAAACAAGCCTTCTTAATGGAGCGAGAGTTTCAATCTCAGGCTGAAATCAGCAGTAAGAGCCGAGTGGACGGTTATGACGACTTTATTTTTGTCAACCGTTACGGGGATGTTCAAAATCAGGGAAACCTCAACAAAGCACTCCGCCGTATGATGCGAGATTGTAATGATGAAATCCTCGAAAAATATGGAGCAGACTCTGATCCGGTTCTGCTACCACAGTTCAGTTGCCACATTCTCCGGCACACATTCGCAACAAGGCTATGTGAGTCGGGAGCAAACCTTAAATTCATTCAGAGCATTTTGGGACACGCTGATGTATCGACGACGATGAATATCTATGTTGATGTGACCGACGCTCTGAAAAAGAAAGAGATCACCGCCTTTGATGACTATATGACAACCAAGCTGGAAACTTGAAGGGAAAGCACTCTGTGAGTAATTCGCAGAGTGCTTTCTCTTTTTCGCACATTTCTCAAAACTGAGGACGGAAATTATACTATAAGCAGTAATGAGAAATGGAGCGTTCAGATATGGAGAATAGTTTAAGCAGGATGCGACCGCATCTTGTATCAGAGTGGTCGGAAAAGAACTTACCGTTGACTCCTGATACCGTGACCTTTGGGTCTAATAAAATTGTGTGGTGGAAAGGGGCTTGCGGTCACGAATGGCAGACAAGCATTAAAGCTCGCTCCGCAGGCGAGCAATGTCCAATATGTTCGGGAGCGAGGGTGCTTCGAGGTTATAACGACTTTGAGAGTAAGTTCCCTGAGCTTGCGAAGGAATGGTCGCCCAAGAATGAGCCGCTAAGACCGTCGATGATTACAGCGGCTACGCACAGGAAGGTAATATGGCAGTGCAAGCTCGGACACGAATGGACGGCGTCCGTGAAAAGCCGGACAGTGAACGGTACAGGTTGTCCCTACTGCTCACACAACTTTGTACTACCGGGCTTCAACGACTTGGCAAGCCGTTTCCCTGAAATCGCTGCGGAGTGGTCAGAGCGCAACCTTCCGCTGACGCCGGATCAGGTTACGGCTTTCAAGAATATTAAAGTTTGGTGGAAATGTCGCTTGGGTCACGAATGGAACACATTGATTTCAACCCGTGCCGGAGGAAGTCAGTGTCCCTATTGTAGCGGGATAAAGCTACTCAAAGGCTTTAATGACTTAAAAACAAAGTACCCTTCCCTTGCCATAGAGTGGTCGGATAAAAACCTGCCGTTGACTCCCGATGCGGTCAATGAGAAGTCAACAAAGAATGTTTGGTGGAAATGCCGTACCTGCGGCTATGAATGGAAAGCCGTCGTCAAAGCACGGGTCAAAGGCGGTATGTGTCCTGTTTGTGCTGAGAGAGCCGTTCTGCAAGGCTATAATGATCTTGGAACAACTGATCCTCACTTGCTCTCAGAATGGGACTATGAAAAGAACTCCAAGTGGACACCGAGCAATGTATCGAGAAACTCAATGAAGGTTGTTTGGTGGAAATGCGGAGCAGGACACTCTTACCGTGCCAAAATCGCAGATAGAACTATTGAGCAAAAGGGTTGCCCTCAATGTGAAGCTGAGTTTCAACAGGCTCTCCCGCAGATGCTGATAATGATGTATGGAGCGCAGAACGGCATTACGGTCAAAAGCAATAGCGACTCGGAGCTTGGAATGCGACTTGTTGCATACCTCCCTGAATTACATTGTGCGGTCGATATTGCCGGAGCAACCGTGACAGAGAAAAGAGAGCAAAGCGTGAAGGCTCACATTTGTCAAAGTAACCGGCTGGGGTACTACCTTATTAAAAGAACTACGGATACTTCGCAAATGGCAGCGGAAATCAAAACGCTATTTATCCGCAATCATATCTATCTCCATACGGATTCCGAGAAAGATGTTCAAGTGCTTCGAGAGAGATTTTTAGAATGGAAATATCGAAATGCTTGTAAACTGAACGGAAAATATTGAGTTTCGTTAAGCCGTGTGTTATACTGTTTCAGTCGTAAGTTTCAGTATAGCACACGGCTCGTTTTCAAAAAAATGAAGCCACCTTACGCCAGCTTACTCCACGGCTTACGCCATTAGATTTTCCGCTATCTGAATTAGGCGTAACTGAGCTTACCCCAGCTTCAAATGAGTAGATGCCGGTCGGGACTTATAGACGCTAAGCGGAGCTTATCTAAGGCTGGTCACGAAAATCCCGACGATGAAGACCCTGGAACCAAAGCGGGCTGAAAACAAAGCCGAAAAAGCAGCGGTAAATGGTTCTGCAGAGGCTGCAACCGTGTCCGCGCCAAGCGTACAGATTGATCTTTCCAAGGTGAAAATCGAGCCTTTGTTTGCAGATGATGTAGACTTTGAGACATTCAGCAAGTCTGATTTCAGAGTGGTTAAGATCGAAGCCTGTGAGGCAGTGCCGAAGTCCAAGAAGCTCCTGAAATTCACACTGAATGACGGAACAGACCGGAAACGCACCATTTTAAGCGGTATTCACGAGTATTACGAGCCGGAAGAGCTGGTTGGTAAGACCTGTGTGGCAATCACAAACCTGCCGCCGAGAAAGATGATGGGTATTGATTCCGAGGGTATGCTGATTTCCGCAGTGTACGAGTATGACGGACGGGAAGGCTTAAATCTTTTGATGCTGGATGACAGTATTCCGGCAGGAGCAAAGCTGTACTAAAGAGGTCATTTACTACAAAAAATCGCGTTACTACAACTTTTCTACAACTTTTGCGCGAGACCCTACGAAACCGGATGAAGCAATATGAAAGGCGGATCTGCTTATAAAATGCAGATTCGCCTTTCTTTTTACATCAGCTTCATGTTCACACTAATGTTTTTTGCCTTCTCCTGCATATTCTCTTGTGTGATATGGGTGTAGATGTCCATTGTAGTAGAGAAATCGGCATGCCCCATGACTTGCTGAATGAATTTAACATCGTTGGTGCTTTCGCAGAGCCGGGTACAGAAGGTGTGCCGCAAGTTGTGAACACTAAAATGAGGGAGCAGATCCGGTTCACGGTCTTCCAGTTCAGCCTGATCCATTTCCTCCATGTTGTAAGTTACGCTGATTCTCTCAATCGCCCGATTGATATTGTGGGCGCTCATGAATGAGCCGGTTCGGTTGCGGAAAACAAAACCGTGAACTCCTCCTAACACCAGTTGATCGTCTGGATACAATGCGTCGATGGTTTCAATCTGGAGGCGAAGCTGCTCGGCCACCTCTGGATAGAGGATAGGGATAATTCGTGTACCGCTCTCAGTTTTGGGAGTGGTAATGTGAAATCCGGCTTTTCCGTCAATGACCCGGTAGATTAAGTTGTGGTTGACCGAGATTGTGTTTTCGCTCAAGTTAATATCGCTTTTGGTAATGCCGGTACATTCTGCTACACGCATTCCTGTTCCAAGGAGCACAGTCATGATGGGGAGCCAATGGCTGTATGTAGGGGACTTGGCAATAAAACGCAGGAAATTCTGCTGTTGCGTTTTAGTGAGTGCGATCCGCCGTTTAGGCTTTGGAGCGCTGCCGTCCGTCTTGAGCTTGCGGTAAATGCCCTTGCTGGGATTTTTGCGGATGTAATCGTCGTCCACGGCCATTTCAAGCGTAGGGTGAACAATGGTGTTGATGCTCTCCAGTGAGTTGATAGCAAAACCGTGTTTCAGCAGTTTGGTATAAAACGCGAGAATATCACTTCTGTGGATTTGTGGCAGAGGCATGTTAGCGAAAGGCTCTTCTTTCACATAGAAGTCCCACAGGTAAAGATAATTTGCTCTGGTGGAGGGCTTCAGTTTGATGTTGTTATTCATGTAGACCTTGAACATATCATTCAGGGTAAGCTTCATGGCTTCCTGAGTACGGATGCCATCATCCTTATCTTTGTTGATCTGCTTTTCTTTGACACGAAGACTTGCGAGATCGGAGTCGTAAAGATATTTCTTTTTAGTGCCTAATTTGTAGACATACATATAGCTGCCATCTGCCCGTTGTGTTTCTCCGGGCCGAAGATTTCGTCCTTTGTTGTCTTTTCTCACTTTTGCCATTACTGGTACCTCCTGATTATAAAAGTGTAGTGCGCCTTACTGGCATGGTTATTTAGCCGGAAATATCATAAAGATATTCTTTGATACGCTGGACACTCCATAGGACACGGGTGTTCATGGTAATGCGTGCATTGGCAAGATCCCCAATCTGTACCGCAGTGTGTCTTCCACAGCACAACAGTTTGCAAAGGGTATCGGTATCAACAGCCAAGCACTGCTCCGGCGGTAGGTCATTCGGTTTTCTTTTCTCCATAATCGTCCTCCTTTTTTCGATTACAATGATCCCTTACGATTTGTAGAAGAAGGTTTTCAACAAAAACAATGAAAACGGTCTTGAGGTCAGGAGGTATTGAAAAACAAAAGAACTCTAATGGGGCCATTTCCTACGCCAGAACGGTTCTGCCGTGTATTTCAGGCTGCTGCTGTGCAGCATTTCGATTATGGGCGCGCTTCTGTGGTCATCGCACACTGTCCAGAATTCCTGTATAACTCCCCATAGAGGTTATGAACTTGTCAAGGTACTAAAAGAGCGTAGGGATCATCCGGTATTACCAAATGATCCGATACATCCTATAAATAGGCGGGGAAGAAAGAACTTCTGCAAAGAGGAAAGAAAATTTAAAGAAAATCCAAAAATCAATATATAGAATGTTGGAATTGACAAACACTATATATTGTGTTAAAATTGCAATGTAATTGATTTTTGTGCGTTGCCCGTCAGGGTACACAGGCTTTAGGGCTTGTGTTGCGGAGTAATGACTGCATTGCACACGCTGTTAAGTTTGTACTTGTGTCAGTAGTATCACTGCGCCTTTTCAGGCCGGTATATTACTGGCTTTTTTATTTTACGGGATTTACCCACCATTGCGAGAATGACACCGGTTCATAGGCAACTATGGACACCAGGCTTTATGCCGTCTGTCATTCTCGCTTTTTTATTGCCTGTAAGCCTGAAAGGGCTTTAAGGATAAATCAAAACTGAGAAAGGCAGGTCATGTACATGAATGTGAAGCAGAAAAGAAAGCAGAATGGTCGGCGGGTCAAGTCGGCACACTCCACGGACTGGAAGATGAAGAGACAGGCAGTATCTTCGCTCCGGCTACGAAATGTTGCACCAATGACGAGGGCGGTTATTTTGCCCCGAAGATCACGAAGGGGGATTTGATATGTCTGGCAGCAATAGTGCTGAACGAAAGCGGTATGAACCGCTGGTGCTGGTAGAAACGGCAGATCTTTCAGAAGAAGACTGGCTGGATTACCGGCGCCGTGGAATCGGCGGCAGCGATGTATCGGCGATTTTTGGCACTTCTCCATTCCGGACAGCCAGGGATCTGTACTACGACAAACTGAACATAGCGTCAGTGGAAGATGATGAGGGCAACTGGGTTGCCATGGAAATGGGGCATTTGCTGGAGCCTCTGGTAGCAAAGATATTCGAGCGGAAAACTGGATATCGGGTCTACCAGATCAAAAAGATGTTCCAGCACCCACAGTATCCTTGGATGCTGGCTGATGTGGACTACTTTGTGGAACTGCCGGATGGCACCACAGCAATCCTTGAGATCAAGACCACAAACTATAATGCCAGAGATAACTGGTGGATGAATGGGAAGGAGACGGTTCCAGTCTACTATGAATCTCAGGGGCGTCATTATATGGCGGTAACGGATCTTGACCGATGTTTCTTTTGCTGCCTGTATGGTAACAACGAGGAAGAAGTTATTATCCGGGAGGTCAAACGTGATTTCGAGTACGAGGCTGAGATGGTCTTTTTGGAGCAGTATTTCTGGGAAAACCATGTGCAGCGCCATGTGCCGCCGCCCTATACAGAAAGTGGGGCCTTGATCATTGAGAGCGCACGCAAACACTTTGGTCCGGCAGATAAAAATGCTCCGGCCGTTGCACTCGACCTGGATATGACTGCAAAACTCATGCAGTATTTGCGTCTTCTGGATGAAAAGAAAAATGCAGAGGTGTACTCCAAAGAAATCGACAAGGATATTCAGCGTCTGAAGGCCCTGTTGATTGCGGAAATGGGTACCAGCTGTACTGCGATCTGTGAGCAGGAGGGCGTGAACTATACGGTTACCTATACCCCTGTTCGCAAGTCCATCATCGACAAGGATAACCTGCTTCGGTTGAAACTGGAGCATCCGGATATTTACGAGCAGTTTGTTACAGTATCCGAATCCAGACGGTTCAGCGTTAGAGCCTCAATTATGGAGGCCGCTTAGTGAGGTGAAAAAAGGATGAATTGTATTGGAACCTACGACGGGACGATTTTTTATAATCCTGCCAATAAGTTTTGTATCGTCAGTGTAAAGACCGCAGACCAGAGCGTGCCTGCCGAGGCCAGGTCAAACAGACGGTACAAAGACCATTTGATCCGCTTTACAGCTGTGGGGTATGAGATTCCACGGACAGATGCGGTAGAGCTGGAACTGGATGGTGAATGGACAAAGGGCAAGTATGGTGTCCAACTCCAGGTGGAGCAGTGGCGTGAAATTGTGCCCAGAACAAAAAACGGCGTAGAGGGCTATCTTGCCTCCGGGCTTATCAAAGGGATTGGTCCTAAAACTGCCGCAGACATTGTGGAGCGGTTCGGTGTGGCCACACTGGATATTCTGGAACACCAGCCGGAGCGGCTGTTGGAGATCCGGGGTATTACGGAAAATAAATTGGAGGACATCAGAGCCTCTTATGCAGAAAACCGTATGCTCCAAGGAATTATGACTTTGCTGGCGCCATTTAAGATTACTCCCAAGACAGCATTGAAAATATATCAATATTTCGGCCCAACCAGCGTAGAGATTTTGGAAAAGAGCCCATTTGAGCTTTGCCAGATCTCCGGCTTTGGATTTCGGCGGGTAGATGCAATCGTACAAAAGAGCGGGGGTGATCTCCATGACCCTATGCGTATCAAAGGGGCTGTCTTTTGTGCGTTAGATGAAGGCAAGAGTAAACGAGGCCATCTGTACATCAGTTCTGAAGAACTGGAGAAATCAGCGCTGAAGCTGCTCAATGAGAAGATACCTGTACCGGAGCTTCGCCTGCATCAGCAGGAAGTCAGGGATATGATGCAGGAAATGATCCTGAATGGAGCAATCGTTTCTGTGAAGGATAATATCTATCTTCCCAGAGTGTTTGCCCAAGAGGACGAAACGGCGCGCCGGATCGCCCAGCGTCTGGTCGCCCAGATGCCAGTAGAGCATATTGCGCCGGTGCTGGAACAGGTCAAGGTTGAAATGGGGCTGCGCCTGTCTGCACAGCAGGAGGCTGCGGTCTATGCAGCATTTAGGCATGGCTTGTCAGTGATTACGGGTTCTCCTGGTACTGGTAAAACAACAGTGCTGCGGACGATACTTGAGGTTTACCGGCGGCTGCACCCTGATGGCAAAATTGCTCTTATGGCGCCTACCGGTCGGGCAAGCCGCAGGATGTCGGAGAGCACCGGCTTTGAGGATGCCCGGACATTACACAGTGGTCTGGGACTGACCAGTGAAGAGGATGAGGGTAGCCGGAACAGAAAGTCAGAGCCACTGTCGGCCGATTTAATCATTGTGGATGAGTTTTCCATGGTGGATATGTGGCTTGCCGAGAAATTCTTTGAGCGCATGAAGGCAAATGCCAGAATCGTGCTGGTAGGCGACCCAGATCAGCTTCCCAGCGTAGGAGCCGGAAATGTTTTCCGTGAGATCATCGAGACCCAAATCGTCCCGGTAACGGTGCTGGATCAGATTTTCCGTCAGTCGAAGGACAGTCTGATTGCCTATAACGCCAAATTTATCAACGAGGGCAATACCAAACTGTTTTATGGACCGGATTTTGTTTTCGTGTCTGGTGATAGTCAGGAAGACACCGCTGAAAAGATTACAGAACGGTATTGTTTGGAGATACAGGAGAGTGGCATTGAGAATGTGCAGATTCTTTCACCTTTCCGTTCAGAAGGCGCCGCGTCGTCGGAACAGCTGAATGAAACCATTCGTGAATTGGTCAACCCATTCCGCTCTGCGGAGGAAGAAATCAAGTTTGGCCCCAGGATCTTCCGGGTCAATGACCGCATCATGCAGACCAAGAACACAGAAAAGGTCTCTAATGGAGATCTGGGCTTCATCCGGTATATTAAGGACACTGACCAGGGTAAAAAAATCGGCATGGATTTTGGCGCTGGCAGAACACTGGAATACGGCGTAGATGATTTGAGCAATGTGGATCTGGCGTATGCCACTACAATCCACAAGGCTATGGGCTCTGAGTATGAGACCGTCATTATGCCGCTGCTCAAAGCGCACACCATCATGATGTACCGTAATCTGCTCTACACCGGAATCACGCGTGCCAAAAAGCGGGTGGTGCTGATTGGGCAGAAACAGGTATTGTTTATGGCAATCCATCGTAATGAGATCGGCAAGCGAAATACGCTACTGGGTATGCGCATCCAGATGTATTTCAAAGCCTACGCAAAGAAAGCCGGCATCCCCATTCCGGCTGCGTTGGAAGAGCAATTAAAGAACGCAAGTTAAAAAAGAGAGGTCAGGTGCAGAAATGGCACTTGGCGTCTCCTATTTTTATGTCAGAAAGGAGTTTCCAACATGAATGAAAAAAGTAATCCGATGCCTATGATGTACAAAACAATTCCGGCAGTGGCAGAACTGAACAAGGTACCTGGCTTTGATCCGCTCAAATTTCTGCGCCATAAGGTGTCCAGAAAGACCAATGAGGAAATGCTGCAGTTGGAGTTGCCCTATCAGAAACTGTGGTTCCGTCTGCGCCACCCCCAGGGCCGCATGAAACTGACTACCCTGAGGATCACGGAACAGCTTGCGATTATGGAGGCCAGAGTTTATCTGGACCGCAGTGATGCAGAGCCTATCAGCAGTTACATCTCGCAGCACAGTGCGGAAGAAGGTACCGATTATGTGCAGGCTGCCCAGGATGAGGCATTGAGTGCTGCGCTGTCGGATGCCGGTTTCGGTTTGCAGTTTGCCGATGTTGCTGTTGACAGTACGGGCAAGGTGTTTGGAAGTAGTATTCCGCTTTCCGGGGCGGCTCCTATCCAGCAGCCAATGCCGGATGCGGCACAGAGGCCCGTAGAAGCCTCTGGAGCGGCGTTGCGGCAATCTGGCGGGGAAGTTCATGCCCGACTGGAAAGAGCGCCTCAGAGCGTCGTAGAGCGCCGTAATGCGCCTGCGCGTCCGACCTCTATCCAGAAACCTGCGGCAAAGCCGGTTCAGAATGAACAGCCCCCGGTTTCTCCGGTACAGCCCACTGTCCAGCAGATGGCTGCAGAAGAGAAGGAGAATATGGATACGCTGCCTGTCGGCAAGGTAGAGGAGAATGCTCCCAATATGGAGCTGCCGGTACCCAACCGTGAGGTTACATTGGATAGCAGTCCAAAACAGGATGATGTGTCTGAGCAGCCGGCCGCACCCGTATTCCAATCGGATGAACCGGAAGAACTGCCTGTGGCGCCTGTTGTTCAGCAGGAAGCACCTAATCAGCCCCTGGCGCCTTCTTATACGGAGAGCACTCCGGTAGAAGATATCTTGAAGGTAATGACCTTTGAAGAAGCGCAGAATGTGGTGGTGGATAGCGGTCTGAGCAAAGGAAAAACCATGGCAACAGTTGCCAAGGAGCGTCCGGTGAGTCTGAAATTCTATCTCACCCCTGGTAACAAGAGTACCAACAATATCGTTCGTGCTGCGGCGCAGATCATGCTCGATGGTATGGCCGCACAGAAAGCCGGATGATAAGCAGCCCCATCTATGGGGCCAAGAAGGGAGGGAGAACAGATGGACTCATATCCAGGAGATTTTCCGTTCGGTATTATGGATGTAGTGGAACTTCTACATCTGCGAATCAGACGCCGACAGGCAAACAGTGTATATGTGGATTGCCCGTTTTGTGGTGACCGCCGCGGCAAGATGAATGTGAATTTCGTCAAAAATGTCTGGCGGTGCAATTATTGTGATGAGCATGGCGGTATGCTTGCGCTTTATGCGCGGCTAAACAATACGACTACATCCGATGCGTATTGGGAGATAGGAGAAGCCCTGTGCAACGATTTTCACAGGGAACGGCCGAACTCTGGATATGAGATGGCAGGAAACCAGCAGGCTGGTACTGGGTCCCCGGTTTCGGGGACTCAGACCGACCTTGCCGGATATGAGAGGAGGGGCGAACTAAAAACAGTGCAGCAAGCAGAACGGGCCAGCGGACAGGAAATCCATCAAACGCTTTCGCTGCTGCTCGCTATGCTGCCTCTTCAGCCTGCCCACCGCAACCATCTGCACTCCCCAAAACGGGGACTGTCGGATGAACAGATTGATAGGATCGGGTTCAAGAGCACTCCACCCCCATTCCTTTGCCGCTCCATTACCGAGCGGCTGATGAAACAGGGATGCAAGGTGGAGGGAGTGCCCGGCTTTTATCTGGATGACAGCGGGCGCTGGACCATGAACTTCTACCGAAAAAACGCAGGGATTTTGATTCCGGCTGTGGGATACGACGGTATGATACACGGCCTGCAGATCCTTTTGGATATTCCGCTCAAGCAAAAAGATGATCCGCCGGATAAGGCAGGAGCCAAATACATCTGGTTTTCGTCCTCGTCCAAAAATATGGGTGTTACATCCGGGAGTCCGGTACATTTTATAGGAGATCCATCTGCCCGGGTGGTCTATGTCATTGAAGGACTGCTGAAAGCAGACATCTCACACTGCCTGACAAACCGGACTTTTGTGGCGATTGCCGGTGCAAACAACACCAGCCAGTTGGATACGCTGTTTGCACTGTTGGCACAGAATGGCACTGAGGAGATCATTGAGGCTCATGATATGGATAAGTACAGTAACCAAATGACCTCTAATGGGGCATCTAAGATCTATCTGATGGCCCGAAAAAATGGAATGGCATGTCGTCGGCTGACCTGGAATCCGAATTATAAAGGGTTTGATGATTGGCAGCTTGCCCTTCGGGAGAAAGAACAGAAGGAAAAGGAGGTGCAGAGAATGAATTTTAAGCAGCAATATCTGTGCGGTAAGTGTGATTTTACCTATATAGATGGCTGCGTCGAGCTTTGGCACACCAGAGCGGAGAAAGATTTGGACCTGACAGAGTATCTGGGGCTGACAAAGGAAGAGTATCAGATATTTCTTGCTCAAGGCAATCAGGCGCTGAAGGATATTCTGGACAGCCAGAGAGTTTTCCGGAGATTTTGCATTTACCAGCTTTGCCTGGGTGAGACACAGACGGTACCTTTCGCGTTCAAGCAACTGGATGCACTGCGTAAGGCTGGATATGAACAGCCGCCTGCCGCCGCCTATCAGACGGTATGGAGCGCAGAGGTCTGTTGCCCAAAGGGTCAGAATGACATGGAAGTGCTGGGGCGTCTGTTCCTGGACTACAATGAACATTTGCCGGAAGATTACAGAGGTCGTCCGTTGGCTCCATCTGATGTGGTGGAACTGGACTGCCAAGGCAAACGCACATACTTCTATGTGAATGACTGCCGGGATTTTGCACCGGTACGCTTCTCCCCATTCTTGTGTAAAAGACTTCCGGAGCCTGCTCAAAAACAGGAATGAAGGGATAGGGGTCAGATGCGTATTGCAGAAAAGAAGAAAAGTCAGATCGCAGCACTGTATGAGCAGTGTTCCGGCCTTCCGGCAGATGTCAGAAGTTGTCTGGAGAATGGCTACTTTACCGTAACGGTACCTCCGCCATGGAATATGAGCAATCAAAAGGTTGCGCAGGAGGTGCAGGACAAAATCAAGGAATGGTCAAGGCAGTATACTGGCGTGGTCTGCTACTGTTTTGACAGCTTCAGCACACTTTTATATGTGCTGTGAGCAACACACAATGGCATGGAAAGGATCATAACGGCCTGCTCCATGCCTTTTTTGCGAAAGGAGATTTTACAATGGGTGTTTTTTCAGAAATAGCAATGGAGCAGCAAAACGGTATGTTCGATTCGTCTGCAGCCTTTGAGGATGATGAAGCCTTTGAGCTGGAGGAGATGGAATCTTTGCCTGTGCCGCCTGTAGGTACAGACACTGTCCCAGTATCGGCGGCTTCGGTTTGTGCCGGTGAGACTGCTTTGGCTGATGCAGAGGAGGAACCTACGGATGAAGTAGCGCCTGCTGGGGAAGAGAAGTCTGCTGAGGAGGGGAATTCGGCACAACCGCCCGCCGCAGAAGATGAAGAAAAAAAGCGTGCGGAGCATGAGGCGGCTGAAGCCCAGCGCAAAGCGGAATTTGACGCCAAACAGCAGGCGAAGAAAGCCGCAGAGCAGGAGCAGATCGCCCGTCTGGAAGCGATGAGTGATGAAGAAGTAATCGCGGCCTCTACCCAGCGGGTAAGTACTGATGTGGAAAAACTGACGCGGCGCAATATGAAGGAGTGTGTGTCCGAGCATATTCAGATGCTCTGTATGGAAGATACGGCGTTTGCCCGTCTGACAATGCATCCGAAAAAGAACATGATTCGCTGTTTCCAGTACATCAACCGGAAAGCCTGGGATTATGTACAGGATGAACTAAAAGCAAGCGGAACCCGCCCTGGTCCCGGACAGCAGGCGTATGGCTGCGATGTGCCGGATGATCTGTGCTATCAGTGGGCGGAAGATTATTTCCGTGACCCTGATGCCAAGGAAGACCATGAGGATGAGGAAAAGTTTGTTCCCAAGCCGTATGCTGGGAAGTCCTCTGCAAAGAACAAACCCAAGAAGGCGGCAGAGAAGAAAAAGACGGAACCCAAGTCGGCACCCAAGCAGGAGGAAAAAAAGCCTTCTCAGGATGGGCAGATGTCGCTGCTGGATTTTGGTATGGCAAAGGCAGGCTGAACCGGCAAAGGAGGAAAAATGCAGAATGATTGCTTATAAGGGCTTTCGCCCCGGGCTGATATGCCGTGGCTATCAGTTTGTGATGGGGCTCAATACGACTGAAAAAGCAAATTGCAGGGAAAATGGATTTCACTGCGCGGAGGACCCGCTTGACTGCCTTAGTTATTATTCCAGCCTGGAGCATTCGGAATATTATATCGTCAACGCCGGCGGCGACATCGATGAAGATGAGCATGACTCCAAAATCGCCTGTACGGAGCTGACTGTGATTAAGCGGCTCACCAAAGAGGAGTTGTTTTTACATGGTTTGGCATACATGGTAGATCATCCGCGCAGGGTGTGGAGCTCCCATGTGGCAGCCAACCGGGCAATGGCGAACTGCGGTTATGCGGTGGTACGGGGCAAAGACCCCGTTGCTACCGGAAGACTGGGAGACATCCTTGCTTTTGCGAAGGAAGCTCCGGATTCGGAAAGTATCGTACAGGTTGCAGTGGGCCGGATTGACGGCGTTACATTACTGCCTGATGTGTGGTATGGCGTAGATTTGACAAAGAGGATGGTGAATTGAGATGAAAAAAAGAGCCCTGATGGCACTTCCCAATCTGACAGCGACGGATGAAATGAAGAAAATCGCGACTTCAGACCTGCCAAGAAAGGAAAAAACTGACTACGGATATGTTCGGGAAGTCTGTGAGTATTATACCTATCTGAGATGTATCAAACAGGATGGAATATTGAAGGTGGCTTTCTTTTTCCCAGAGCATCTTCGCTTGGATGGGAGTAATCCGGCCTATGAAGTGTATCTGGATAAAGAAAAGCGGCAGTTTATTACCTATAACAGCCTGATACAGAAATGGTGCGAATCCAAGTTGGACAGACTGGACTGGAAGCGGCAATACTGGTATACCAAAGCCTACTGGATCAGCGAGGAAGATGAGACATCTATACAGACATATCTGAACATTGATAAAAAAGCGGTAGAGGCCATCCTGCAGTTTCAGCGGGATGTGCGCGATGAACAGCTCGAACAGCGGCACCGGCGGGAAACTGATCCATGGGATAAAGATATGGAACAGGTGCCGGAACTTCCGAAGGACTGGAGTCGATGGGTGGATAAGGTTGCCATCCGGCAAAATTACATTTACTACCACTACAAAAAGGGCGGCGCCAAAACAGGTTATTGTACCTACTGCGAAAAGGAAGTACCGATCAAGGTACATCCCCATCACAATCAAAAAGGCCGCTGTAGTTGTTGCCGCCATTCGGTGGTATTCAAAGCCTATGGACGAGCGGGGTATATGCAGACAGAAAAACATTTTGCCTACCTGATCCAGCGATGCAAAGTTGGCTTTGTAGTTCGTGAATTTCAGGCTGACCGGACATACAGAAAAGAAAGCCTTCCAAACTCCAGACTTTATTGCCAGGAAATCCGGCGCACGATTTATGACAAGGAAAGGAAGCCAAGAACCTACTATTGGGGGTTGTATAAGCAGCGCAATATGCGTTGGATTTCCGGATCCCCCTGTTCTTACAACTGGTCTGGTTCGCATAATGGACGGGTCTATGGCAAAACGCTGCCAACTCTGGAACAGAAGGAACTTCGATGCACAGGGCTGGTCAACTGGATTCGGAAGCAGAAAAGCGTTGATCCGGAAAAATATCTGGCTGTGCTCGAACGGATACCGCAAATGGAACAGATCAGCAAGGCGAGCCTGCCGAAGCTTACCAGAGAATGTTTCAGTTCCTGCGGAACGGTCAGTGAACTTATCAAAAACCGTAGTACAGGGAGCCTGATCAAAGCCTTGGGACTTGACAGCAGAAGGTTTCAGCGCCTTCGGCTCCATAATGGAGGCTGTGATCTGCTGCGGTGGCTGCAATATGAAAAGGGCACCGGCAGGGAAATCCCGGATAATGTCCTTTTGTGGATGTATCAGCAGGATATTAAGCCCAGGGATGTCCAGTTCATTGCCGACCGCATGAGCATGGTGCAGGTCTATAACTATGTGCGGCGTCAGATGCCATCTTTCCGGCGAAACAGCCATGAGGTACTGCGTACATGGGAGGATTATCTTTCCATGGCAAAGAAACTGCACATGGATGTTTATGATGAGATCGTATATCGCACCAGAAAGCTGCGGCGGCGCCATGATGATCTGGTGCTCAAATGCCAGGAGAAGGATATTGAACTGCAGGCCGAGGAGATGGAGGAGAAATTCCCCCATGTTAATGCCATCTGTCAGGAAATCAAAACGAAATATGAGTACGCCGATGCGGATTATATGGTAGTGGTGCCAAGCGGTATTCTGGATATTATTACCGAGGGGCGTGCGCTCCATCACTGTGTAGGAAGCAGCGACCGCTACTGGGATCGGATTGAGCGGCGAGAAAGCTTTGTGATGTTTCTGCGTAAAACGGATGATCCTTTCCATGCCTATTACACGCTGGAAGTGGAGCCGGATGGAACAGTGCGGCAGAAACGGACGGAATATGACCGGCAGAAGAAGGACATTGAGCAGGCAACAGAGTTCCTGCAGAAGTGGCAGCGGGTGGTTACCGCCAGGCTGACAGAAAGCGACAAGGCGCTGGCTGCAGAGAGCCGTGTCCTTCGTGAGAAGGAGTTTATCCAGTTGAAGAAGGATCGGGTCATCATCCATACCGGCCATTTGGCAGGAAAACTTTTGGTGGATGTGCTGATGGCAGATCTGATGGAGAACACGGATAGCATCCAGTCTCCGGCGCTGGCTGCTGCAGCGTGACAAATGAGAATGGCCGGGCATCCTTTGGGTGTCCGGCTATTGATGAACAAGGAAGGAGCAGAGCATGAAACAAATTGGAAATCTGGCAGTGGTTTGCGCCAGGCGACAGGATGTGCTGCTGCAGGTTGGCAGTGAAAAGGTATGTGTCCATGTGGGAGCCGGACCAGAGCGGAATACGCTTCACGCAGCGTGGGACGATGATGACGCCATTCAGCGTATTGTCCATGAATTGAATTTTGGCAGGTATGCAGCCGGCAGAAATGGGCTGCATACCGCACAGCAGGATTGCCCTGTGGGGCGGGGAAAGGAGAAAAGCGCATGATCAAAAACCTGAATCAGCTGCGCAGGACACTTCGGGAAGGGACGCAGTTGGAGATATTGGATCACTGCCGGCCGGAATGTATTGGACAGATACGGAACATTACGCTGGTAAACACGCAGGGCTTTTATAGTACCGTAGCGAATCAGCCAGATGCGTCTGCCAACAGAGGGAACGGCGGCCGCGGCCCAATCCTTTGGTGGGGCAGAGCCGCCCACTGGCAGTTTACAGACGGTGTTTGCAGTGTTTTCGACAGTGAACAGAAGCATACGGAAGAAGAACTGGTTATGTCCTTCCGGGTACTTGAAAAGGAGGCAGCATAATGGAACGGAATATTTTTGAAAAGCAGAGAGAATTGAATGACCGGCTCAACCGTTATCGGGATGAGTATTATAACCGCAATGCGCCCAGTGTGTCAGATGAGGTCTATGACAGACTCTTTGACGAGTTGAAAGAGCTGGAACAGGAAACGGGAATCCAAATGGCAAATTCGCCAACCCAGACAGTAGGCTATCCTGCGGTAAGCAGACTGGAGAAAACCAGACATGAGATCCCGCTGTTGTCTTTGGATAAGACTAAGAGCAGTATGGTTCTTCTGAATTTCATGGGTGAGCAGCAGGTGATGCTGATGCTCAAACTGGATGGCCTGACTGTAAAGCTGACCTATGAGAATGGAGAACTTCTGGAGGCGGCTACCCGTGGCGATGGTGACGAAGGGGAGATCATTACCCATAACACCCGAGCCATCAGCGGTATTCCTTCCCACATTACCTACAAAGAGAGACTGGTTGTGACGGGTGAGGGCTTTATCAGACCCAGTGATTTTGAGGAACTGAAGACCAGCCTGCAGGACAGCAGCGGTAAGCCCTATAAAAACGGCCGCAATCTGGCTGCTGGTTCCATCCGTCTGATGGATGCCAAGACATGCCAGGAGCGTCGGCTGGTTTTCATGCCGTTTGGTGTGCTGGAGGGCTTTCCGCACCTGACCCGGAAATCAGATAAGCTGCGGGAATTGCGTGCGCTGGGGTTCCAGCCCTGCAAGTATCTGGTCACAAAGCAGAAACTGACATTGGAAAATGTGGAAGCCGGTATTTATCAGCTGAGGCAATATGCCACTGACAAAGATATCCCCATTGACGGTATCGTGGTTTCGTTTAACGACATCGCCTATGCCCAGAGCTGCGGCCACACCGGACATCACTATAAGGACGGTCTGGCCTATAAGTTTGAAGATGACCTGCATGAGAGCCTGCTGCAGTACATCGAATGGACACCGGGCAGAACCGGAGAGATTGCTCCGGTAGCAGTGTTTACGCCGGTGGAAATCGATGGCTGTGAGGTCAGCAGGGCCAGTCTGCACAACCTGTCCTTTATTGAGGATCTGGAACTGATGGCTGGAAACCGGATTCTGGTAAGCAAACGAAACATGATTATCCCCCACGTGGAGGAAAATCTGGACAGAGGCGGCTTCTCTATGGTGGATACGATTCCCCATGTTTGTCCCTGCTGTGGACAGCCTAACCGCATCCATGAATCAAGTGGAAAGGGCGAAAATGGCGAGAATCGCATCATCAAGACGCTGTACTGTGATAACCCTGACTGCGAGACACGTCGGCTGAAAAAGTTCGTCCATTTTGTCAGCCAGAAGGCGATGGACATTGAAGGGCTGTCGGAGGCTACATTGGAAAAATTCATCGGTCAGGGATTTATCCATAGTTATCTGGATATTTACCGTCTGGATCGTTACCGGGCTGAAATCGTCCGCATGGATGGATTTGGTGAAAAGTCCTGGCAGCGCCTTTGGGACGCTATCCAGCAGAGCCGGAATACCACCTTTGAACGGTATCTGATTTCTATGGACATCCCTATGATCGGCAACACTGCCAGCAAGGTATTGGGTCGTGTGTTCCACTATGATTTGGATGAGTTTCGGGATGCGGTCTATGGCGGCTATGATTTCCGGCAGCTTCCGGATTTCGGGGAGATATTGCATAACAATATCCACGACTGGTTCTGTGTAGAAGATAATTTTTGTATTTGGGAGGAGTTACAGACTATGATGAGTATTCAAAAGCCTGCTGTGGCAGAACACAGCGAAGACAGGGTGCAGGATAATCCCTTTGTAGGAAAGACTATCGTAGTTACCGGCAAGGTGGAACCCTACACCCGGGACGGAATCAATGACCTGATCGAATCACTGGGCGCCCATGCCGGCAGCTCGGTGTCCAAGAAGACGGATTATCTGGTCTGCGGCGAAAATGCCGGCAGCAAGTTGTCCAAGGCCAGGGATTTGGGCGTTACGGTGCTGTCACCTGCGGAGTTCTTCAGCATGGCCGGCGCTGAGTAAGAAAATATAGCATACCATCGGTATGCTGTCAGTTGATCAATGGGGAGAGAGCCATGTTGCGGCTCTCTCCCCATATCTTTTATGGAAGATTTCAAGTAGGAGGAATTTTAATGCATATCGACAGGATACCGGTTTACCGGGTATATCAGAGGGCTATTGATTTGGAGCTTTACCATGCCTTTGCCGAATTGGTAGTACAGACTTCTCTGGACGATACGGCGAGAAGGACTTACCGACAAACAAGGGCGATGCAGATATGGCAGGTGGAAACGGATGTGTCCGGCTATTTTGAACCATATCATCTGCGTTATCCTGGCGAGGTGTTGGAGCGGTTTGAGGAAAAACTGGGCAATGATGTCCGAGTTCTCCGCGCTCTGGCCCTGGCGCTGGGAAATACCTGTGCGATCCAGTCTGACAATATGTTTGTGGGCAATCAGCGGGGAGCGTTCCTCCAGAAATTGCGGCGGTCTGCCGGAGAAGATGTGTACCTGCAGGGCGCTCTGTATCTTTTGGAAACAGATGCGGCACAGCGCCATGCCCTGTTGGAGAAACTGGCAGAAAGGGAGTGTACGAGAACGGAAGAAGCCCTGTTTGTACTGTCGTTATTTGATGATAGGGAACGCGGCTATGAGGTGATGCATACCCAACTCAGTCATCTATTCACACAAAATCGGACACTTTCACTGGTATATGATTTTGGTGTGCTGGAATGGTTCATCCGGTTCTATGCAGAGCAGGCAAAGAAATACCGCGGGAAAGCCGACCTGGTGCTGCGCACGCTAATGAAACTGCCGTATATGAATATGAAGCCCGACAGCCGCGAATTTTCGGTTTTGACTAAAGCAGGGTATCGCTGCGATGAAATCATTTTGGCAAATTCTCTCGCTGTATGGGCGGACAGGCTGCCGGACCGGTTGAGTTCCAAGAGCATCACTGCCGAGAAAATCGCAACAGCGTGTGGGCGGATGCTTCTGAATGCTCCAAAGGATCTTTCGGAAGAATTTTATGAGTATCTTGGCTGGCTGTTTCGGTTCTATAACAGCTTTACGGTCAAGTACGAAGGATTTCAGGGACTCTGGGAAGCGGTTCAATATGGTTTGAACCCCACAGCACCGAAAACACTGTTATGGATGAATCAAACGATACAGAAGGATTTTCCGTACCGATTTGATGTGTTTGATCCTCAGTACGATGATCTGGCGAAGGAACTGGAGCGGGATAACTATATGGAGTTGTTTACCCTGCAGATGCTGCATTCCAGGCAGAGGATCCCTTTGAAACAGTGGCTTTCCAGATATCAGGAACTGACCGGAGCTGACTATGGAGAATATTTCAGAAGTTGGCATACGAACGGTAGGCGGGTATTTGCCTTTCTGGTGGAAAAGAAGGAAATCAATCTATGGGAGTTTTTCAAGCAGCATCGGCAAGATGGTGAAGATGCGCCACAACTGAAACTGCTGCGGGAGTATGCCCTGAGAATTTCAAGTTGGAGGTGTTTCCGGTTTGTAGAGAGGCTACTGGCTGAGTACACTTTTTCCCAACTTCAAACGATTTTTGGCGAGCGGTTTTACTTTCACGAATGCTTTGTCAGGAGTGAGGGGTATTACAGCAGAAGGGAATATAAAACATACATCAGCCGTTCATTCCTATCTGCAGAGCAGCATCGACAGCTCTATGACTGGGTGGAGCGTTCAGTTTTCCAGACTGAGCCGGAAAAATATGAGGACTTCGTTTTAAGTGCCTTAAAAGCACCGGAGATCCAACACCTTTATGATAAAAAAGCGCTGGCAGCGGTGTTGCGGCAGTTTTTGCTCCACAGCGAGTATAACGGCTATGAAATCAACCGGCTGAAGGAAACATTCTATTCCAAGGAAGAGTTGGAGGATGAGCGCAGAGCCGAAGCTGAGAGAAAGAAGCAGGAAAAACGACTGGAGCAGGAAAAACGGACCATACAGAAACGGGAAAAGCTGCAGCAACTTTATAACGGCAGCGCCGAATCTCTGGTTAAATTCATTGGGGGATATTATCATCAGGACGAGAAGAACGAGGTGCTGAATATGGCGTTTGACAAGCTGGTGGAATGGCCTGTCGGTTGTGTACGGACGATGGAAGCCAAAGGCGCACATGCCTTTTTTGAACTGTGTGGTGAACTGGTAAAGTCTGAACCCCGGCCAAGGCATGAGATTTTGAATATGGTACTGACACTGATTGGAGGTGAAGCAGCATGAGAAATACATTAAAACATCTGACCCTATTGACCAGAATGAAAGATGACGGATTGCTCCCGGCGCTTACAGGCAGCTTTTCAGAGGATGCCATAGAGCAGGCATGTGGACAGGTGGAGACACTTCAATTACAGAAACGGCTGCACATCCGAAAGACAAAGCGGATACAGGAAGAACTGATTCGGGTGCCGAACTTTGCAGCGCTCTATGGTGTGTTGTGCAGGCAGGAGATTGGCGATGAAGAAATTGCTTCAGTCTTAGAGTCAGCAGACGGGTATGGAGAGAAACTGACAGCGTATCCCCAAGAGCAGGTGCTGGCAGTCATGAAATTGGAACTGTTGCCTTCCCTGCGGTTTGAATACCTGAAATACTATTTTCCCTTTGTGATGTATGAAGAAGAGGAGCAGGTCATATTGGATAACCTGCAGACTTTTCCCATTGCGGAGTGGAAGGGACTTTCCATGCTGACGGAGCACCAGCGGGATATGATGCGGCAGCCGTTTCTTGGCTCGTATCTGTTTTTCTGGCATCAAAATGAACGGAAAGCTCTGGAACTGTTGGAACAGAATCGTCCGCTCCAGAGAGTCTGCATCTTGCTCTATCGGTATGGTGTGCGGCTGTTTCTGTCAGTAGAACGCCTGAAAGATCTCCGGTGGATGAAAATGACCGATGTGGGAAAATTCCGCCGGCTGTTGGCTGTATTTGAATATGACGCAGAGGATTTGTCTGCTTTTTTTGACCTCTGGCTGGACAACCATGCCGGACAATATGACCTCAACTGGTTTATCTCCCAGCCACATCCTTTGAGCAAGGAACGGAGGGAAGAAATTTTATGCAACCAACTGAGTTATCTGAATGCTCTGTATGCCGGCAGGCTCCATCTGGATTTTAATGCTGTCCGGCAATTCCAGTTTTCAATTCTCATTTATGCGGTGGAGCATAGAAAAAAGCATTTTTTGGAATTGGTGGATCAGAACAGTGAAGTGTTCCTGTCCTTGGGGCGATACTCTCTATTGTTTGAGCCGGGCTTTTGTGAGCACTGTAACATCAATTCCCTGACGCTGAAGAATTTGAAAGCCAGCGATTCTGTGAACCGCAGCGACAGCTTTTTTACGCTTCTGGAAGAAGGGCAGCAGTACACCTTTGAGGAAATGTATCAGCTTTGGCATCAGAAAGAGGTTTATGTCCGGTTATACACTATGCTGACACCTCTTTCCATAGATCAGCGTTTGCTGACACTGCGGCAGCTGATAAAACGGGATCTGGTCAGCCAGTATACAGGAGATGCAGAGTTGGAGCAGCTTGGAAAATGTCTGCTGGAAAGGCCGTTTAGCGAATGGTATCGGGGTTCATTTGGACATATCTGTGGGCTGACCCGGCGGATTGCCATGGGGCTGCTGCAACACTATACGCAGCTGCAGGCATTCATACCGGATTTCACTACAGAGTCGGATGCGGTATTTGCCCTCAATAATATGATGGCTCTTTTGGAAATGACGGATTGGAAACAGGTGCGCAAGGATATTCTGACAACAGATGCAGACTGGCTGGATCTAAAAGAAAAACTGGCATTTTCAGACGATTTTGTGGAGCAGAACCGGGAGACTGTCACGGAGTTTTTACTGCAGGGCGGCGCGGCTATGGTATGCGCTCTCTATGGGGAACTGGACGGGCAGGAGCTGGCTGTTGAAGCGCTACGACGGATCGTACAGGCTGAATTGATGGGTCAGTTCTATAAACTCAAATATTTTGCCGGTGACCTGCAGCGTGAGATTCGCTACCCTGTCAGCGAGATGCAGGAGAGCTTCTGGAAGAAAAATCTTTCGTTGGCGCGAGGTGCATTTTGGGCAGAAGAGGTGGATGATTTTTACCACACTCTGCGGCTTGGTGAACTTCCTCATAGTACCTGCTTGTCTTACCGTACTGGAAGCCAGAGGGAGTGCCTGTTAGCTGCCTTTGACTCTAATAAGAAGATTGTCCTTGTGAAAAAGGATGAAGCGGTGGTGGCTCGTGCCTGTCTCCGCTTGACAAAAGGTGCATTTCAAAAACCGCCTGCCGTCGATTTTTCTTTTGCTGATCTGTCGCAGGAGAACATGGATAGCGGAAAGCCTGTCACCAGTGAGAAGCCTGTGCTGTTCCTGGAGAGTATCTACACTTTCGGACTCAATGATATTGAAAAAGAGGAAGTAATGAAACTGGCAGTTTCCCTGACGACACAGAAAGCGGCAGAGCTGGGTGTTGTGGCAGTACTTGCAAGACGGTATCTGGGCTGCTATGAACGGGATGAGTATGTGCTTGCACCGTTCTATGTGTACATCTCAAAATCCAAAAACGGATGGCAGTATCTGGACTCTCTGGGCGGAGCAGCATATACCTCGGCAAAAGAGGAGTATGTAGAGCATCCATTCCTGGTCATACAGACTGCCATGCATCATGCAGGAGCACATAACAGAAACGAGGTGGATTATGAATAATAGGACAATGACAACAGTTTATGTGGATCGGGATAGTATTTCCCTCAAGACCCGTTCCAGAAGTGGCTGTTCGCCGCAGCACTTTATTATTTTGAAAAAGGAATTGCAGCGGCTGGAGGAGAAAAAGTATTTGATCACAAAAGATATCCATTCCTATGCAGAACTGCGGCTGTGTGATGCCGTAGGCGGTGCCAAAGTGCTGGAGTTTTCCTTCACATGGCTGAAGGATGCTGGCAGAGACAGCGTTTCCGGTTATACCGAGCGAATAAGACTGCCTTATGAGCCGTTCCGCTCATATGCGGCAGGTGAGAAAGAAAACATTGATGGAACACGGTGGCGGCTGCTGTCCATTCCAGAACAGAGCAGACCAAAGCTGGAGTTTCACAGCCGGAAAAATCTCAAGGCCGTAGTGGAGAATCCTATCCTGCGGCACAAACTGGGGAAGTTTCTGGATCAGCATTTTAACTGGTACAACTACGAACGCATCGTCCTGACAGATGATTACCTGCCTTACAGCTTCTTTTTTGAGGGCTACATGGTACAGGGCACAAAGACCTGCGGCGGAGTAATCCTGCATGGTGAAGAGGACATCCAAACGGCGAAATACGGGATACATACTTAACAGGTTAATAGGAACGGAGCCGCAGGTCGGAGATGATCTGCGGCTCTTTATGTAAGCATAATCACAATAGTCAGCTTGTACTATTCGAGATAAAGAACTATAATCTATCCTATGGAGGTACAAAATGGACTATATGACACTAAAAGAGGCCGCCGGGCAGTGGGGCGTGACACCTCGCAGGGTAAATTATTATTGTGCCGGTGGGCGTATCCACGGTGCTGTGAAAATGGCTGGTGTTTGGCTGATCCCTAAAACCGCAGAGAAGCCGATTGATGGCCGGACAAAACAAGGGAAGGAGCTGAACCATGAATAAAATTTTGATTATAGATGATGACAGAGAACTGTGCGCTTTGATCAAACGCAGCGTACAAACAGAACATATAGAAGCCGATTTTTGTAATACCGGAAAAGAGGGCTTGCAGAAATTAAAAGAGCAGGAGTATCAGCTTGTGGTGCTGGATGTGATGATGCCCGGTATGGATGGCTTTGAAACGCTGGAAGAAATCC
>OMBF01000024.1_pt1 | contig 38292 bp, 33 predicted proteins | sample 1644801 | NCBI WGS metagenome assembly OMBF01 (sample SAMEA103958160, study PRJEB25191) | human gut metagenome | biome: human-associated habitat [ENVO:00009003]; feature: intestine environment [ENVO:2100002]; material: feces | place: Germany | collected 2013/2015
GAGGAGCTGTCCTTAGTACGAGAGGACCGGGATGGACGGACCACTGGTGTATCTGTTGGCTATCGGAGCCATGGCAGAGTAGCCAAGTCCGGCAGGGATAAACGCTGAAGGCATCTAAGCGTGAAGCCCCCCTCAAGATGAGATATCCCTCAGAAATGAGTAAGACCCCTTGAAGACTACGAGGTAGATAGGAATGAGGTGTAAGCACAGCAATGTGTTCAGCTGACATTTACTAATCGGTCGAGGGCTTGACCAAAGGTTTTGGATAGGAAAGCAGGATGGAAGTTAGGATATAAAGATGAGATTTCAGTGTTCGGTTTTGAGGGAACAAAATTCCTTTTATAAGTAGCTTGGCAATGCACGGAAAATGCGAAGCATTTTCTTAAATGGCTTTGCTACGCAAAGACATTTTCCTCGATAGCTCAATGGTAGAGCACTCGGCTGTTAACCGAGTTGTTGTAGGTTCGAGCCCTACTCGGGGAGTTTTTTTATCAGATACATTAGATACGCCAAGCGGCGATAACACGCGGCTCCATGGTCAAGCGGTTAAGACATCGCCCTTTCACGGCGGTAACACGGGTTCGATTCCCGTTGGAGTCATCTGATCACAGATCAGTCCCGAAAGGGTTGCGGACCTTTAGCTCAGTTGGTTAGAGCAACCGGCTCATAACCGGTCGGTCCTGGGTTCGAGTCCCCGAAGGTCCACTGAAAGCAGTTCATTTTCATAAGATAAATAATAAATATGGCCCAGTGGCTCAGTTGGTTAGAGCGTCGCCCTGTCACGGCGAAGGTCGTCGGTTCGAGTCCGATCTGGGTCGTTAAAGGATTTTAATCCTTGTGGGGTCTTAGCTCAGCTGGGAGAGCATCTGCCTTACAAGCAGAGGGTCATAGGTTCGAGCCCTATAGGCCCCATTTTTATACTCAAAAATTTGTGTCGTCTTTATGCATTTGCATAGAGGCTTTTTTTATTTCTTTATTTAGTCCCCGTGCCGCATTGACGAACAACAAAAGAATCGTTATGATGGAGTAATACAAGCATCGGAAAGGTGGCAGACACCATGGAACAGCGTATTTTGCAATATCGAAAAAGTATTGATGAATGGTTGGAGAAAACGGAACAGAGCGCACAAGTTTCACAGGAAATTTTGCGTAACAAGATGGAAGAACATTTGAACCAGATAGGATTTTTCCAACATGAGAGACTGATTCATCTGATTGTGACAGTGACTTTTGCACTACTGGAGATGCTGGCAATTCTTTTGAACGTGATTTCCGACAGCCTTTTTTCACTCTTACTTCCGGTTGTGATTCTGATTTTGCTTGTTCCGTATATTCGTCACTACTATATTTTGGAAAATGAAGTGCAGAAAATGTATGTGCAGTACGACCGAATGCTTAGGATTTGTCGGATGACAGAGAGTAGTGGTATCTCATAAGTAGAAAAATGGATGAAGGCACCAAATTAAAAAAGGAAGAGAAGAATAAAGGTAAAATATGGGGACAATGAGTAGGAAATGCAGCGGAATTGCCGGCATTCTGACAATGGCAGGAGCAATGCTTTTGTTTACCGGATGTAGTCAGACGCAGGAAGAAATCTATCAGATTCCGGAGGATAAAAAGCTTGTTATCTATACTTCGCATAAAGAGGATGTATACGAACCGATCATTAAAGAATTTGAAGAACGTACCGGTATTTTTGTAGAATTGAAAGCAGGAGATACGATAGCACTTTTTGATGAATTACAGCAAGACGAGCCGGGGACATTTGATGTTATGTTTGGCGGTGGAATTGAAAGCTTTGAAGAATGCAGAGATTATTTTCAGCCATACACGGTCAGTGAGGCGGAACGGATTCAGGAGCAATATCGCGCAGAGGAAGATGTCTACACTCCTTTTTCTGTATTACCGACTGTTTTTATCTATAATAATAAGCTGGTTTATCCTGTAGCTGCGCCTAAGACCTGGGCAGAACTTCAGACAGATCGTTGGGAAGGGAAAATTGCATTTGCGGATCCAACAAAGTCGGGAAGCAGTTATACAGCACTTTGCACTATGCTGCAAGTACTGGATGAAGATGAGGAGACGATTTTGCGCAACTTCTGTGATACCTTGGATGGCAATGTTTCTGCATCATCCGGGGAAGTATTGGAGGAAGTAAACGCAGGAACGAGGCTGGTGGGAATCACCAGTGAAGGCATGGCCAGGCAGAAAATCCTGGAAGGAGAGGACATTACTGTAATTTATCCGCAGGACGGAACCAGTGCGATTCCGGATGCAACTGCGATTGTAAAAGGATGCAGGCATCCAGAGAACGCAAAAGCTTTTTTGGAGTTTACGGTAAGTACGGATGTACAAAGACTTGTGGAAGAAAAATTTTTCCGCAGAACAGTTCGAAATGATATGGATGAATACGCAATTCAGGAAAAAAATAAGTTAAAGGCAATTGATTATGATATTCAATGGGCTGCACGGGAAAAAGAAAATATCCTGACTGCGTGGGAGAGACTACAAGAGGAAAACAGATGAAAAAATGGATAAAAAAGTCATTTCACAGACAACTGTTATTCTGTTTTGCTGTGGTAGCACTGTTCCCTTTGTTGCTGTTCGGCGTATCTCTCATTCAGACTATGGAGACGAAGATCAACAGTGATTATGAAAAAAGAGTGACAGAGCAGGCAGAACAAATAGATGCCGGTGTGCTTCATCTTTTTAAAAGTTTCGAGGAAACAGTAGAAAGTATTAATGCGAACAGTAAAATCGTGGGGCAGATCAATGAAGAAGACTCCTGGTCAAAGAGTAAGATTTATCTGCAATTTTACCGGGAAGTGTCAGGGTTACGGGAGTATGCGCAGGTTGACCTGTATGATAAAACCGGAAAATGTATTTATACCACGGCTCAGGGAAATGCCGGAACAGATTTGCCGGTATACTGGGGCATTCTGAAGGCCGTCGAAGAAAGTGAAGAAAACCTGGTTCTGCGCAGGGCGGAGCCTAATGATAAAGATATTTTGATGTATGCTGCAGGGAAACTGCTCGGGAAGGAGAATACCTTAGAGGGCTACATCGTTATCGGCATGCGGGCGGAAAATTTTGAAAAACTACTCTATGATAACGGAAACAGTAAGGCGGAAGTCGCCTTTTTAGATACCTATTGGCGAATGATTTTTGAAAGCGGTAATCTGCAGACTGACAAGATTAGAGAAGAGCTGATGAAGGGACATAAGTTACTGGGGGTTTATCGCGCAGGAGAATTGTTGATAGAACCTTTGGGAAATACCGGATTATATACGGTAATGGCATGTCCAAGTGTATTTTCCACGGAAGTACTGAATTCCATGTACAGTGTACTTACCGTAATGCTGATCATCAGTATTTTATTGTGTGTAGGTGTGGCATCCCATGTAGGCAGAAATATGACGCGCCCCGTCGAACGGATGAATACTGCCATGCGCACTTTGCAGGAGGGAGACCTGACTGTAAGGATCGCTTCCGACAGAGAAGATGAGCTGGGGCAGATGTCAAGGAATTTTAATATCATGGCAAATGAACTGGAACAGAATGTGCAGGAGAAGATAGAGAAGCAGAAAGAACTTAATGCATCTCACATTGCCATGATGCAGGCGCAGCTGAACCCCCATTTTCTGTACAATACGCTGGATACCATGAAATGGGTGGCAAAGGCCAATCATATTCCGGAGATTGCGACCATGGCAGCCGGATTGGCCAAGATTCTGCGGACCAGTATCTCCAAGAGGCAGTTTATCTGTCTCAGGGAAGAACTGGAGCTGGTGAATTGCTATGTAGACATCCAAAAAATTCGTTTCAATGATAAGTTTTCCTATTCCGTGGAAATGGAAGAAGGACTGGAAGATTGTGTAATCCCGAAACTGATTATTCAGCCGATTGTAGAGAATTCAGTGTTACACGGATTAAAAGAGAGCGAAGAAGGAAATATCCATGTGCGGATTACAGGGAAGACCGGTGTACTCTGCATTGAGGTGACTGACGATGGCTGCGGAGCTCCGGATGATTTAATGGAGGCAATCAATCACAGGAGACAGGAGCAGCTTGTGGGACATATCGGAGTATCAAATGTTGACACCATTATCAGGCTGACTTACGGTGAGGAATACGGTATTTACATGGAAAAATCGGATGGAAATATCCAAACTACAAAGGATGGTAAGGAATCCGGAGGTACCAGGGTGACATTGCGACTGCCGGTCAGAAGAGAAAAAGCCTGAAAAGGAAGCAGCAAAGAGAATAATTCAAGAGAGTGATTCAGAGGGGAAAGACGAAAAGGAAAGAAAAACAAAAGACATAGGGTGCAAAAGACAGGGAGGAATTGGGTTATGTACAAAGTAATCGTAATAGATGATGAAATGTTGGTGCGACGGGGAATCGTGATGGAGACAGACTGGCAGGCACTGAACTGCGTAGTAGTGGCGGAAGCCGGCAACGGAATCGAAGGACTGGAAGCCGTGCGGAAATATCATCCGGATCTGCTGATCTGCGATATCCGTATGCCCAAAATGGACGGTATCGAAATGCTGAAGGAACTGCGGGCAGAAGGCAATGATGTCAGTGTGATTTTTTTAACCGCATACAGTGATTTTTCCTATGCACAGAGTGCCCTGAAGCTGTTTGCAAGTGATTATCTGTTAAAACCCTTCGGGGACGGAGAGCTGGAGCAGGCAGTGAATAATGCATTGGATAAACGGAAAAAGACACAGGAACGTGAGGAAAAGGCTGGCGATGATCAGCTTCCGGAGTTGGTACTGAACAAAGGCGACAAGAGCAAATACGTCATGGCCGCAGTGGATTATATTACCGAACATTATGAAAATCCTGAGTTATGCGTGTCAGAGATCGCAGAACATGTGGGAATCAGCGAGGGACATTTAAGTCATACTTTCAAAAAGGAGACGGATTATACGGTGGCGGCTTATATTACCAGAGTGCGGATGCGGACAGCCATGAAATTATTAAATGACTGCAGAAATAAAGTCTATGAGGTGGCAGAGCAGGTGGGATATCGTGATATTGCACATTTTTCCAGCAGCTTTAAGCGTATTGTCGGTGTAACACCTTCGGAATATCAAGACAGAAGCCTGAAGAGATAACAGATTGCACAAACGAATCGAGAAAATAGCAGAAATATTATACATAATATCAGAAATATTAAAATAATAACAGTTTTACCTTATACAAATTGCTGAACTCCCAACGTATAATAGAATCATCAGAACGGAAGTGACAGACATACATATTACAGAAATGTCAGTCACAAAGTTACAGGAAAACGTTATACCAAAAGGGAGGACAGCGTATGAAGAAAAGAGTAGTATCATTATTGATGATCTGTGCACTGAGCGTTGGGATGTTAGCCGGATGCGGTAACAGCAATACTGATCAGAATCAGGCGACAGGAAGCGCAGACAACACACAGACAGCCGGAACCGAGGCGGTGGCAGAGAGCAAGACACCGGAAGTGACGGACGACGCAAATCTTACAGCTACACAGCAGATCATTAAGCAGGCAGAGGGAATGACCCTGGAAGAACTGGCACAGAAAGCCATAGAGGAATCCAACGGCAAGACCTTCTACGGTGTGGGTAACTCCAGCCGCGGTAAAGCAGCATTACCCCTGTTTATTGAGTATCTGCAGTCTATCGATCCTTCTTACAGCATGGAATTTGACTGGCAGCAGCCCAAGAACAACAAGATTTTCGAGCAGCTGACCGCAGATTCCCTGAAACCGGAAGGAACCTTCGCAATGACTCTGATCCAGGATGGTAATCAGATCGAATCCAAGATGACACAGACCGGAATACTGGATACCTTTATTCCTAAGGAATGGGCAGAAGCCAACGGAACCACTCCCGACGCAGTGGACGGTTACCTTGCATTACAGACCTTGAATAAAGTATTCGAATATAACTGCACCGGCAGCAAAGTATATGACAACTGTTGGGACTTCGTGGCAGAAGATACCCATGCACTGTTCATGGATATTGATTCTGAAGTTGTAGGTAAGAACTTCCTGTACATGCTGACCGAAGACAAATATGCAGCCATGTTAAAGGATGCCTTTAATGCATTACCCGCTGATGAGCAGGCTTACTTCCAGCCCACGATTGATGAGATGGAATCCGAAGCAAATGATTTAGGCTTAGGCGCCGATGGAAAATATGCCCTGGCATGGATCAAACTCTGGGTAGGCAGCTACAATGCCCAGACCGATGACGGACCTATCTGCAATACCCTGGTATCCGATTCCGCTACCGATCAGTGTGGACTGTTAGTATACAGTAAGCTGCGCTCCGTAGAAGAGTCCGCAGGTGTATCTGTGAACAATATCAAGGTTGCCGCTTATCAGGATGGCTATAAGGGAATTGGTGGCTACGGCTACTGCCATTATCTGTTTGTTACCGATAACAGCCCGCTGCCCTGGACGGCATGTGCTTTCATCGCATACATGACCTGTACGGAAGACGGCTTCAGCGCATGGGGCAAAGACATGGGCGGTTATTCCGCTAACCCTGAAGTGGCAAAGGCAATCGAAGCTACCTATCAGCACAGCACCGGCGGTAATGATGAGAACGGTAATGTGGTATATGAGAGCAAGAATGACAGAGGCTTCGACTGGTGGTCTACCGATGGCGAATTGGTGCTGGAAGATCCTGAGTACTGCGCATCCGTATCCTTCACGGTAGGAAGCTGGATCGAGCTGTTGCCGAAGTATACTGCTGAGTGATATATGAGATAAAAGGGTGACTATTCGTCCTGTCAGAATCAGAAAATCTGCTACATCATGCCTGCATGGAAGTAGCAGTTTTCTGATTCGCAGGGATGAATGGTTTTACAGGACATAAGCTTGTATTGGGAAGAGAGGTTAACCATGAATCAGAGTGCCGCAAAAAAAACAAGCAAGATGGTGATTGTTCTGAACAAGATCAAGACGTATTTCTCCAAGCCGCAAAATATCATTCTGCTTCTGTTTGGTATCGTACTTACCTTTACCACAGTGGCACCGATCGTGGCAATCGTCGAGGATACCTTCAAGATCCATCCGGGCACCATCGATGCACATCTTACCGGAAAGGCAGGCGGATATTCCGTTGCCAATTATGTGGATCTGTTCACCAGTAAACTGGCGAGAACAAATCTGTGGACACCGCTGTTAAATACCGTGCTTCTGGCAGTCTTTACCTGCCTGATCTCCATTTTGTTCGGCGGTTTGTTCGCATTCTTAATTACGAGAACTAATTTAAAATGTAAAAAATATTTAAGCTCCATTTTTATTTTTCCCTACATCATGCCGCAGTGGACACTGGCTGTGGTATGGCAGAACGTGTTTAACAGTAACGCAGTTACCGGAACCTCCAACGGACTGTTGGCATCCCTCTTTGGAATTGCTTTTCCGAAGTGGTGGTGTCTGGGACTGTTCCCCAGCGCGGTAGTGTTGGGACTGCATTACGCCCCCTTTGCCTACATCCTGATCGGCGGTATCTTCCGCAACATGGATGCCAATCTGGAGGAAGCAGCGACGATCCTGGATACACCGAAGTGGAAGACCATGTTCCGCATTACCTTACCTATGGTAAAACCGGCGATTCTTTCCACGATCCTGCTGGTATTCGGAAGCGCCATGGGAAGTTATCCCGTACCGCACTACCTGGGACTGACCACTCTGTCCACCAAGTATATCTCCATGAACTCCAAGTATACCGGGGAAGCCAGTATTCTTGCCATCATCATGATGATCTTCGGTGTGGCGATCCTGTTAATGAACCAGATGAGTTTAAAGAGCCGTAAAAATTATACGACGGTTACCGGTAAATCCGGACAGATCTCCAAGATCAACTTAGGAAAAGTCGGGAAATATCTGATCGCGGTCATCCTGATCGTCATCACCTTCTTCACCAGTATTTTCCCGATCCTGTCCTTCGCACTGGAGACTTTCCTGCCGAATCCGGGAGATTACAGTTTCCTGTATACCATGGATTCCAGTGCGCTGACCACCAAGTGGTGGCTGACGGATAACAACGGAGCCGGTGCTCTGTACGGACAGCCCGGTATTCTTCACAATCCGCTGATCTGGAGAGCTTTCAAGGGAACGATGTTAGTCGCCGTCTGCTGTGCTCTGATCGCAGGTACGATCGGCACCCTGATCGGTTATGCAGTATCCAAGAACCGGAGAAGCAAGTGGGCGAATTACGTCAACGGTGTGGCATTCCTGCCGTACCTGATGCCATCCCTGGCAGTGGGCGCAGCCTTCTTCATCCTGTTCTCCAATGACAAGATCAACCTGTTCAACACTTACACATTGTTGATCATCGCAGGCGTGATCAAGTACATTCCCTTTGCCAGCAGAAGTGCACTGAACTCTATGCTGCAGCTGTCGGGAGAGATCGAGGAAGCGGCCATCATCCAGGATATTCCCTGGTACAAGCGGATGCTGCGGATCATCATTCCGATCCAGAAGTCTTCCATTATCAACGGATATATGCTTCCGTTCATGACCTGTCTGCGAGAGCTGTCCCTGTTTTTACTGTTATGTACGCAGGGCTTTATCCTCTCCACGACACTGGATTATTTCGATGAGATGGGACTGTATGCATTCTCCAGCGCCATCAACCTGATCCTGATCGTAACGATCCTGATCTTTAATACTTTAGTAAATAAACTGACCGGGTCCAGCCTGGATGAAGGTATCGGAGGTAAATAACTATGCCGGAAATCAAATTAACACATGTTACAAAACGTTGGGGAAAATTCTATGCGGTAGATGATCTGAGTCTGGATATGGAGGACAATTCCTTTATCACTCTGCTTGGTCCCTCCGGTTGCGGTAAGACCACTACCTTACGTATGATCGCCGGTCTGGAGACCCCTACCAGCGGGCAGATCAAGATCGGAGACCGGGTGGTATTCGATAGTGAAGCGGGGATCAATGTTCCCGCAAATAAGAGAAAAGTCGGATTCCTGTTCCAAAACTACGCACTGTGGCCGAACATGACGGTATACCAGAACATCTCCTTCGGACTGGGAAATATCAAGGAAGAACTTCCCGTGATCGATGAGGAAGCCAAAGCTTTAAAAAGCATGATCAAGGCACTGGAGAATCCGGGAGAACTGGTAAAACTCATTGAGGAATGCAGAGATAAAAAGGGAAAATTAGACCTGGATATGGTCTATCTGAAGCTGATCGATAATTACACCATTTCTATCTATACTGCAAAGGAGCTGTATAATTACAAACTCCATGAGGCAGCAGACAAAGAAAGTGCCGCAAAGCAAAAGAAGCAGGAACTGACTGCAAAATTGGACAGCATCCTGGCAGGTTATAAGGAAAAAAGGGAAGAACTTAACGAGAAATTCGAAGTCGTATCCGGTGGCAAGGTAGTAACCAGGGTCAGAAAATATTCCAAGGAAGAGATTGACCTGGCAGTACGCAGAGTATCCCGTATCGTTAAGATCGGAATGTTCATGAATCGTTATCCTGCAGAACTGTCCGGTGGACAGCAGCAGAGAGTTGCCATTGCCAGAACACTGGCGCCGGAACCCCAGGTATTGTTCATGGATGAGCCGCTGTCTAACCTGGACGCGAAACTCCGTCTGGAAATGCGATATGAATTACAGCGTCTGCATGTAGAGACCGGAAGCACCTTCGTATATGTAACACATGACCAGATGGAAGCTATGACACTGGCAACGAAGATCTGCCTGATCAACAACGGTGTGTTGCAGCAGTATGAGCCGCCACTGTCCGTTTACAGCAGACCCAATAACCTGTTTGTAGCGGATTTCGTGGGAAATCCTTCTATCAACTTTATCGAGGCGAAGGGAGATCAGAACGCACAGGGCAATATTGAGGTTACCATTCTGGATGGCAGAAAAGCACAGTTTATTCCCGGAAAACCTCTGGATCTGCAAAGATGGTTCGCAGAGCGTGATAAGAAGGAAGCGGATGAGGCAGCGCATCACCAAGAGCAGATGCAGGATAAGAAAGCCGTGGAGAAATCCAACAAGGATGAAGTCTTCAAGTATCATATTGCCAGAGTGAACGAAGATGATTATGCACTGCAGGAAGCTCCCGTGATCACCAACGAGGATTTTGTCATCGGTGTACGTCCCGAAGCCCTGCAATTACACGATGGTGCAGGTCTGGACGGCGTGATCTACGGTGCTATGCCCACCGGTATGGAATCCACGATTAAGCTTCGTATCGGTGATTTCCTGCTGACCGGTGTAGTATTTGGAAATACAGCATACAAGATCGGACAGGAAGTGAAATTCGAAGTTGGCGGAGAGGATATCCTGCTCTTTGACAGGAAGTCAGGCAAACTGATTACGGCAGGCAGTCTGCATGTGTAGGAAAAACTATCAGGGAATAATATTTGATCTGGATGGTGTCATTTGTCATACGGACCGGTATCATTTCCTGGCATGGAAACAGATAGCGGATCAACTCGGAATTAATTTTGATGACCGGATCAATGACAGGATGCGGGGGGTGAGCCGTATGGACAGTCTGGAGATTTTGCTGGAAGAATATCACGGTGAACCGCTCACCGCAGCGCAAAAAGCAGCACTTGCGGAAAAGAAGAACCAATTATATGTAGGTCTGCTGCAAAATATGGGCGAGGCGGATTTGTCCGAAGAAGTCCGGAAGACTATGGATACGCTGCGAAGCCGCGGACGAAAACTGGCAATAGGATCTTCCAGCAAAAACACCAAACTGATCTTAAAAAGGCTTGGGCTTACCGGATATTTCGATGCCGTCAGCGACGGAACCAATATTACAAGGTCAAAACCGGACCCGGAAGTGTTTCTGTGTGCAGCACAGTATCTGGGGCTGTGTCCGGGAAAATGTCTAGTTGTGGAAGATGCAAAAGCCGGTATTCTGGCAGCAAAAGCCGGAGGATTCGACAGTGCGGGATTAGGGGAGGCAGCAGCTTTTGCTTTCGTAACATACCCCTTGCAAAGCTTTTCGGATATACTGAAGCTGGACGGAAACAGGTAGTAAATAAAACGTATCGGAAATGAGACCGAATGTCTCACTACCGATACGTTTTTGTTGTAATCGAACAAAGATTCGTATATAATGAATATGTCTGCAAAACGAGAGCATCACAGATGCGGTTTTGCGAATGAGGTTCTGCATAGTTCCAATCTTTTGAAACAGGTGCTACAGGGTTAATGCGGGAGGCAGCAATATGAAAATCATCCATTGTGCGGATATCCATCTGGATTCCAAAATGAGTGCAAATCTGACTAAAGAAAAAGCGAGAGAACGCAAGACGGAATTGCTGACTACTTTTCAGAATATGGTTACCTACGGGGCAGAGCAGGGCGTGGCGGCGATCATAATCGCAGGAGATCTGTTCGATACGAAAAACGTATCCGCTACCGCCCGGAATGTGGTAAAAGACTTAATTCAGGGATATCCCAAAATAGCTTTTTATTACTTACAGGGGAATCATGACGAAGGAAGCTTTACGTCCGGTCTTTCGGAACTTCCGGAGAATCTTCATCTATTTGGGAACAACTGGACAAGCTATGAACTTTCAGGGACGGAGAATACCTCCGGTAAGGGAGTTGCGGTTACTGGGGTGGAACTGACACCGGAAAACAGTGGAAGCATATATAATACGCTGTCACTGGATGTGGATCAATGCAACATTGTAGTCCTGCATGGGCAGGAATCGGAATACAGTGCGAGAGATAAGGCGGAGATCATTCATCTGACGGCATTGAAAAATAAGGGAATTGATTATCTTGCCCTGGGACACATCCACAGCTATAAAAAAGAGCGTCTGGATGCGAGAGGCGTCTATTGTTATCCCGGCTGTCTGGAGGGCAGAGGGTTTGACGAATGCGGAGAGCATGGATTTGTGATGCTTGATATTGATGAGCTGACAGGTACAATTGACAGTACGTTTATTCCTTTCGCATCCCGGAAGCTCTATACCATCCCGGTGGATATTACCGGTTGTGAATCCACGACGGAAATCATGGAACGGATGAGAGCCGAGACAGCTGGGAAAGGTTACCCGGAGAAAAGTCTGATCAAGTATGAACTGGTCGGGAAAATAGATGTGGAAAGTGAAAAGGATATTGGCTTTCTGTTACATCAGTTCAGTCACCTTTTTTATTTTGTGAAGATTAAGGACAGCTCTGCGTATCTGGTGGATTATGCTGCTTTTACAAAGGATAAGTCCTTAAAGGGAGAGTTTATTCGTACTGTCATGGGCAGAGCGGATCTGCCGGAAGAGGACAAGGTGACAGTGATACATTACGGATTGCAGGCACTGGCCGGAGAGGAGATCCTGGACGCATGAAACTGATCAAATGTCACATTGAGAATTTCGGAAAACTAAGTGACTTTACATATGATTTTACAGATGGCTGCAACACCGTCTGTGAGGAAAACGGCTGGGGAAAAAGCACACTGGCTGCATTCTTACGCGTTATGCTGTTCGGATTCCGGAATGAAGGGAAGAGGGACCCACTGGAAAATGAGAGGAAGAGATACAGTCCCTGGCAAAAGGGCGTCTATGGTGGAGAACTGCAATTTGAAAGTGAAGGAAAGCAATATTCTGTCCGCAGAACCTTCGGAAGTAAAAGCGCAGAAGATGAATTTCAGCTGACAGATACGAAAACAAATCTGCCATGCAGAGATTTTACACAAAATCTGGGAGAAGAGTTGTTCCGGATCGACGCAGGATCCTTTGAACGAACGATTTTTATCTCACAGAATGACTGCGAGACCTTTGTTACGGACGGCATCAATGCCAAAATCGGGAATCTGGCGGAGAATACGGACGATATCAATAATTTTGAGACAGCGGACAAGCGGTTGAACGATCTGTTAAACAGCATGTCACCCTCTCGTAAGACCGGATCGCTCCGTCAGAGCAAGGACCGCATTACGGAACTGAAGACGCAGATCCGTAACGGGCAGGAGATACACAATACGATGGAAAGTATTGATACTCGGAAAAAGGCAGCAATCGAGGAGAGAGAAAAGCTTTCTGCGGAACTGACAGAACTGCAGGAGAGACAAAAGGAACTGGGAATTTATAAGGATCAACAGGCGAAAAAAGAGAAGTACCTGGATCTGCGTGCAAAAATGGCACAGAGACAGCATACTTTAAAAGAAGCGGAAAGCTATTTTAACGGCGTGATACCAAAAGGGGAAGAATTACGCGAAAAAGCAGCCGTCTGCAATCAGGGGATTTCTGTCCGCAAGGCAATGGAAATCTATTGCCTGACAGAGGAAGAACAGGCGCAGTTAAAAGATAATTTCCCCATGGTGGACAATGCCCGGCTGGAAGAAAAATATGCTGAGGCACAAGAACTTGAGAGCCTGGAAAGTACGATAAGAAAAAATGCCCTGTCAGGGGAAGAGAGCAGACGGTTAGAGGAGCTTTCCGGATATTTTGCGGAAGGAATGCCACAGGAGGCGGAGATCGACAGTGTAAAAAATGCCTGGACGAACCGCAATGAAGGAAAAAGTCTTCTGCAGGCGAAAGAAATACAGAGGAAAACCCTGCAATCCATACAGGCACAGGAAGATGCCAGATGCTTACGGGAGCAGGAAGAAGCAGGTAAAAGGAAAAAAATGCTGTTGCTTTTTGGCATTCTTTTATCGATTGGCGGTTTTGCTGTGATCCTGTTGGGACAGGGAGTGATCGGAGGAGTCCTGATCGTACTGGGAATTGCAGCTGTGGCAGCGGCACTGTTGTTTACAGCAGGCAGATCCAAAGTCCAAACGGGAGAAAATACAGAGCTTTCCTATTTGGAACAGGAAATGGAAGAACTTGAGGCACAGGTCCGCATAGAGGAAGAACAGATTGATGATTTCTGCACTCGTTGGGGACTTCGGGAAGGACTGGAACTGACCTCCTGGCTTGTGGAACTGCAGAATAAGAGAAGAGATTACGAGGCACTTTTGGAGCGGCAGAAGCAGGACGGATCGGATGAAAAGACTGCGAGAATTGCCGCATTGCAGAAAGATTTGCAGCAGTTTTTTGCAGAATACGGAGAAGTACCGGAAACACAAAATTATCTTGCGGCATTGCATGAACTGGCGGGAAAGTGCAGACAGAGACAGCTTTTACTGGAAAAACAAAAGAAATATTTACAGCAAAAGCAGAAATACGAAGCGCTGGCAGAACAGGTAAAAAATTATCTGATGTCGTTGCAGCTGATTCCGGAGGAGCACCCGGAAGAACAGCTGGCCGAACTGGAAAGTCATAGAAAGGATTATGAGAAGGAGTTACAGGAATATCGGAGAATCGAGAAGGAGATAAAAGCGTTTGAAGAGAAAGAGGACATTCCGGCACTTCTGGCACTGAAGATCCCGGAGGGAGAGGAATCCCTGGAAAGTCTGGCAGATGAAATGCAGGTCCTTTCGGAGCGTATGGAAGAACGTTTTCAGACCATTGACAGCTATCAGAAACAACTTTCCGACTTACAGGAATCCTGGGATACTGTGGAAAATATGCAGGAAGAGCTGGAAGCGTTGCAGGAGAAGACAGAGGAAGGACTCAAACAATATGAATTGCTTGGAATGACAAAAAATCTGTTGGAACAGGCAAAGAGTTCGTTCACTGCGAAATATACAGAACCTGTCATGCAGGGGTTCCGGAAATATTACAGGATGCTCACGGGAACGGAATGCGAAAATTATCAGATGGATGCCAATACCAGATTAAAGGTGATTGAAGGAAATATGCCCAGAGACATCGGATACCTGAGTCTGGGCAACCGTGACCTGATCGGTATCTGTATGAGACTTGCTTTGGTGGAAGCCATGTATGAGGAACAGAAACCGTTTTTGATTCTGGATGACCCTTTTGTGAATCTGGATGAGAACCGGACCAAGGGAGCAATGCGGTTCCTTACAGAGATCGCGAAAGAGTATCAGGTGATTTATTTTACCTGCCATGGCAGCAGGGAATAAGGGAAGGCTGTAGTTTATATTTGTAGAATCAACCGATTCTGAGAAATCAGACGGTAGAGATAAGAGATATACATAGACTACAAAAGAGAAAGGGGTACTTGTATATGGGAAGAGGTAAAACAGGAAACTTTTGGAAGGCAGCGGCAATTCTTCTGGGGTGTGCATTACTGACAGGCTGCGGAAATACCGGAGAAGTGGACGATTATGCTACAAACATCGGATATGAGGCAAGGGGTAGCAATGGGACTACGCAGGTGGTGCAGTCGGAAAGCGGCAGCAGCGCAACAACACAGACTGCAGGGATTCCAAAGGAGGAGATCAAGGTAGGAGTACTGCATCTGTCGGATCCGGCAGATGGCAGCGGCTATACGTACACGCATGATCTGGGTATTCAGGGAATGCAGCAGAATCTGGGATTATCAGATGATCAGATCATCCGCAAGATTAATGTCAATGACAGTGATACGCAGGAGACCAGACAGGCAATTCAGGAATGTATTTATGAAGGCTGTAATATCATCTTTACTACCAGCTGGGGATATATGGAAACTACAGCGGAAATGGCGGAAGAATATCCGGAAGTGTATTTTTCCCATGGCACCGGCTACCTGAGCAACGGTAAAAATTTCAACAACTATTTCGGCAGAATTTATCAGGCGAGATATTTGAGCGGTATCGTGGCAGGAATGAATACTTCTTCCAATAAAATCGGGTATGTGGCAGCTATGGATTCTTCCAATTCGGAGGTCACCGGCGGTATAGATGCCTTTGCACTGGGAATCTATTCGGTGAATCCGGACGCAAAGGTATACGTAAAGGTGACAAACAGCTGGTACGATCCCGAGGGAGAAAAAGCTGCGGCACAGACGTTACTGGATATGGGCTGTGATGTGATTGCACAGCATTGTGATACCGTATATCCCCAGACGCTGGCACAGGAAAAAGGTGTGTACAGTATCGGATATAATTCGGATATGAGTAAGGATGCTCCGCAGTCCTGCCTGTGCAGTGTGGTATGGAACTGGAGTGCTTACTATACGGCAGCAGTGCAGAGCGTCATTGACGGCAGTTGGGACGGCAGCAACTATTACGGCGGCATGAATGAAAATCTGGTGAGCATCACGGATCTGGCGGATTTCTGTGCGAAAGGAACGAAAGAGAAAGTAGAGGAAGCCAAGAAGCAGATTTTATCCGGAGAAAATGGGGTATTTGACGGTGTGATCGAGACCAATACGGGAGAGACCGTGGGCAAAGAAGGAACAACGCTGGATGATGCAACGATCACCGGAGGTATCAACTGGTATTTCAAGACCGTATCTGTGGTAGAATAGGGGGCATTTTCATGAGTATACAAAAAAAGATTCTGTCAATGACCATCGGACCGGTAGTATTGTTGGGACTGTTATCTATCTTTTTTATGCTGACGACGGTACGCAGTTCCATGATGGAGGAAATCGAAGAAGGACTGAAGGGAACGGCTGCGGCAACGCTGGCAGCATATGACCAGAACACCGGTGACTATATGGAATCCAGTAATGGCGACATCTGGAAAGGCAGCTATAATATCTCCCGTTCCGAGAGCCTGGTGGATCGGATCAGGGACAATACAGGAATGGATGTGACTTTTTTCTACGGGGACCGTCGCATCATGACTTCCGCCGTGGATAGTAACGGAGATCGGATTCTGAATTCTCCGGCGGGAGACAGGATCGTGGAGAAGGTATTACAGAACGGAGAAGAGTATTTCAGCAGTGCGGTCTCTCTGGACGGAGTTATGAATTACGGCTATTTCATGCCGGTCTATCAGAACAACTCTGCGGAGATCATCGGCATGGTATTCGTGGGTGCGAATAAAGAGGACAAGGATGCCGTGGTGAACGGCATGATCTTTGGCATCGGTGCAGCTGTATGTGTGGCGATGATCCTGTGTATGGGCGTGGGACTGAAGCTGGCCACTTCCATCAGCCGGAATATCAAGAAGAGTATCGGTATCATGGGGAAGGTCGCAGAGGGTGATCTGACTGTCTGGGTTGATGACAAGATGTTAAAGAGGAAGGATGAGATCGGAGATCTGTCCCGGGTTACCGTAAAACTGAAGGACACTCTGAAGGGTATCCTGAAGGGAATTTCCCAGAATTCCGAGAGTCTGCTGGAGGCTTCCAGGGCGCTGGGAAATGCGGCAGACACTACCAACAGTACCATGAACGAAGTACAGAACGCTGTAAGTCAGGTGGTAGCAAATTCTACGGAGCAGTCCAGAAATTCCGAGAGTACTTCCGAGAATATGCGGATCATGGGAGATCATATCACCGAGACTTCCACAGAGGTGGATACGTTGAACGCCCATGCGGATTCCATGCAGAAGTCCAGTAAGAAGACAGCAGATACGCTGGCACAGCTGTGCAGTATCAATGAGGAAGTGGAGCGGATCATCGGAGAAGTCAAGGAGCAGACCGACCGCACCAATGTATCGATCCAGAAGATCAATTCCGCCATGGAATTCATTACGTCCATCGCCGAAGAGACGAACCTGTTAAGCCTGAATGCCTCCATCGAAGCGGCCAGAGCCGGAGAGAGCGGAAGAGGATTCGCCGTAGTGGCAGACCAGATCAAGAAACTGGCAGAGCAGTCTAACCAGTCCGGTCACGAGATTGAAGACACTACGAAAGCATTGATGGAAGATTCCGCCCGGGAAATGGAGATCATGCAGCGGATGCAGGAGATCATTACGGAACAGAGCGGCAGCATGCAGGAGACCAGAACCAATGTATCGGAAGTCTTAAAAGAGATCGAGGATTCCATGCAGAGTATTCTGCAGATCAGAGAGAGTACCGGCAGACTGGCCGAGTCCCGTGGAGAAGTCATGGAGGCTGTGGAGCAGCTTTCGCAGATTGCGCATGACAATGTAGATAGTACGCAGCAGACCTATACCGAGACACAGGAGGTTCTGGATACCTTTAAGCAGGTATATGACAGTGCCGGACAGCTGAAGAAGATTGCTGATGAGCTGGCGGAGAGCATGCAGTATTTTAAGATGTAACGACTCAGAGAAAAATAAAAACCAGAGACAGCTGTCGAATGCTTGCATTCGTAAGGCTGCTTCTGGTTTTTTATTTGGCGAGAAGCCAGACATAAGCAAAAGAAAAGCAATCGTTACTCTTCGCCTTCGTTGTCTCCGTTCCCGCTTCCGGCAGCCCGTACGGCAATGCCATTGACTTCGATATTACCGTCCAGCTCAATGACGAGACACTGTCTGCCGTCGATCAGCTTCGTGTTGACGAGATCTGTGCGCTCGGGATTCACTTTGATGACAACATCCGGGGTCTTTACTTCAAAGCTGCGGGGATTGTAGACATTGGTCATCATCAGGGAAGTATCTTCTCCGGCCGTCGCATCAAAGCACTGGTCGAAGACCTCCATGCGGTCATTGGCCACGCCGCTGTTGGCGAAAATGGTCTTTACTTCATTTTTATCCAGGACCACGGGTTCGGGATCTTCCTTATGTTCCTGGGCAATCTCATTCATTTTCTCGTGAATGTTCTTCACCGTTTCGATATCGCAGGTATTGCCCAGTGTCTCTTCTACCAGTGTCTGGAAGGTCTCCTTCTGACCACCGGCGGACAGAGGAAGCGGACAACCGAGCATCAGGTCTACGAAGTTCTCCTTTAATTCTTCCGCATCCTTGGAATAATACAGAGTGCTGTGCAGGTCCGTGCTGCGGTCATTGAATGCGGGGAACAGGAAGGCTGCATCCGGCATACCTACCACCCAGTCGCGGATACGGTTCTGGAAGGTATTTTCCACAGCGTTATAGCTCAATCCCGGCTTGGACAGATCCACGGGGCAGATGCAGGTAAGGATATAGTCATAGACTTCGTCGGAAGCGTCCTCCATTTCGATGCCGTCTCTGGTACGACCCGGTACATCGTAGGCATCGTGGATCAGCAGGATCAGATAATTGCCCACATATTCATAAGACTCGATGATACGGTCATAGAACTGCTCAAGCAATGCATCGTCCTTCAGCCTGCTGTCTCGCAGACGCAGCAGGAATTCCTGCGTGCCGCCCTCCGTTTCACTCTTTAACGGGAATTCCAGATTCAGCAGATTTTTGCCGATGGTGCCGGACAGACTCTTCCGCAGAATCTCGAAGTACTTGAACATCTCTTCCTCCGGCAGTGCCAGAAAGGCCTGCTTTAATTCTGTCTTTTTATTTTTTTCTCCATCCACATAGCATCCGCAGATTCTTGTGATGGAGCAGTTTTTCGGGGTGAACAGCTTTTTGATCTCGCTGATTTCCTGTTTTGTCATGAGAGTACCTTCTTTCGATTTGATGATATCAGTATAGTATAAAAAACGTGATGGGACAAGTGCTCAAGTTGGAAATATGTTGTATAATGGGGGCAAGAGTGATAAAATAATACTGAACATGGTTCTAGTGGTCTAAGAGTAAGACGTTTATCAGATGATAAAAGATAGTGGTGCAAATCCACTCTAAAAGTTCATAAAGTTTATGGATTTTTAGAATGGATTTGCAAAGAGGAATTAGTAAAAATGACATTAATTGTAGGATGGTTGGCTTGTGATCAGAGAGGCCCATGTTCTGCATATATAGCCAGTGATAGTAGAATTTCTGATAATAGGAACTTTTATGATTATAGCCAAAAGACATTTGCATTAAAAAATACTCCTGATATATTAGGGTATTGTGGAGAAACATTATTTACATATCAGATATTAACTCGCTTAACAAGTATGTGCGATGTGGGAATGCTGTTATCAGCAGATATGGATTATCAAGATAGAAGTGAGATTATTTTTAATGAAATCAAAAGAGCACATTCAGCATACAAACTTAATAATGGAATTATTAAAATATATCATATAGGGCGAAATAAAAAAAGAATATTTGATGCGAACGTATACTTTTGGAATGGAATAATATGGGAGAACATAAAAATACATACTGATTTTAAGAAGTCAAAGAACCTTTTTTCAGATGGAAGTGGAAAAAAAGAATATGATGAGAACTTTTTGAGGTTCAAAAATGGAAATAACGAAAGCACAAGTAGAAATTATTTCCATTGCTTTTGTGATATTGTAAAAAATGTCAAGGACAAGCATACAGGAGGGATTCCGCAACTAGTTGGTCTATATAATGGAAGCAAATTCAATGGCATGTATCATGGAACGATTGTAGATGGACAAGCATATTATCAAGGATTAAAAATGGGAAATGTATATGGAATGTCCAATATAAGATGGTACAATGAAAATTTTGAAATATGTGATTGGAATACGAAACAACGCGAAGCTAATGCGATGGTTCAACCAATATCAAAAAAGGCAACTCCCTGACTCTCCATTCTAAAGAAAAAATACAGTAGGGGGAGAGCGAGGTGCTTTTCAAAGGGAAAATAGACTTCCCTTTTGAAATCAGGGTATCTCCAAAATCAGGATAATATAGATTTTATGGCAACAAATTAGCAACAGAAAATCAGTGAGCCAAAATAATATATGTAACAGAGATAAAATAACGGCAGAAAAGAGATGGAAACTAAACAAATACATTTAGTAATATCTTCGGATTTGCCGAGTTTGAATAACGGATTAAAATGCCGAAAGCCTGTATTTATGCGGGTTTCCGGCATTTGTTTTATCGAATGGCTCTAGGTTGGCTCTATTTGTGGGTGGAGTAATGACTTTCATAAATCAATATATTGCTTTGTTAGGTTGATTAGGAGAAAATATGACAGATAATGAAAAGAGATTTATACAAGGTATATTTTCGGGAGACAGTAGTGGTCATGACTATTATCATACAATACGAGTATATAAACTGGCTACTAAAATCGCAAAACAGGAAAATGCAGATGTTAAAACAGTGCAGTTGGCAGCTCTGCTACATGATGTGGACGATATTAAGCTTTTTCCCGACAATTATGCTACCAAGAAAAATGCAGTTGATTTTATGACAATTAATAAAATAGATGGTAAAAGGATAGAGGCGGTACGCAAAATTATAGATGAGGTTTCATTCGCAGGAACTGATTCGGTCGTACCTGATACCATAGAAGGAAAATGTGTGCAGGATGCAGACCGACTTGATGCTATAGGAGCTATTGGAATTGCCAGAACATTCGCATATGGTGGTAGTAGGGGAAGAAAGATTTATGATCCGGAAATAAAACCTAAAATAAAAATGAACAAAGATGAGTATCAGAAAAATAAAAACTCTACAAGCATTAACCATTTCTATGAAAAGTTGCTCTTGTTGAAAGACATGATGAATACGACTGAGGGAAAGAAACTGGCAGAACATAGACTGGTTGTAATGCAGGAATTTCTGTATGAGTTTATGCTGGAATGGGAAGGAAAAATGTGATGGAAGTAAAATTTTATGATACAGTTAATGATGAACTATTGAAATTTGCAGTAATTATCTCACAGAGTAATGGCAAGTGGGTATTTTGCAAGCATAAAGAAAGAGATACATATGAAGTGCCGGGAGGGCATCGAGAAACAGGCGAAAATATTCTGGAAACCGCTAAAAGGGAACTCCAGGAAGAAACAGGAGCAGTAAAATATGAGATAAAGCCAATCTGTGTATATTCAGTAACTGGTAAGACGAGAGTAAATGATACAGGTGAGGAATCATTTGGAATGCTTTATTTTGCGGAGATAACTGAATTTGCTAAAGAATTACATAGCGAAATGGAAAAGGTTATATTAATGGATGAGTTGCCTGAGAATTGGACATATCCGTTGATTCAGCCTAAATTGATTGAAAAATATATGCAGATAGAAAAGCAGTCTTACAGTCGGATACAGCTGGCAGCGAAACAGACTATAGAATACATAAAGAATACTATCAAGCCGGGAATGAATTTACTCGAGATTCGAAAGTTATGTGAGGAAAAACTGTTAGAGTTGGGTGCAGATTCGTTCTGGTATTGGGATGTTGGTGCATTTGTATTTGCAGGAGATGAAACATGCGTTTCTGTATCTGGTAAGCAGTATGTAACTTCGGATAGAGTTATAGGAAACAATGAAATAATAACCATTGATTTAAGTCCGCAGGTGGGGAATATCTGGGGAGACTATGCGAGAACTATTATTGTAGAAAACGGCATGGTTGTAGAGGATATAGGGCTGATTGAAAATCCGGAATGGAAAAGCGGTCTCCAGATGGAAGAGAAATTACATGCAGAATTGTTACGTTTTGCTACGAAGGAAACAACCTTTGAGAAATTGTACTATCATATGAATGAGTTCATAGTGGAAAATGGATTTGTTAATCTTGATTTTATGGGCAACCTGGGACATTCCATTGTGAAAACCAAAGGTGATAGAGTATACATTGAAAAAGGTAATATGACGAAGCTTGGTGATGTAAAGTATTTTACATTTGAACCGCACATATCATTTTCAGATTCAAAGTATGGATATAAGAAAGAGAATATTTATTACTTTGTTGAAAACGGGCTGATGGAACTTTAAGATATAGGTTGGGTGGAAAAAATGATTAGAGAAGCAAACAAAAATGATTTAGATGAAATATTACAGCTTTACCTTTATCTTCATGAAAAAAGCATTCCAGAAGATTCAGAACATTTAAGAAGCACCTGGGACAATATTATGAATGATGCAAATCATCATCTTATTGTTTGTGAGACTGATGGCAAGATCGTGGCATCCTGTGTATGTGTGATTATTCCCAATCTCACAAGAAATGTTCGTCCATATGCATTTGTTGAAAATGTGGTAACACATGGGGAGTATCGAAAGAAAGGTTATGCTACAGATTGCCTAAATTTTGCCAAGAAAATTGCAGAAGAGAATAATTGCTACAAGATGATGTTGCTTACAGGTTCAAAGGAAGAAAGTACATTGAATTTTTATCGAAATGCCGGTTATAACAGTTCAGACAAGACCGCATTTATACAGTGGATTGATATATGAAATATGTATACACCTAAATCATTGGGGCAGAAAGTGAGTGTTTGAGTTATGACAGGAAAGTTAAGAAATATGACGTCAATTTACTTATTAAAGGATGATAAAGTACTGCTCTTATTCAGAAAGGACGGAAGAGTTGTAAGTGATGTATGGACAGGTTCTGCCGGAGGTCATTTTGAAGAATTTGAGCTAAATGATGCAAAGGCTTGTGTATTAAGAGAGATGAATGAGGAACTAGGACTTTGTGAAGATAATATTCGGAATCTTTCTCTAAGATATGTTACCTTACGAAGAGCGAAAGGGGAGATAAGACAAAATTACTATTTTTTCGCAATACTTAATGAAGAAGTTAGTGATGATTTGGTCTCGAATGAAGGAAAATTGAAATGGTTTTCTCTAAAACAATTGGATGAACTGGAAATGCCATACACAGCAAGGTATGTTATGAATCATTATTATTCAATAGGACAGTATTCAGACAAAATATATACAGGTGTAGCAAATGAGAATGAGGTTATTTTTTTGGAATTGCCGGAGTTTTGATGTAGTGACAGAGGTGCAGAATGATACAAAAATTTGAATATAAAAGAGCAACAATGGAAGATATCGACAAATTGGTAAGAACAAGGATTATTGTCCTTCGTGCAGCAAATAAGTTGTCAGATGATGAGGATATGTCCGTTGTGGAGGAGGAATCATATGCATATTATAGGCGTGCGTTGGAAACCGGTGAGCATATTGCATATTTGGTGTATGATAATGGAGCATTTGTCGGTGCAGGTGGTGTCAGTTTTTATCAGGTGATGCCGACATATCATAATCCGACTGGTAAAAAGGCGTACATTATGAATATGTATACGGCACCTGAATATAGAAGACAGGGAATTGCGATTAACACATTGGATTTACTGGTGAAGGATGCGAAGGAACAGGGTGTGTTACAGATTGCATTAGAGGCAACGGATATGGGACGACCTTTGTATGAGAGATACGGATTTGTAAAAATGGAAGATGAAATGGAGCTGGTAGAGTAAGTAGAAAATTGACATGGAAGGAAGATTAAGGAATAGATGAATACACGATATTATATGGTCATTATCAAGGGTGAAATAAAGACATCCGAAATAATGTCATGTGGTTACAATAGAAATACTCAAAAATGGGATGTAAAATTCAATACTGGAAAAATATACTCTTATGCATATTTGAATGTGGAAAAATTGACTGAGCCAGAAGTTTTAAATCCTGATATGTATCATATTAGCAGAGAAGGACGCGAGTTTTTTGATGTTAAAGCAATATATGTGTTTAGAAGCAGATATGAGTCTTATTGGCATATTTGTTTTGGCAATGGGAGTGAAAGAGATTATCATCGCAGTGAGTTAAATATTGTGGAATCATGTCTTACTCAGAGTCAGTCATCAAATGTATTTGAATATATAAAGCAAATTGCCGGTCTGAGTAATATTAGGAATGAAGAAACTGGTGAAAAATTATTGTCTAAGAGATTTGACAAGATTTCTTTTGTGGGTAGTGATGTAGCTTTAGCAAAGTATTTGAATCCATCATCATTGCAAGGAAAAAGAACAGGATGCGAATACAATCCAATTTTTCCATTTGGATGCAATAACAGTCAGTATAAGGCTGTAAAAAATGCCATGGAGAATCAGATTAGTGTTATACAGGGACCTCCAGGAACAGGGAAGACACAAACAATATTGAATATTATTGCAAATATATTAATGCAGGGGAAAACGGTACAGATAGTATCCAATAATAATTCGGCAACAGAAAATGTATATGAAAAATTATCTTCTCAAAAATACAATTTGGGGTTTGTTGCTGCGACATTAGGAAGTTCTAAAAATAAGAAATTATTTGTTGAGCATCAGGATGCCGCTTATCCAGATTTTTCGTCATGGAAAACGCAAGAAGATCCAAGTGTTTTGCAAAAGGGAATAGCTGACCAATCCAGTCAGTTAAAAAGCGTTTTTGATAAGCAGGAAAAACTGGCGTGTTTAAGGCAGGAACTTTCACAGTTGGTTACTGAACAGGAATATTTCAATCAATATGTTAAAGAATCAGATGTTCATACAGATAGTATTAAGTTCAAGAAAAAGCTATCTTCAAAGCAATGGATGGTATTGTGGCAGGATTGCCAGTTGATTTCAGAAGAAAAAACGGCAATAGGATTTTGGTTTAAGATAAAAGCCGTATTTAAATATGGAGTAACCGATTGGGGCATTTATAAGCAGGATATTTCAAAGATAATTACAACCTTTCAAGTAATGTATTATCGTGCGAAGCAGGCGGAGTTGTCTGCGGAAATTGCAGATATTGAAAAGTATTTAAATAGTGTTAATAAAAATTTGCTTGAGGATTTATGCAATCAGTCAATGGTCGTCCTAAAAGACAAACTGGCAAGAAAGTATGAAGGTAACAGCGGCAGAAAAACTTTTAGTGAAGATAATTTGTGGAAGGAGCCATATGATGTACTGGCTGAGTATCCGGTTATATTAAGTACAACGTTTTCATCAAGAAACAGCCTGAATTCAGATGTGGTGTATGATTACCTTATCATGGATGAGGCATCACAGGTAGATATTGCAACTGGTGCGTTGGCATTGTCTTGTGCAAGGAATGTTGTTATTGTGGGTGATACCAAGCAACTTCCTAATGTTGTTACAGATGATATAAAGGCCAAAGCAAAAGTTATATTTGACAGCTTTCATATTAGTGAGGGATATCAGTATACAAATAGCTTTCTGCAATCCATTTTGGATGTTATGCCAAACGTAACACAAACATTGTTGCGGGAACATTATAGGTGTCACCCTAAAATAATAAATTTCTGTAACCAGAAATTCTATCGTGGTGAATTGATTATTATGACAACGGATAAGGGTGAAGATGATGTTTTATCGGTAGTAAAAACAGTGGAGGGAAATCATGAGCGTAACCATTATAGTCAGCGCCAGATAGATGTTATTAAAAGTGAGATTATACCAAAATATGTTTCAAATCCGGAAGAAACCGGAATTATTGCACCGTACAAAAATCAGGTAGAAGCATTAAGCAAGGAGATTACAGATATTGATGCGGCTACGGTGCATAAGTTCCAGGGTAAGGAAAAAGAGAATATTATTATATCTACTGTGGATGATGAGATATCTGATTTTGCAGATGATCCGTATTTAATCAATGTTGCTGTATCAAGAGCGAAAAAGAAATTGATGCTGGTTGTAACTGGAAATGAGCAATCAAAAGAGCGCAATATAACAGATTTGATTGATTATATTCAGTATAATAATTTTGAGGTTACTGAAAGCAAGATTTATTCGATTTTTGATTACCTTTACAAGCAGTATACTGAGGAAAGAAGGGTATACTTGCAGAAGCACAAAAAAGTATCAGAATATGATTCGGAAAATCTGATGTATTCATTGATAGAGGACATTATCTCCGCTAACAAGTATTCAAGCTTGGATGTTGTTTGTCATTTTCCGTTGAATATGTTGATTAAGAATCCAGAACTATTAAATGAGCAGGAATGTCAGTATGCAATGAATCCAGCAACACATTTAGATTTTCTGATTTATAACAGAATTGGTAAAAAGCCTGTGTTGGCGATTGAGGTTGACGGATATGAATACCATAAAGAGGATACCGTTCAGGCTTCAAGAGATTTATTGAAAAATCATATTATGGAGTTGTATGAAATTCCATTTCTGAGATTTATGACTAATGGTAGTGGTGAGAAAGAAAAGATTATAGAGATGCTAGATAAGTCGGTTGGGTAACCGAAATAGGAAATAAAATGGGAGATACTATTATGGCTGTATCATATAAACGATTATGGAAATTATTAGTGGATAAAGAAATGAGCAAATCGGATTTGCGTAAGAAGGCAGAAATTGCTCTTAATACAATGACAAAGCTTTGCCGTGATGAAGAGGTGAGCCTAACGATTCTTAGCAAAATCTGCAAAACTTTACATGCGGATTTTGGGGATATTGTGGAGTATGTGCCGGATGCAGAAATATGGGATTTGTATAATGAGAACAGAGAGCTTCTGGGAAAAGACCATGTAAGAGGAGAGCAGCTACCGATAGATGGATATCATTTGGTGGTGCATGTATGGATTCGTAATTCAAAGGGAGAGTACCTTATTTCGCAGCGTTCTGCAAATAGGCCAACATATCCTTTGATGTGGGAATGTGTGGGTGGTTCGGTTGTGAAGGGAGAAGATAGTTTACAGGGAGCAATTCGTGAGGCAAAGGAAGAGGTTGGCGTTGATTTAATGCCGGAAAATGGACAAGTGCTTTTTACAAAGACACGAAAAATCATTGAGGGAAAAATCTTTAATGATATTATGGATGTTTGGCTGTTTGATTACGATGGAGAGGTTGATTTAGGCAATGCCACAACAGATGAAGTGGCGCAGGTTGCATGGATGAATAGGGGACAAATTAAGGAATTGTTTGAACAGAAGATATTTGTTGATACATTGGAATACTTCTTTACTGAAGTGGATGTTTAAGAAAATGTAATATTTACTCAGGAGGAAGCAGATGATAGATAAAAATGATGATATTCAGCAAAGGAATATCGATTTATTAATAGCAGGATATTGGTATGAGAATTTACCACCGGTTATAGATATAGCAAACATGAAGGAGAGCATATGGATGACATAGCAGAGATAAATTATAAATTTCATAATCATGATATTGAGAATATTTGGTATATCTTTTTTTGCTTATCTGATACGACATTTTCATCAATAGAATTATCATATGGAAGAAAAGGTCCATATATGTTATCAGGTGAAACTATGATGTCAATTTGTAAAACGCTTGAAACTATTGATTTTTGTTGTCATAGGAATGCTTATTCAGATGCATATACTTTAATCCGGAAAATCAGAGACGACTTGATGCAGTATTTATTTGTGTTAAATGTTATACAGAATAAACATGGTTTAACGGATGAAGAATGTAAAGAATTTCAGTTAGATCCAGAATCGATGATGAAAATGATAGCATTAGATATTTCGATATTGATTTCAGGAGAAAGAAAAACAGAGGCAGAACATGCTATGGAGAAATGGATTTACAATATATTGGAAATTTCAGAAAATGCAAAGGATAGAAAAGAATTTTTTGATACATCAAAGTATAGAGCATATTTTGTAAGTAATAATGAAAAGGTTAAATATGTTTTTGAAAATTTTCTTGTAGATAAATGGAAACGAGAAGATAGAAAGTTAAATAATTATGTTCATACCAATGGTATAAAGTATCTAACGGACAATTACGTTTATCAATGCGAAAAGGAAAAGAAAGATAAAGAATTGATAGAAACTTTGCAGAATATTTCGGATATTTTCTTGAGCCTGTTAGCAATAATTGATAGTATTAAATTTCATTCATCTGATTATGTGGATGCATTAGAAATGGACATGGAACCATTGGAAGGCAGTCAATATTGGGTGTGTCCAGTAATAGTAGAATATATGAATGACAGATTTGATAAAGAACTATTGCGATATATTCAGGAAAGTGAAGGACATGGAATGCAGTTCTTAGCAGAGTATTATAATAGTTAATTGATGAAAATTGGAGGCGATACAATGACAATTGAATTTATGAGAGACTTGCTTTCAAAAGATGAAAAAATAACAGTAGAATACAAAACCTGTCAGCATGGTGTTCAGGAAGATGTGTATGAAACAGTATGCTCTTTTTCTAACAGATATGGTGGGTATATCATCATGGGGGCGGAAGATGACGGGACACCAATAGGTATTAACCGGAATATGGTCAAGGATATGAAGAAAAACTTTGTGAATCAACTCAATAATCCGGATAAGATGTCCCCAACACTATATCTTTCATTAGAGGAATTGGAATATGAAGGAGTGCTACTTCTGTGGGTATATGTGCCACCGACATCTACAGTCGAAAAATGCGTGAATAGGATTTATGATAGGAATGAAGATGGCGATATGGATATTACAGATTCGCCGATTCAGTTGCAAAATATGTATAACAGAAAGAGTAATACATATGCGGAGCATAAGATATTCCCATATGTTACAACGGAAGATCTACGCATGGATTTGATGGATAAAATAAGAAATCTTGCAAAGAGCAAAAATCCTGATCATCCTTGGCTGAAAATGTCTGATGTGGAAATATTGAAGAGTGCAGGCTTGTGGGAAAAAGATTTTTCATCAGGAATCCAAGGATATAATCTTGCCGGAGTACTTTTGTTTGGCAAGGATGAAGTGATACGTTCCTGTTGTCCGGGATATATTACAGATGCAATTTACAGGGTCGAAAATTTGGATAGATATGATGATAGATTGCAGGTAACAACAAATCTGATAGAGGCATATGAACTTCTGATGGATTTTGTGGCAAAGCATACTTCTGATAAGTTTTGTCTGATTGATAATGTAAATACAAGCATTAGAGGCATTATTTCCAGAGAGGTAATCGCAAATATTCTTGTGCATAGAGATTATTCCAGTGCATTTCCGGCAAAGGTAATTATCGAAAAGGATTGGCTAAAAACGGAAAATTGGTGTATACCAAGACGTCATGGGAATATTATGAGTGATGAATTTACACCATATCCTAAGAATCCGTTGATTCAGCAATTTTTTGCAAATATTGGTAGAACAGATACAATTGGTTCCGGTGTACGAAATTTATACAAATATACACCAATATATTCTGATGGTGGTAAGCCGGAATTGATTGAAGATGATGTGTTTAGAATAACCATTCCTTTGAACAAGGTGGCTGCCGACGAGGGAAGAGAACAGAAAACTTTATCTGAAAGAGAACAAAAAATTTATAATATGATTTGTGAAAACCTGCACTTATCGGTTGAACAGGTAATGGCAGAACTTGATATATCAAGAGCAACGGTATTCAGAGACTATGCTAAAATCAAAAAAGTAACAGGTGCAATGTATGATAAAAAGACATCGACATGGGCTTTGGATTGATAAGCTTGACTTAGTCTCATGCAGTCTCAAGTTAGTCTCAACATAGTCTCATGAGATTTGATACCAGATGAGACTGAATAAAGTGGCAGAAATGTGATAAAATCGGCATTTTTTCAAAAAGTAAGAGAAAATCAGTCTCAAGTTAGTCTCACGTAGTCTCATTTTGGAGATGAGATTTTGAGACTGAGTTGAGTCTGGGGAAATTATCATAAGATAATGAGAAATATGCGATACAGGAAGGAAAAAGAGATGTGGGCACAAATTGGTAATTGGCTATATTAAAATGCAATGGCTATTTTTATTTCTGCGATTGCATCATTGTTAATATCAAAAAGATATTACGACAAAGCAAATCGCGAAAGTGTATTGATGACGGTTATATTTCCAATCGTTAAATTGTTGAATCAAAGATATTATACACGTAAGGACTATGAAGCACTTTTTGAAATCAATTCTTCTTATGCTGTTAAATATCTTCGGAAAAAGGAAAGAAATAAGCTGCTAGAATTGTTAAGTGCTTATAGAGATGTATGTAGATATAGTAAAGAGGGTGCAGATACAAGTTGTATTATGGCATATTATAACTATAAGTTGAAGGAGAATGGCGTTAATCCTAAACCATGTACAATAAGAGATGATGACGGAGAAGTGGTAGCAGATGATTTTCCGCCAGATTATAATTATTTGCAAGATTATGTGTATGAAATAGTTTCTTCATATGATTTTATAGAGTCACCAGATAAATGTACTGTGAAAATTGCGGATGCGTTTAAACGTTATACAAAAAAATATTATACTAATGAGAACATAGGATATTTCGAAGATTATTGCGTTGCGAAAGTTATTGAATTGTCAGAAGTTTCTAAGAAATGGAATGAAAAATTTAGATTGGCAGATGCGAGCAAGGAGGAGTTTTTAAAATTACCTATCTGTAAAAAAGTGAAAGATATTATTGATGAGTCAAGTGTTAATGAATATGTTAAAAATAAGAAAGTGTTGGAAAAGAATAAGGAAAAATTTACAGATAAGGTGGTAAAAGAAATAAATGCATTAAAGGATACCAAATATTCTAGTATTTATGTTGTGGTATGCCTTGTTGAACAAGCAGTTTTTTTAGAACTGTTAAAAGATATAACTCAGTTAATCGCAAATGATATCATAAGGCTGTTGGTTTATAGTGGTGGAGGGCTAATATCCTTTGTTATTATGTTGAAACTTCTTGATATGCTTGTAAAAAAAGCAAAAAAACAGATAGAAGAGGATGCATTAAGTCAAATAGAAAGCAAGGGAGAGTATGTACCTAAAAAGACTGATAAAGTAGTAGAATGTGCGACCATGATAGGTTATGTGAGTCCTTTGCTGTGTGTAAGTACATGGATTTCTGGAATTGATAATTCACAGATGTTTAAATGGGGAATTATTATTTTGGTACATATTTTGGGAATTGTAATACCGTTAGTTGTTAGAAAGAAAAAGTAAAAAAGCTATCACGAAGCACTTGTAAATGCTTTGGCACATCGTGCCTATCTGGTAAATGGAAGTGAAGTGCATATTGACATATATGATGACAGAATGGAAATCTATTCTCCGGGAGGAATGCCGGATGGTTCCATGATTCAGGACAGAGATTCTCTTACAGTACCGTCAACCAGAAGAAATCCGGTACTTGCGGATGTATTTAACCGGCTTGGATATATGGAGCGTAAAGGTAGTGGATTTGGAAAGATTATCAGTGGATATGAATTTCAAATTAATTATAATGAGAGTAAAAGACCATCATTCCGCTCAGACAGATATCAGTTTACTGTAGTGATGCCGAACCTAAACTACGATGTCTCTCAAGATTTTGAAGGAAATGAGACAATGTCCGAATCAATGTCCAAATCGATGTCCGAATCAATGTCCGAATTGGAGAAAACAAGAATGCAGACTGTTTTGCAGTATCTCGATACAAATAAAGAAATAGATAGCTCTATTGCAGCAGAATTATTGAAAGTGGAAATAAAGACGGCAAGTCGACTGTTATTGAAGGCAGAAAAATTGGATATTCTAAAAAGTTACGGAAAAACAAAGAATAAAGTATATTTTAGAGAATAATGCAAATGGATGGTAAAAATGTTCCCCAGGCTGGGGAACAAATTAAAAAGGAACATGAAAAAGGATAAAAGATGAAAGTAAAATTAGAAGACATAATCGAGGCAATGGAATTTGCCAGTATGGAAACAGAATATTATTATGATACCCAAAACGAAAAAGTTCTGATGCTGTTTGATGGAATGGTGGATGGTGCGGATAATCCAGAACTTTTCGAAGATATCAAAGAGGGATTTGTCGAGGATTATATACCATTACCGGGACAATACGATATCAATGAGTATCGAATAATGGAAGAATTTGTATATGAACTTCCGGCGGGAAAGAATCAGGATGTATTGGCAAGGGTAATTCAGGGAAGAGGTGCTTTTAGAAGATTTAAGGATAAATTGTATGACTTGAATCTGGAGAAACAGTGGTACCAATATCGTGATGAAGCCTATGAAAAAATAGCAAGGCAATGGTCTGAAAGACATAAGATTGATCTTGTTGAATAAGAGAAAGGGATGCTGCTATGATACCTACAGAAGATATTATACCAATAGTGAAAAACACAATCGCTGCATCAATTAAATTTAACACCCATCGGGGGTACATTGGTTGGAGCAGTTGCGATAATATTTGTATGGACATGCATGATTGTCTGGATATGTGTAAGGAGACTCTGGAAATATGTGAATATATGACTGCACTTGAGTCGGCTACATATATCTTGGTATCTGGTGTTAAGTTAGCATCTCATGCAGATAGTAGTTCGGGAATGCTTACAGATGTTATTATGTGTACATACGAATTAATAGATAAATGCACAAAAGAAATCGAAAAACAGGATAAACATATGCGGGATCAAGCACTTGCATTGATTATAAAAGAGGCAAAAAAGAGTGTATTTGATGGTTGGACTGACTGGCGTTATGACTTGCTGCAATGTGGGGTTTGCCTATGCGATGAAAAGAGTGCAAAGAAGCTTGAAAAAGTTTTGGATACCCTATTGGAAAATTCACAGGAGGATTATTTCCATGAATACACGAAAAAAGAAGATTTGATTGTAAGATATCTTTTACATAGACATTTATATGGCAAAAAGAATACGCAGAAGGAACTATATCAGAATATTTCGATAAATGAACTCCGTATTATAGCTATTAAGGATGCTATGAAAGAGAAGAATTATGATGAAGCAGAGAAACTTTGTTTAGAGAAAGCAAATGCAGAAAATACATGGCATTATCATAGTGGAGATCCGGAAGATTGGAATAACATGCTATATGACATATACAAGACAGCAAACAACACGGAAAAGCAAATCGCACAGGCAAAAAAGCTGCTATTAATGGGAAATGAGAAGTTCTGGGATGTTTTGAAACAGATTTATAATGAGTGCGGTGCATGGAATGAGAATTACGAGAGCTTATTGGATGAAGTAAAGGAGAGCAAGCGAACAGTTTGCTATCGTAGTATTCTTATTTCTGAAAATGAAAAGAAGAGATTGCTTGAAGATGTATTGAAGAATCCGTATGATTTGTTTTATTATGGAAAATATTTGGTGAAGGAATATCCGGAGCAGGTTTATGAGTTGTGTTATAAGGAAATAAGTGAGAGTTGTGCTCAGGCAAAGGATAGACGAGAATATAAGAAGATAACGAAGAATATTGCACAGCTTATAAAGTGGAAGGGTAATGATACTGCTAAGTCGTTGATTGAGGAATTGAAGCAGAGATATCCAAGAAAACCAGCATTGTTGGATGAATTGGAGAAGGTGGAGAAGAAATTGTAATCGGAATAAAATACTGGAATTTTAACATAGTCTCAACAGTCTCAAATTTTTTTGAGACTGAATGAGACTAAATGAGATTGAATGAGACTGACTAATTAAATTCACTCATCGCATCCACATAATCCTGCAATCCATTTCCTTTCAATGCCAGTTTGGCATATAGCAGAGGCGATTCCTCTGCCAGCCGGTACAGATATACAATATCATTCGGATCATCAAAGATAACAGAGGAATTACATTCTTTGCAACAGATAACAAGAATGGAGTTCTCACCGGTATTGATAATAACGGAGTCTGTGGCTGGTTCGTACATACCGAACCGGAAATTAAGATTGTTGTTCATGGTGGTCTCCCTCCCACAGATATTTTGCACCATCTAGCAGGTCGATAATAGCTGTAAGCATGTTGGTGTATTCGATTTGTAATTCCTTAATGGCCTTCGAAGAAGGAAGAGTATCGGGATTGCAGTTTGGTGCGGTAAATGCCTTTTGCATTTCTAGTAATTGCAGATACAACGCATTCACCGTTTGTACCAAAGGATATATAGTTTCTTTCTTACCAACAACACAGATGCGGTTATAGATGCAGGAACGGACAAAATAATCTTTCTTCATCATTCCGCTGGCAAGAATCCGGGCTTCAATTTGTTTCCTCTCAGCGTCAGTAATTCTGAAGCTGATAGTTGGATTTTTATGTTGATTGCTCATAGTAATGCTCCTTTCGTTTTAGCTGTGGTAGCAGGCGTAATAGATAACCTGACAGCCACAGGAATTTATTCATTGTGAGTAATAAAAAGTAGATTATATCAAGCCGATGGAAAATTATCGGTGCAGATACTGCAACTAATTTGCTACTAAAAACTTTGAAAACGATGCGAAAAGAGCGATATATTGCAAAATAGATGTGCCCAAAATGTAGGAAATATCAGTATTTATGAGTTGCCGATAAAAAACTCGGGAAGAGTTTGAATAAGGTGCAGTGTAAAAAAAGAATCCAGTATTTATGCGGGTTCCAAACAAATTTGTTTAATGTGTGGCAACGATTTGGCAACGGATTTCCCTTATTCAATGAATGAGATTACTTTATGAGCATAAGAAAACCTTACTGATTTTCAGATATGAAAACTGAAAATTGGTAAGGTTTTTTCATGCTTATTTTATCTTTTTACGTTTCGTTTGTTTCTTTTCTTCTTTTTCCATTTCTTTCAATCCAACGAGAAGCATATCGCTGATTTCCTGTGAAGGAACCTTAGTGAAAATTTATTTGTTGAAAATTTTGGTAATTAAAAATTGATTTATTTGTCACATAATGCATGTTTCAAGTGTCTAATAGACAGAAACAAAGAACTTGATATGAATTATATTTTAGTGCTTATCAAGTTTGGAAAGGAGAGGGCGATGAGTCTTATTGAAGATGCTAAAAATAAGAATCCGGATGCGTTTGAACAGCTTATACAGCCACAATTACAAAGAATGTATCGTGTTGCAATTTCTATGCTGCATAATGAAGAAGATGCGGCAGATGCAATACAGGAAACGGTTCTTAAATGCTGGCAAAAAATTGGACAACTGAAAAGTGAAGAGTATTTTGGAACGTGGCTCACTAGAATACTAATAAATCAATGCAAAGATATTTTGAAAGAAAGAAAAAAGGTTGTTCCACTTGAAGAGTTTCCGGAACTTATACATGAGGATCATTACTTTACCAATGAATGGAGAAAAATATTAAGTAATTTAAATGGAAAGTACCAGGTTGTTATGGAACTGTATTATGTGGATGGGTTTTCTACAAAAGAAATTGCAAGGATGCTACATATAACAGAAGTGAATGTCCGTAGTAGAATGGTCAGAGGGCGGAAGCAACTGGAACAGATTCTTACGGTAAGAGCAATGGATTAGTTGGAGGTTTGTTTATGAAAATAGATGAATACAAAAAAATTAGTGATAATGTGCAGGTGCCTGATGTTGTATGGGAAGGATATCAGAATGCTATTAAACAAATTAAAATGGAAAAAGAAACAGATAAAAATATTGTGAAAATTTCTAAATGGAAAAATGTGAATGCTCTTGCTAAAATTGCAGTTGTATTCGGGGCAGTTGTATTGTTATCGGGTGGTACTTTTTTATCTGTAAAAGCCTATATAAGTCATTTAGAAAAAATAAGAAACATGGAAGCTGAAGAAGTTATTGATTTGTATGAGAATATCTTCCAGTATGATAGTAAATATATGTCCAGATCTATGTCTGCAGATGAGGAGAGACGTTTTAGCGAATTATATGATTTGTATTGTAGAGATATGGCAGAGCCGGAGGGAGAAGTTGCTGTTATTTCTTCAAAAGATGAATACAATGGAGAGGGAATTGCGTTTTCTAAAGAAGAGGGTATCTTAAACCTTCCTATGCAGGAAATGACGGACGAAGAAATCCTTCAGCTTGTGGTATTTAATCTGCTGGGACGATATGTTGATTATGAGGCATATGTGAAAGCGAGCAACCCTTTGTACTATTTGAATGCTTTAGAACAAATGACCATGCAGGAGGTTGATGAATTATACATAAATTATAGTTCTGCCAATACGGAGACTAGCTTTTACAATAGAGAGTTATCCTTTGATGAATTGGGAAGAAGAAAAGTTCTGAAAATGCTTTATAAAAGCGGAGAAAAGCAGCCGGAGAACACAATGCCTATCATTCAAAAGGAGAGTGAATATAGTGGGAAAGATATAGCGTTTTGTGTTAATAATTGTACTTTTTATTTTCCGAATGATGAATTAAGCGATGAACAGCTTTTAGAACTAATTGATTTTCAAATAAAAGTTGATTATTGTAGACAAAGAATAGAGGATGAGATAGAGCGTGGGATAAGAAGTGATTGGCCTTATATAGAATATGTGGAAAGAGAAAGAATTATAACCTTGGATTCCGATGTAAAAGTAGATGATGAAATCTTATCCCAGCAATGGTTAAAAGCTTATGAGGATATTTTGAGGGAGTATTATAGAGAAAATAGTACCTATTATGAAAATCCCGAACGCTACTATGCAAATGTCTGTTTTATATATCTGAATGATGATGAAATTCCAGAAATGTTATTTAGTCACGGATGTACTGATTTGGATTATGATGATAGATGTAATTTGCGAAATTACTTATACACTTATAAAAATGGAGAAGCGGTACTTCTGACGCCGGGTGCAGAAACGATAGATGATTTCTACGGATATAATAAACCTTTCAGCTATGTAGAACGAAAGGGTATGGTTTATTGCGATTATTATTATATATATGATTTTACAACATATAATAGCGAGACAGATATGATTGATAATGTAAATGATCACATGTCTAAAATGGATGTATGGGATTTGGATACCTTGACCTGTACCTCGTCGAATGCTAATATTGAAATGTTACATGCTATTTATAATTATGTTGAGGAAGAGTATGCAGACGCCACATTTAATGTTGAGTATTATGTCAATGTTTCGGATATTATACGAGATGAAAACACAGGTTATGTAAAAGAGATTATTGGAGAAAAGGTGGACCGCCAAACTTATGAGAAAAGTGAGGCGAGTCTCTGGAGTGGAGAGCAGATTACGACTCTTTCTATTAGTGATTATGATAAGATATACGCTGATGACAATCTGTTAGAGGCACTTGCGCAATGCTACTTGAAAAATAGAATGTGATTTTTCGGGAGAAATTACTATGAATAAAAATCAAGTAGAAAAAGTGATTTGGTGGGCATATATTATTCTACTATTTGCGATTGTTGTTAAATTTAAAGGATCTTTTGCTGAATTGAGGGATAGAATTACCTCATATTCATCGCAGGAAGCGGTAGTATTTAATGTCATTCCCTTTCGGAATATAGGAGTACAAATTAGTCACATTACGCAGTGGTGGGCATTAAAAAATCTTTTGGGAAATCTGTTGTCATTTATTCCTTTTGGTTTTCTTTTGCCTATTGCATATCCCGAATTAAAGCATTTTTCAAAGTATTTTTAGTAGGAATGTTTGCAGTATTGTTTATAGAAATCTTTCAGTATATGACACGATTGGGAAGTTTTGATATAGATGATATAATTCTTAATATGGTTGGTGTTTTAAGTGGATATGGGACATTTGGGCTGGTTAACCATGTTTTGCTAAAAGAGAGATAAGGTTTTAGATTAAGTTGCATTTATTGAAATGTCGATTGATTTTATCACGTCCTATGTTATAATATCTTCATGGCAACACTTTGGCAACAGAAAATCAGTAAGCCAAAATAAAATGTGCAAATGAGGTAAAATATCGGCAGATTTTAAATGAAACCTAAACAAAATAGTTTAAGTTAAAGCATCAACTTGCCGAGTTTGAGTGATATAGAAATAGCGGGAAGCCTTATAAATCAAGGCTTCCCGTTTTCTGTGCTGTGCGCCTAGCGGCGCACGTTTCTAACGGGTTAAAGTCCCGAATCCGCCCG
>OMBF01000038.1_pt1 | contig 29420 bp, 19 predicted proteins | sample 1644801 | NCBI WGS metagenome assembly OMBF01 (sample SAMEA103958160, study PRJEB25191) | human gut metagenome | biome: human-associated habitat [ENVO:00009003]; feature: intestine environment [ENVO:2100002]; material: feces | place: Germany | collected 2013/2015
CGTGCCGCGTTTCTTATACCCTGCCAAGGGCTACGGGGATATTTCGCTAAATTTCAATTTACTTAAAGTACTGTACACCGGATTCAAAGATCTTCATATCCTGCTCGCCATAGATGTTCATGGCCACAGCGGTATCTCTTCTCTCGGAGTGTGCCATCTTACCGAGGCATCTGCCATCGGGGGATGTGATACCCTCGATCGCACAGTAAGATCCGTTGATGTTGTACTCCTCATCCATGGATACATTACCGTTCTGGTCAGCGTACTGGGTAGCAACCTGTCCGTTTGCAAAGAGCTTGTCGATCCATTCCTTCGGTGCTACGAAACGACCCTCACCATGGGATGCGGGGTTACAGTAGGTAGCACCCAGCGTAGCGCCCTGTAACCAGGGAGACTTGTTGGATACAACCTTGGTGTATACCATCTTGGAGATGTGACGGTTGATGGTATTGAAGGTCAGGGTAGGTGAATCCTCCTTCTGACCGGTGATTTCGCCGTAAGGAACCAGTCCCAGCTTGATCAGAGCCTGAAATCCGTTACAGATACCCAGTGCCAGTCCGTCTCTCTCATTTAACAGCTTCATGACCGCTTCCTTCAGCTTCTCATTCTGGAATGCTGTTGCAAAAAACTTCGCGCTGCCGTCAGGCTCATCACCTGCGGAAAAGCCGCCGGGGAACATGATGATCTGTGCCTGTGCAATGGACTTCTCGAATTCCTCTACGGATTCGCGGATATCCTCTGCGGTCATGTTACGGAACACTCTTGTCTCCACATGGGCTCCGGCACGTTCAAATGCCTTGGTGCTGTCGTATTCACAGTTGGTTCCGGGGAATACCGGAATGAATACGGTAGGCTTTGCGATCTTGTGCTTACATACATAAATACTGTCTGCCTTGTAAACATTGCTTGCCACTGCCTCGGTACCCTTCACTGCCTTGGTGGGGAATACCTTCTCCAGCTTGGAAGTCCAGGAAACAAGTGCCTCTTCCATGGTGATCTTCACATCACCATATACGAATACAGGCTCCTCGGTCACGGTACCGATCACGGTGTAATCCAGTTCCTTCTCTTCCAGTGCAGCCATCTTGTCTGCGGGGATCTCTGCCAGAATATCGCCCAGTCCGTTGTCAAACAGGTCGTCTGTGGTTACCTCATCGTCGATCTTCACACCCAGCTTGTTACCGAAGGCCATCTTTGCTACAGCTGCTGCCACACCCTTGGAATCCAGAGCATAAGCGGATACGATCGTACCATTTTCGGTCAGTTCGTGGATCTTGCCATATAATTCTGCCACATTCTCATACATCGGAATGTCGAAATCGTCTTTATTAATAGAAAAACGTACCAGCTTATTGCCGGGGGTCTTCAGTTCCGGAGTAATAATATCGCCATATTTTGCCACGTCCACTGCAAAAGATACCAGTGTGGGAGGTACATCAATATCATTGAAAGTACCGGACATACTGTCCTTACCACCGATGGAGGGCAGCCCGAACCCGATCTGTGCATCGTAGGCGCCTAACAGTGCTGCGAAAGGCTGGCTCCAACGCTCAGGATCGCTGGTCATTCTGCGGAAGTACTCCTGGAAGGTAAAGCGGATCTTGCTGAAATCACCGCCGGAAGCCACGATTTTCGCCATGGACTCTGTCACTGCGTAGACAGCTCCGTGGTAAGGACTCCAGGAGGACAGATACGGATCGAAGCCGTAACTCATCATGGTCACGGTATCGGTCTTACCTTCCAGTACAGGCAGTTTGGCTACCATGGTCTGGGTCTCAGTCAGCTGATATTTTCCACCGTAGGGCATCAATACACTGCCGGCACCAATGGAGGAGTCGAACATCTCTACCAGACCCTTCTGGGAACATACATTGAGGTCATTTAACAGTGCCACCCAGGCACCCTTCACATCGCCCTCTTCCAGTTTCTCACCTACAGCGGGAACAGCCCATTTATCAAAATAATTCTCCTCTTCGGAAGGAATATCTACTTTTACTTTGGTCTCCTGATGGGCACCGTTGGTATCCAGGAAAGCTCTCTTCAGATCCACGATGGGCTTGCCTCTCCAGTTCAGTACCAGTCTGGGTTCCTCAGTAACAACTGCTACGGGAACAGCCTCCAGGTTCTCTTCCTTTGCATAGCCCAGAAAAGTATCTACATCCTTAGGATCTACTACCACTGCCATACGCTCCTGAGACTCGGAGATTGCCAGTTCCGTGCCATCCAGTCCGGCATATTTCTTGGGTACCTTGTCCAGATCTACGGTCAGACCGTCTGCCAGCTCACCGATGGCAACGGAGACACCGCCGGCACCAAAGTCGTTACATTTTTTGATCAGACGGCTGACTTCCTCACGACGGAACAGTCTCTGGATCTTACGCTCGGTCGGTGCATTACCCTTCTGTACCTCAGCACCACAGGTCTCGATGGAAGTATCGGTATGTACCTTGGAGGATCCGGTCGCACCGCCGCAGCCGTCACGTCCAGTACGTCCGCCTAACAGGATGATGATATCGCCGGGATCAGAGGTCTCACGGATAACATTCCTGCGGGGAGCTGCGCCCATAACGGCACCGATCTCCATACGCTTTGCCACATAAGAAGGATGATAGATCTCTTTTACAAAGCCGGTAGCCAGACCGATCTGGTTACCATAAGAGGAATAGCCACTGGCTGCGCCTCTTACCAGCTTCTTCTGGGAGAGCTTGCCGTGCAAAGTCTCGGATACAGGAACGGTAGGATCCGCAGCACCGGTGACACGCATTGCCTGATATACATAGCCACGGCCGGACAGGGGATCACGGATGGCACCGCCCAGACAGGTGGCAGCACCACCGAAAGGCTCGATCTCTGTAGGATGGTTGTGGGTCTCGTTTTTGAAAAATACCAGCCATTCCTCAGTCTCTCTATGGTCACCGTAATCCATCTCCACGGGAACCACTACGGAGCAGGCATTGATCTCATCGGATTCTTCCATGTCATCCAGTTTGCCGTCTTTTTTCAGCTTTCTCATGGCCATCAGTGCCAGATCCATCAGGCAGACGAACTTGTCCTCTCTGCCTTTGAAGATCTCTTCTCTGGTATCCAGATAGCTCTGGTAAGTGGTCTCTAAGGGAGAACGATAATAACCCTCACCGAATTCCACATCGGTCAGCTCGGTGGAAAAAGTGGTGTGACGGCAGTGATCGGACCAATAGGTATCCAGTACACGGATCTCCGTCATAGAAGGATCTCTCTTCTCATCATCATGGAAATATTTCTGGATATGCAGGAAATCTTTGAAGGTCATGGCAAGTCCCAGAGATTCATACAGAGCTTTTAAACTGCTCTCGTCCATATCTCTGAAGCCGTCAAAAACAGCAACATCAGCGGGATCATCATACACCGTGATCAGAGTATCCGGCTTCTCCATGCCGGTCTCTCTGGAATCTACAGGGTTGATACAGTAAGATTTGATCTTGGAAAATTCTTCGTCGGACACCTGTCCTTCGATCATATAAGTCACAGCGGTACGGATCACAGGTTCTTCGTCCTCTTTTAAGAACTTCACACACTGCACTGCGGAATCCGCTCTCTGATCGAACTGTCCGGGAAGGAACTCTACGGAAAATACTTTTGCATCCGCAGGAATCTCGATGGTCTCTTCATACAGATCATCTACGGGAGGCTCGGAAAATACAGTCTTGCAGGCTCTTGCAAACACCTCATCCGAAATATTCTCCACATCATAGCGGATAAACTCACGAACCTTTGCCACATCGATACCCAGATAATTTTTCAGTTCGTCGTGCAGCTCTTTTGCCTTGACGGCATAAGGTTCCTTTTTCTCTACATAGATACGTCTTACGTTGCTCATGTCTCTCCTCCGAAATTTTATACTATGCGACACTATTCAGAACCCCATTCGCAAAACCACATCTTGCGATGCTTACTTTTTGCTCATGTGGTTATCTCACCATATAAATATCATCAGATGCCCTTACAATGCGAGCCTTTGACGTACATATGATTATATTTACATGGTTCTGAATAGTATCATACAACATACTATATTTTCCCACAATAGCAGAAAACAACAAATTTAGATAGATTTTACCTGCCTTTTTGAACGGTTCGTCATTCATGCAGTCTGTGGATCAGCCGGTAAGCGATGTCCTTCTCGCAGATCAGGGCCTCCGTGTGGGCGAAAAATACGATGCCGTCCGTGGGGGCCAGAATCTTCTCCCTCACCGTTCCATCGTAAGGGTCTATAATTTCTGCCATCTCATTTCCATAGCGCACATCGTCTCCCGCATGTACTTTTCCCCGGAAAATTCCCGCCCGGTTCGCAGGTACATCACTCAGATCCTTTTCATATATAACATGACTGATATAGCCGGAATGACTCTCGTACCGGATCAGCCCCATACGTTTCAGGAAACGTAAGACCGCTGCCACCGCCTGTCTTGCACTCACCTCATCGATCTGGGTATTCTGATTCGTGTATACCGAAAAGGCGGCCGTCATCTCATCCTGCCAGTTATAATTCAGTGTCTTGGTATCGATGGGTACCGGCTTGCGCACCACCACATAAGGAAGTCCGAACAGATTCGCCAACGACGTATTCTGATAGCCTGTCTCCATCATACGCACATGGGGCACGAACTCTCCCGGTCTGTAAAAGGACGTAAACTGGATCCCATAAACGTAATCCCGGATCTCCGTAAGCAACGCATTGGTCAGACGGTCCGCCGGCTCCCCGTAATCATTTCCCGGAAAACTCCGATTGATATCCGCTTCCTTGACACCGAAAAAGCGGCGGCTGATATTCACGGAATAGGCATTGATGGTAGGAATCACCAGAATCTGTTTGCCGGCACTGATACAGCCGTTGTTTTCCAGTTCCCGCAGTGCCTTCACCAGTTGGGAACAGATATACATCTGCTGGATCTCATTGCCTCTGGCTGCGCCCACGATGCAGGCAGACTTCTCGCCCTTGCCGAACTGAAAGCCCTTGATGCGCATATCTTCTCTGTAGGTCGAATGTATGGTATAAATATCTCTCTCAAACATAATCTTTTCACTCCGTCAGGATCCGCGCCAGCAGATCTCCTTCATAGACCACCGGATAAGCTCTCAGGGTAAACAACAGCCCGCCTTTTGCGGTACGGATCTGCTGCTTCACCGTCCCTTCAAATGGATCCACCACTTCCCCGATCAGATCTCCTTTTTTCACATAGTGGTTGTGCTCGATCAGCGGCAGGAACACACCGTCTGACTTGCTGCGGATAAACTCCACCTCACCGTCACTGGATATCGCAGGCTCCTGCACCTTTGGCTCCGGGCCTGTCCAGATCCCCATTTCACTCATGATGTGGAAAATACCGTCCACGATCTGATTACCGAAGGATCTGTGGATATCATGCCCCTGTCCCATCTCCAGCACCAGTGTGGGAACTCCCAGCAGATTCATGGAATGGGCCAGCGTCGATTCATGCACCGTGGCAGTGGCATTCATCCAGATCATGTCGGCATTGGTCATTTTCGCATAGGGAAGCAGTGCCTCCGCAAAATCTTCACTGAGTCGTACCTGTGGGATCTCACGCACAAAAATATCACTGGCGTGCAGATCGATACAAATATCGGATCCGATCAGGGAATCCACCACAGTTGCCGTGATCCGCTCCATCATATCCCCCGATGCGTCTCCCGGAAACATACGGTTCATATCCATATCCAGTCTCGGCACCGTCCGGCTGGCCATGTCGATTCCCAGCGGATTCAATGCCGGATAGATATCTACGATTCCTTTCAAATACTCCGGATGCTCTTTTACTCTTCTCGCCGTCTCATAACAGATGTACTGTCCCTCCAGTTCATCCCCGTGGATGCCGGACACCAGACTGATTCTGGATAAATTCCGTTCTTCTCCCTCCGGACGGATCCGGTTCCTGCGGATTGCCAGATGTCCTCCCGCCGGAAGTTCCATGCTGATGATCGTTTCTGTCATACTTACCTTTTCCCTCTCTTTATCTCTTTGCAGCTTTTCTACACAGAAAATGCTTCAGGAAACTTTCCCTGAAGCATCATCACCCGTTGTCTTATTAATCTTCTACACCCAATCCGCGCAACAGATACAGGATCTCACGATCCACCGCTTCCGCCGTCACGCCGATGGTCTGGGCCGAAATCTTCAGTCCTTCCAGCACAAACATAATATTTCTCGCAGTTCCCTCACAGTCCTCGCAGATAAACTCTCCGTTATCCACACCTGCCTCGATCAGTTTTTCAATGATCTTCACTGCGGAATCAAACTGCTTTTTTAAAATATTGTCTCTCTTGGGCAGTTCGTTTTCAAAATAGAATTCATAGGTAGCCTGCGTCAGTGTATTTTTCTTGCGCAGAAGCTCTTTCTTCTGCTCCTTTAAAAACAGAAGCAGGATATCCGCTGCGGTAGCATCCTCCGTAATACTGTCGGAAAATACGTCATCCGCCTCCTCACTCTCCATGCGCAGCACTTCCATGAAGATCTGACTGGTATTCTCAAAATATAAATAGAGTCCGCCACGGCTGATGTCGCAGGCCTCTACAATATCTTTCATCGTTACTTTTTTGAAGCCCTTCTCCACAAATACTTCTCTGGCTTTCTCTACGATATATCGCTTTTTCTGTACTGATTTTTCTCCCATGGATCTATCCTGCCTTTCCCCACTCAAAGCTTTCCGTTCGCCGGTGTCTTATCCCAGAATTCAATGATCTCCTGCATCTGTTTCAGTACCAGATAAAAGATCTGCTCCGATACCGCCTCGCTCCACAGATTTCCCTTTGTTCTGCCGCCTAAGACATATTTTGACAGGATTCCTCTGAGGATATCCCATTCCTTCCATCCTGCTTTCTGAATAATATCCCGCTCCTCCTGATGAGTGCGGATCCGGTGTCTTGTGTATACATAGGCATAGTTGCGATCCATCAGGGGACTTTTCGTCGCTTCCCTGACGAAATTCAGGAGAGTCCCGTCATATACCGGAAAAGACACGGAATTCACTCCGATATCCTGTCCGCTGTAGATAGAGCTGGCTCTCTTGCCGGCGCTCTGCTCCAGCCAGGGCAGGTAGGGAAGTAACGGCCTCACTGCCTGCTTATATGATTCCAGCAACTGCTCTCTGTATTCACTGCTCTGTTCCATAACCCCAATATACCTTTCCATGTACCGTTTTCTACCGAAAACATCGCTTTTTTCGTCTGTCAATGTAAAAGTGACACATATGTAGTTTTATTTTATCACATTTCTATCAAAAGTACAGTAGAAAATTGTTGGTATTATGGTGTATAATGTGTATTAAATATTTGTATGATAAGACGAGGTATTGGAATGGCTGGAATCGTATTGGAGAAGGGGAAAACTATATATAGCTATGGGCAGCCCATGACTGCATTGCATCTGATTACCAACGGTAAAGTAGATGTATCATATCCCGGCGGCTCTTATACTCTGGGAAAGGGAGACGTGATCAGTATCTGTGAGATCTGCTCCGAGATCCATCTGCTGGGCTATACCACGTTGGAGGATACAACGATCCTGACGTATCCCCTGACCAGTCTGGATTCCCTGAATGATATTCTACAGAAGCACCCGGACGTAGCACGTCTGTTCTGTCTGTCCTGTTTCCGTCAGATCAATATTCTGCTGAACCGCAGTTCCATTTCGGAATTGAACTGCAGTGAGCTGTATCGTACTCTGACAGATGATATTGCCACCTACAATACACTGTGTAGCCGTTACCGTCTGCAGGCGAGATCCCTGGAACATTTCGATGAGCTGAATGCTTTTCTTGGGGATGATTCACCGGACATCTGGCTGAACGGCTATTACATGGGCTTAAGCAGGATCCTGGCTTCGGACAATTACCGGATCCTGGTACAGGAGTCGGATCTGTCCCTTGGTATGCTGCGTAAGGGAAGTCTGGACTTCCGCCGTACTTACCAGAGCCTGGAGGAACAGTTCCACTATCTGCAGCAGGTCGGTTCCTTCTATTTCCGGGAATCCGGCAACGATCTTTTTGATTTTTATACTTCTTTGTTCTATAAACTGGGACAGGATAATGAAGACAGCAAGGCGGTCTACGACCGCATTCATCGTATGCTTTCTAAGGCCGGCGATCTGTCCTTCATCGATCAGGAACTGTTTGCCTCCAGATCCCAGACCTTCCAGAGCAGCCTGAATCTCATGGAATCCAAGGATTCCGCTGAGGCAGGTTCTTCCGGAGATTCCGAGATCCTTGGCAAGCTTGCCGGATCGCTGAACACTATTCTGGATTACGCCGGTTCGGATCTGGATACCGTGACCAGCTTCCGTCAGCATGTCCACGCTTACAAGCTGCTGTCCGACCGGGCTTCCCAGGATCAGGATGTCGCTCTTTTACGCAGACAGCTGACCGAAGAATTTTATCTGCTCTACTCCCTCCTGTTCACCCAGACGCTGGAACAGCCGAACATTCCCATGCCGGTCAAAATGTTTCTGTATTTCGGTTATGTGGATGAGGAGCTGGCCGGTCTGAAAAATGCAGTCACCCTGTACCGCATGGCAGAAGCCATGTCGGATCACAGCGATATCGGTGTCTATACCTTTTATGACTGGCTGATGGCCATCTTCCGCGGGAAGAAATCTCCCAGCCGGAACGAATTTGACCAGGATTATTCCGATTATATTCACAAACAAAAGGTCGGTGGCAATATTACGGATGCAGAGCTCAAGGCATTGGAGAACAATCCCATGGCCAAGGTCAATTACGAGCTCCGGAATATGTTCCCTCAGGTCAACAAGATCACCTTCGGACGGATCACTACTTTCTGTCCGCTGTTCTGCGCAGATGATGTGCTGAAGGATCTGGAAAGCTCCTATGTCACCGTTTCCCGTGTCTCCCAGATTCTCGAGGAGATCCGCCGGGTAGATTACACGGCATTCTATAGAGAAAGTCTGGATATGGAGCACATAGATGTCATGGGTAAGGAGACAATTCATCTGGAATATCTGCCGGACATCATCCTGATGCCCAACGTCGGTATCCGCGGTGTCATGTGGCAGGAAATTGAGGGCAAGCGCCGTAACAGCCCCGGTCGTATGGTCTTCTCCATTTTCCATCTGGAGGATCTGAAGACGACCTTCACCCACCTGACCGGTGAATTCCGTTGGGAGCTGTGCAAGAGAGTCCAGGGTAACCGCTGGAACGATGTCTCCATCAGTTCCCTGACCAGTGAATATTTCGATTATATCCAGTTCTACCGCAAGAACCATGATCTGAGTACAGAGGCCAAGGAAAAGGTAAAATCCAGCCTGCAGCGTGCCAAGAACAGTTTCAAGGAAATGTTCGTAAGGGATTATATGATCTGGGTGCTCTTCGAAGGTGCCGGATCCCCGAGACTGAACAAAGTAGCCCGTCAGATCATGTTCACCTACTGCCCGTTCCCGGAGGATATTTGCAATACGCTGGCTCAGAACCCGTTGTATGCCGATCTTCTGGATCGCCGTAAGATCAAGATAGCCCAAGGCTTACATCATCTGGATGTTCTGACCCGAAAGCTGCAAAACGGTAATATTCCGGTTCCCGAGACCGTGGCACAGGAACGCTATTATTTAAGTGGCAGCAAAAAAGCATAGCACATACATATAGCAAAAAGATTCACTCTCCACCCGGGGAATGAATCTTTTTGTTATGTTGTCTTATTTGCTTTCAGATACCTTATGCGTTTGCCAGCTGTATACCAAGTTCTCTGCACTCTGACAGGCCATCCTCGTCCGGTGTCTCATGGCAGATCAGGCCCTCACCGTTCAACACAGTAGCTCCTGCTGCTTCCATACGGGTGGTCCAGTCTCTCATCCACTCACCGTCTCCCCAGCCATAGGAGCCGAACAGTGCGATCTTTTTGCCGGAAGCAAAGCCTTCCACATCACATACAAAAGGCTCCATCTCGGATTCCTCCAGGACTTCCGCTCCCATTGCGGGACAGCCCAGTGCAAACTTGGGAGCAGCCTTTAGTTCGTCAAGGTTGGCGCCGGTCACAAATACTACCTCCGCTTCCTTCCCGGCTTCCCGGATACCCTCTCCGATGGCCTCTGCCATAGCCTGGGTGTTACCACCCTGTGTCCAGAATACTACATAAATCTTATCCATTTATTTTTCCTTCCCTTCCGCACCTTTCCGTGCCTGTTTCTATGCTGCGGTACATCCGCAGATATCTATGATTTCCGTCATCTTTAATCCATAATGCAACAGCTGGATCAAATTTTCCCTGGCATATTCATATTTTTCAAAAAGTCTCTGTTTTCCTTCTTTATCCGCATATACTTTCCAATAACCGGTGCAGAGGCTGTTCTTCCCCTGATGTCTGATAAATCCTTCCACATCCTCCGGGGGATATCCTAACAGCAATCCCAGTTCGTGGGGGAACGGCTTCCCTCTTTCTGCATAGGTTTCATAACGATCGCAAAATACCGGCAAAATATCCTCCAGTCGATCGGATTCGTACCCTGCCTCCCGCAGCAGTTTCTGTACCTGCGGCATTTTCAGATACTTTTCCAGCCGGTCTTCCCGATACAACAGTATTACCATTTTTTCCTCTGTCTCCAACAAGGGATACAGGGAAAGCACACTGCTTTCAACGATCCTTCCCACCTGTGTAAAGCCTTCCGGGGAAATCGTCAGCAGATTGGAAATCTTAAGTCCCGTGATCAACGGTGCACACTGCAAAGCCAACTGTAGTTCCACATCGTCTGCTTCCATTTCACACAGGATCTCCCACGTTTCCTGACTCAATCAGCGCTTCACCTCCTGCCATCCAAAAGTCATTGAGTTAGTTGTAGCTAACCTATATAAATAATATAGAAAAAAGCAGTTCCCGTCAAGGGAACTGCCTGATAGAAATTCTCAACATATAAACTTTCAAAATAGCTTTGGAGATTTCCATTCTCAGATCTTTCTGCGGTCCAGCCCTGTACTGCGATAGTATTCTGCCTTGTCCTGATACATCCGTCTCTCGGACTCCGTCAGTAGATGATCCTTTCCCACGGCTTCCAGAGTGTTCACCGCTGCTCCTACTGCCATGGAGACATCATGAGCTGCCAGCTCTGTTTTTAATTCCTCCACCTTTTGATAGAATTCCTTTTCAGAAATTCCGGTGCACAGGACCACCAGTTCATCTCCGCCGATACGGAACATTCCATTTCCTTCAAATACACGTTTCAGGCAGTCACAGCACCTGCGGATCAGGCGGTCTCCGGCGGAATGTCCTTCACTGTCATTGATCCGTTTTAATCCTGTAATATCACAGTATACCACGCCGATGGGCTCGGTATGGTCCACCTGCTCAATGTACCTCTCCATAGCATAACGGTTCCCCAATGTCGTCAGCGGATCCGAATAGCTCATCACTTCCAGCTCCCGTACCAGATTTCTCTGCTTCAGGGACGATACGATAAAGTGTCCCATGATCTGCAGCATCTCCGACACAAATTCAAAATATCTGGTCGAAGGATTGTCTACTCCGTAGAAGCCGATTACTTTCCCATCATCATAAAGCGGAACCACCACCAGGGAATGAATATTCTGTCTTACCAGAACTTCATACATCTGCGGATCCACATCTTTCATTTCTTCCAGATTCTCTGTGACAATACTCTGATTCTCATCAAACTTCCGATACCATTCCGCACAGATCTCCGGCGGTAGATCCTGAAGGGTATCCTTTTCCGGTGCGACTCCCTTGGCTACCCATTCGTATGTATTGTGGTCATGATCGTGGTCATCCTTTTCAAAAATATAGGCCCGTCCCGCTTCCAGATTCTTTCCGACAAATTCCAGCAGCACCTGCAATGTCTGATCCATGCTCTCCTGCCGCTGTGCCACACGGATGGCTTCATTCAACGCAGCCTCCATATTACGGTAATCTTCGGATTTGTGCCCTCTCTCATTCAGATTGCCGCAATCTATGGCGATTTCCATACGGTATTTTCTCCCATCTTCTTCTACCAGTGTGTCCTTGATATGAAGTTCTCTTCGCAGCAGCGGATTGTAATATTCCCATTCCTTAAAAAAACCCGGCTTTAACTGTTCATTATTACACATGCCACAGGGCAGAGAATTTCCCTGCAATATCTCATAACACTTTAACCCGATGATCTCTTCAAGACTTTGAAATCCATAGCTCTTCAGAGTCTTCTTGTTCATATATATCAATTCATGAGTCTCTGCATCTGCCACATATACATATTCACCCAGATTCTCGAAAAATTCCCATATTTTACTCATATACACCAACCTGTTTCCGTATTCTTCCCCTCATTATAACTAATCAGTATACACTTGCAAACGCTTTACGGCAAGCCTGTTCTCTCAAAAATGTCTGTAATAATCTCACATCATCCGTGATCACACCGTCCGCCCCACAGTTTACGATCCGAAGCATGGCACCGGAAGTATTGGCTGTCCACCCGTATACCGACTTTCCGCAGTAATGAATGGCATCTACCATATCCACTGTAAGATTTCTCCCCTCGATGCTATAGCTGTCGGCATAGTCCAGCTCATAATCCTCTTCTTCCAGATCATGGGCAATAAAAACTGTTGAAATCCCCGGTTCCAGCTCCTTCATTTTCTGCAGGATTCCCTTGTTCATGGAGCCTATAATACACTCATCCACCATATCATAATCCTGCAGCAGAGTCAGCACGCTTTCCTCCAGTGCATCCTCCTGTCCGGTATATTTCAGTTCGATCATCAGAGTGATCCTGCCTCTGGCACAGGTAAGCATTTCTTCCAGTGTCGGGATCTGTTCTCCCCGGTATGCTGACGAAAAACCGCTGCCCACTTCCAGGGTTTTGAGAGCATCTGCCTCCGCATCCCATACGCAGATATCCTCTCCTGTGGTTCGTTTAAAATTACTGTCATGCATAACGATCAGGGTTCCGTCCGACAACTGCTGCACATCAATCTCTGCAATAGGCGCTCCATCCCGGATGGCCTGTTCCAGGGCCGCCACCGTGTTCTCCGGAGCTACTTTTGCCCCCGCCCGATGCGCTACCACGATCACAGGAGCGTCTTTACCTGCGGCCTGTACCTGCGGCAATACACCATATGTCAGAAAATAGAGGCAGAGAAGCATAACAATCGCTGTTTTTCTGATAATTTTCATCACATTGCCCTCCCATGAAAGTTATTTGTCAATTTTATTGTAACTATTGACTATAAACTCCATACAAGGAAAATGTTAACTTTTTGTAAATATTCAGAGCCACGTAAATATAACCGGAGGAACGTCGAATGCTTGCATTCGTAAGATCCTCTGGCTATATTTATGTGGCGAAGTAACCACATGAGCAAAAGGAAAGCATCGGAGATGCGATTTTGCGAATGGGGTTCTGAATATTACGACTATTCAGAGCCATGTAGCTTCAGGCAGGGTATTCGGCAGATGCTTGCATACGCAAGAATATCTGCCTGAAGTTATAGGGCGAATTATCGTTCTGAATCGTCGGTAAGCCCGGATAAGCGTACTCACTTCCGTAACATCACTACCAGCTCATGAGCCAGCAGTGGAAATGCTGCCAGTACATTCAATAGTAGCCATTCCTGTCCGGACAGATGGGAGGTTCCGAACGCTCCGATGAGAAACGGTACTTCTGTTACCGCAAACTGCAGCGCAAATCCAATAACACAGGCCAACACCATCAGCGGATTATCCCAGGGTCTCATAGCAAATACGGACTTCTGCATATCCCGCATTCCCACTGCATGATACAGCTGGCACATTCCCAGTACTGTAAAAGCATAGGTCTGGGATCGGGCAAGTATTTTTTCCCGGGACAGTAATTCACGAAGTCCCTCCACCCAGTCAGACAGATTCCAGGACAGTTCTCCCTTGCCTGCCAGAATCCCACAGGGCAATACCAGAAATGCCGCCAGACCGATACCGGTGATCAGCGCTCCATAGAGTAAGGTACAGGCCATTCCGCCCCGGGCGAACAGACTCTCCGCTGCTTTTCTTGGAGGACAGCGCATCAGGCTTTTTCCGTCATTTTTATCCACTCCCAGTGCCAACGCCGGAAGGGAATCCGTGATCAGATTGATCCACAGTATATGACTGGATTTTAGAGGGGACGCCAGCCCCAGAGCCACTGCTGCAAACATGGTCATCAGTTCCCCGAGATTGGAGGACAGTAAAAATATCACCGACTTGCGGATGTTTTCATAGACGCCTCTGCCTTCCTCGATTGCCTTTTCAATCGTTGCAAAATTATCATCCGTCAATATCATGTCCGCCGCCTGTTTAGCCACATCCACGCCGGTTCCCATGGCTACACCGATATCTGCTGCTTTCAGAGAAGGAGCATCGTTCACACCATCCCCTGTCATGGCCACAATCTCCCCATTCTGCTGCAGCCCCTTCACGATCCGTACCTTCTGGGCCGGAGTCACTCTGGCATAAACCCTGATATTCCTGATCCTCCTGGCAAAAGAAGCATCATCCAGATGATTCAGTTCTTCCCCTGTAATACACTGACTGCGATGCCCTGCAATCCCCAGCTGTCTGGCAATGGCATAGGCGGTATCCACATGATCCCCGGTGATCATTACTGTAGATACACCTGCACGGCGGAAAATCTCCACCGCTTCCTCCGCCTCCGGTCTGGCAGGATCACGCATCCCCACGATTCCCAGGAATGTCATACCTTCTTCCCCACACCCGGGAGTGTTTCCGCTCTGTGCTGCCGCCAGTGTCCGAAGCGCCAGGGAATTCATGAGTTCTACAACCTCACTGATCCTTTTTCTCTGTCCGGCTGTCATTGGCACACCTCTTCCGTCCTGTAAAATATGAGTGCAGTGCTGTACGATCACATCCGGTGCCCCCTTCGTATAGGCAATGCTTCCCTTATGCCCTCCGTTTTTCGGGATTCTGTGATAGGTCGTCATCATCTTCCGGTCCGAATCGAAAGGCTTTTCATCATAGCGGGGGTACTGCTTCTCCAGACGTTCTCTATGCATCCCCATCTTCTCTCCGAAGTCTAAGAGCGCCAGTTCCGTTGGATCTCCGATCCGTTGCTCTCCCTGCAGGGAAGCATCGTTGCACAACAGCATTCCCCGGAGCATCTCCTGTACGCATCGGGATTCTCCCCTGCCATTGCTGCCGGCAGCATCCTCCAGCACATCATACCACCAGCATTTTTCCACCGTGAGCCGGTTCTGGGTCAGTGTGCCGGTCTTATCCGAGCAGACCACGCTGACCGCTCCCAGAGTCTCAACGGAAGGCAGTCTGCGGATGATCGTATGTACTTTGACCATTCTGGTCACTGACAATGCCAGACAGATCGTCACCACTGCCGGCAGACCTTCCGGCACCGCAGCCACCGCCAGGGAAATCGCCACCAGCAGCATTTCCGGAATATTTCTGTGTTGAAATACCGCCAGCAGAAACAATGCCGCACATACTCCCAGCGATAAAATACTCAGAAGCTTTCCCATATCCCCCAGACGTTTCTGTAACGGTGTCATTTCCTCTTCCGCATCTGTGATCATGGAGGCGATCCTGCCGATCTCCGTGGCCATGCCCGTAGCAGTCACGATTCCTTCTCCGTGGCCATGGGTCACCACAGTAGACATATATACCATATTGACCCGTTCAGCCAATGGAATCTCGTGTCTGCAGTCTGCCAGAAACAGCGCATCTTTTTCCACAGGTACCGATTCTCCGGTCAGGGCGGATTCCTCTACCTGCAGATTGGAGCTTCTGGTCAGCCGTATATCCGCAGGTACCTGTGCCCCTGCCTCCAGGTCTACCAGATCGCCCGTCACCAGTTCCGCCGCCGGAATCTCCTGACGGATACCTTCCCTGATCACAATGGTCTGTGGACTGGTCAGCTTTTTCAACGCTTCCAGTGCCTTTCGGGCTTTTCCCTCCTGCAGCATGCCCACCAGGGCATTGACCACTACCACAGTGCCGATGATCACGGCATCACTGAGCTCCCCCAGAAAGACGGATACCACAGCTGCGATCAATAATATGTAGATCAGCGGGTCCTTTAACTGCTCCAGAAAAAGCTGTATTTTCGTCTTTTTTCTGGCAGCTTTCATTTCATTTCTGCCATTTTGCTGTAAACGACGAAAGGCCTCACCATCGGTAAGGCCCTTCACTGCGTCACTTTTCAGTTCATTTACGGTTTCCTGTATATTCTGTTTTTCGAACACGGCTGCCTCCAATGCTTGTTTCTATTAAGCATTGTATGTCATATCTTCAGAATTCATTACACCGAATCATCGTACATTTTGATCTCTTAACTGGAATGCTGCGGTCAGCTCGTTCATGTTGGTGGCCTGCGCAGACAATTCCTCACTGGTGGCAGAAGTTTCTTCTGCGGTCGCAGAGTTGTTCTGCACCACTGTGGATATCTGTTCAATGCCCTGTTCGATCTGCATCATGGCATCTGCCTGTGCCTTGGATTCTTCCATGGCTTTCTTGGACTCGTTGGCCAGATCCTCAATGCCTTCCACGACCTTCTGCAATGCTTCGGCTGTCTTGTCCGTGATCTGGTTGCCATGCTCAATCTCCTGCAGGGAAGTCTCAATCAATTCTCTGGTATGTACCGCAGACTGTGCACTGTCATCTGCCAGCTTACGGATCTGATCCGCAACCACTGCAAAGCCTCTTCCGGCCTCTCCTGCTCTGGCTGCCTCAATGGCTGCATTCAGGGACAACAGATTCGTCTGGGATGCGATATCCTCAATCTCACCGATAATATCGCTGATCTGCCTGGAAGTATCGTTGATCCGCTGCATGGCATCTGTCAGACCCTTCATTTCCTCTCCGCTGTCCTTCGCCTGCTGCTGGTAATCCATAGCCTTCTGGTAAGAACCTCCCAGTGCCTTGGCATTCTTCTCCACGATCTCGGTTACATTCGTGATGGTAGCCTGCAGTTCCTCTACGGAACCGGCCTGGTCGGTAGCACCTTCCGCAAGTCCCTGGGCAGCATCTGCCATCTGGTTTGCCCCCAGAGATACCTGTCCCACTGCCGTCTTGATCTCATTAAGTGTCTCACTGAGCTTATGGTTCAGCTTACGGATAGATTCCAACAGTCCCTGAAAGTCTCCCACATAGGCTTCTGCACACCCTGAAGTCAGTGCGAAGTTTCCTTCCGACATTTCTCCCAACAGATAATCCGCATCGCCGATGACCTTCTGCAGATTGCCGGATAGTGCTGCGGTAGCCTCTGCCAGGATCTGTGTCTCATCCTGTGTCCGGATCACAGGTGCCGGAGTATGCAGATCGCCTTCCGCCAGCTGACGTATTCTTTCGGTACATTCCGCCACCGGTTCACCGATCGCCTGACCGATCTTTTTTGCCCTGCGCACACTGAAACATAAAGCTGCAGCACCTATTGCTACACCAATGACAATACATACAACGGTAGAACCAAGGAAATCTGTCAGTGGTGCATTTACTGCCACACTCCATCCATTGGTTCCTTCTATTGGTGCATAAGCCTGTATTGTGATGGTTCCGCCTTTCATATAAGTGCCATATCCGGTTGCTCCGGTCATCATCTTCTGCTCTACCTTTGCAATTCCCCGCAAAGATCTGTCCGTCTGAGACAGTTCAATGTTGCTCTTCTGCTCCTGGGCAATCGCAGAATCACAGTGAGCAATGGTGATACCTGTTTCTCCCAACAGATAGCACTCGGAATTCTTACTGACAGAGACTGCCGCAGCAATATCATTTAAGAACTCCGGATCCGGCACAACGAATACCACGCCGACAATATCACCATTCTTATCTCCGTCTGCATATACGGGTGCGGAAATGATAACGCTGAGCTTACCGTCTGTCTTTGCAATCACGGGATCCGATACCACGACCTCTCCCTGCATGGATCTCTTAAAATAATCACGGTCACTATAATCGGTTCCGTCATAAGCACAGATACCGTTGGAGCCGATCAGCTTGCCTCTGACCATTCCATAAGCTTCCATGCGTTGGTTGATATACTGCTGTTTCTGCTCCTGGGTAAATACCGGAGAAGACAGCTGGTAACTGCATCCGAGTTCGGATACGATCGTCGTTGTCACCCGTAGTTCCTCATTGATACGGTCTGCGGAAATCTCTGCCACCACCAGCATATCGTCTTCCAGTGTTCTCATGGTACTGGACAGATTCAGGATCACGGTAAGGATGACCAACGGAATAATTGAGAACACTACCAGCCTGCTGATTGCCTTCTGCAGACGTTCCCGGATCGTCGTCATGCCGGGTGTCTGCCCCTTTATGCCCTTCTGTGATGCTTTTGTACTCATATGTCCTCATTTCTGCGCTGCATTTTTATTATATGCTTTATTTTCCTGTACTCTATGAAGTGACCACTTATCCGGCAGCGCCCGGATATCCCATGCATTTCCTTCATTTTGGGACGGTGATCTTCTGCTGAGATACTTAATTTTATATGTCAATTTTATTTTACCATGATTCAGGAAAATTTTCTATCTTTTGAAGCCCAAAAAGAGAGTTAATATTCCGTTAAGAATATCAACTCTCTCCTGTCATTTATCTCTCTATCCCCTCATGATAAGAAATACCCTGTTAATAGCCGAACTCCTGGGCAAAATACAACTTGCCATTGGTCTCATAGACCGCAATGCTGCAGGTGGTAAAATCGCCTGCCAGGATATTCGCTGCGTGTGTAGGAGAAGCCATCCAGGCATCTACTACACTCTGTGCGGAATCATAGCCCTTCGCCAGATTCTCGCCCCACATCAGTTCACTGTTCACTGTGTACCAGTCCTTACCGTTGGGTCTGGTATGGGAGAACTTGGAAGCTGCTTCCTGTGCTCTTACCATAGCGCAGGACTCCAGACCGTTGCTCCAGTTCAGTGCTGCCAGGCCGTTCTCTGCTCTCTTCGCGTTTACAATATCCAACGCATCGATAGCCATGGCACGAAGTTCATCTGCACGGGCCAGCTCAGCTTCACTCATACCAGCTTTTCTCACAGAACCCGCCAGTGCCACTGCCTCTTCATCGAACCAGACAGTTCCGTCATCCGTGGCAGGATCACGGCTTACAGAGGATAATTCTGTACTCTTGCCGCAGCCTGCAAGGCTCAGCACCATGATGACTGTCAGAACAAGACTCATCCATCTTTTTTTCATTTGTTCTACCTCTTCTTTCCTTGATTGTTTATAGTAAATATATGTTTATTCGTTATGATTGCTTCTTCTTAATAATAAGCCATGCTCCCAGCCCTGTCAAGGAAAGGGCAAAGCCCAGATTCCATGTATTGGAATCATCGCCGGTCCTGGGTCTTCTGGAAGCTCCCAGGACTGCTCTGTCCGCCAATGGTGTAGGATCATCGGTAATGCTTACAACCCGCTGACGTCTTACACCAAGCACCTGAGGTGTTACCGGGGTTGCCGGCTCAGACGGTGTACCGGGAGTATCCGGGGTATCGGAATCATCCGAATCGTCCGGAGTATCCGGGGGTGCGGTCGGAGTAGTGGTCGCCGTCGTGGGTGTGGTATCCGGTGTGCCTGTCGGCGTAGGCTCCGGAGTAGCACTGGGAGTAGGTTCCGGGCTGGTAGTCACGGGCGGAGTAACCTCCGGCTCTCTGGACAATTCAAACTGCATTCCGAAGCCGTATCTGGTCATCTGATAGCCGTTGTTGGCCAACACACCGTTAAGGTTAGTGGTGATCTTCACTTCTCCGTCCTTCAACAGGTCGGATACCAGAGTATCTGCATAGGAACCTTCCTGTCCGTTTTTCAGCATCCGGTCATACAGACCTTCACCGTCAAAAGTATATACATTATGATATGTCGTGTAATATAAAGCATCTGCTACTGCAGAACAGCTCTCCGCTACTGTGGTATCGGCGGTTCCGTTGGTCAGGATTGCCAGTTCCTCTGCCGTAAGTTCTGAAAAGCCGTAGACCTTATTTCCTTCTTCTCTGGAAGTATTGTTGAACCAGTCTAAGTAATACTGTGCCAGGCAGCTCTGCGTAACCTCTTCCGGCTTCATTTCTTCGCTGCCATATCCTTTTTTCAAAAGAGCCTCTCCGACAATCGCATCCGTAACCTTGCCTGCGGTGATTCCGAGATCCCGTAACGGAGCATTTAAAATACGGCGGGGCAATGTACAGAACGCTCCCACTTCACCGATCTCATAACCTTCAAAACCACTGGACAGAACCGTTACTTTCTCTCCTGCCTTAGGCGCCGCCGGGATCGTACCGATCGTGGCCTTTGCAGGATCATACTGATACTCCTTATTGCTCTCATTTACCAGCTTTATGTTGTAGTACAGGGTATCTCCGGGCTCTGCCGCATTTCCTCCTGCCACGGTACCGTTCAGATAACCGATGGCATCGGACAGATTAATTCTTACCTTGTCCGGGGCATTGCTGTGGATCGTAATGGTGATCGTTGCATCATAGGTCACCCTGCCGGTGCCGCTTTCCCAATGCTGTTCCAATTCCGGAGTTGTAGTAATGGTAATACCTTCGGAAATATAATGGAACACTGCGCCGTTCTCATTCTGTTCAAAAGTTACCGTTCCCGTGGGATATTCATAATAATCTACTGCGGATACCCCGGGAATCCTGTAATCGTATCCGTCATAATTGATCCAGGTCTCTGTGGGTGTGGTCACATACCATACCGTGGCAATGGTGACTCCGCTGAAGGACCGACCGGTGGTGAGCAACTGATTCATAAAACTTTCCGTTACATTTTCACCATACAAGACGCCGTTGTTGTCATTCACATACTGTTTTACATCCTCAAGGGTTTTTCCGCAGTTTTCTTTATAATAGGAAGTGCCTTCGCTGTCTCCACCGTAATAAACATAGTGTAACAAATCTGCGGGCTTGCAGTCAGAATATTTGTTTACATCTAATGCTACGAATCCAACGCACTGCCAGCTTGCTCCGTTACTTCCGGTTAACTTTCCTTCGGCATCTACCCCTGTATTATCCACAGAAAGATATTTAAAGGTTTCAGCATCATCCAAAGTCATCTTATGACCTGCAAACAATGAAAAATCTCCGTTTGCCGGCTTGTAATTATTGGGCCATACGTTGGGGCTGGCTACCTGTCCTCCCACATATTTTGCCATGGTGCCTCCAGCAAGAATCACCGTTTTGATGGTGGGATAGGTTTTCTCTTTTACAGCAACGCTGTCGTTTCCGCTTACACTTGCCATTTCAACAACATCGTTCTGCTCATTCTGCGTTGCTTCTTCCGCCTGTACCGTAAATCCGGTGTTGGAGATGCTGCCGATCATCAGTGCCGCTACCAGAGTTTTTGCCAGTTTGGTCTGTATTACGTTTTTTAACTTCATTTCTGTTTCCCCTCAAAACCAGTATTTCTGTTTTTATTACTTCTTTTTACTCTCCTAATAAGGAAGACTGCGCCAAATGGAAAAAAGGACCAGATTTTGAAAAATTTTTCAAGATTCTGATCCTTTTATACTTTTACAGCTAAGATCGGCTGTCGTTCCGTTCCTATTTATTTAATGTTCTTTTCGCTTAAGAACAAGCCATGCTCCCAGACTCGTCAGGGAAAAGGCAAAGCCCAGATTCCAGGCATCGGAGTCATCGCTGGTCTGCGGTCGTCTGGATGCTCCGAGGACTGCTCTGTCCGCCAAGGGAACTGTCTCATCCTCGATGGTCACCATTCTGCGGCGTCTTGCACCAAGTACCTGCGGGGTATCCGGGATTCCACCGGCCGGTGTGCCGGGATCTGCCGGGGTACCGGGATCATTCGGGGTGCCGGGATCATCTGGTGTATCATCCGGAGTATCGGGTTCATCCGGGGTGTCAGGTGTTGCGGTTGGTGTTGCGGTTGGTGTAGGCTCCTCGGTTACTACCGGCGTAGGCGTAGGCTCCTCGGTTACCACCGGTACCGTCGGTGTCGGTGTAGGCTCCTCGGTTACTACCGGCGTAGGCGTAGGCTCCTCGGTTACTACCGGCGTCGGCGTAGGTTCCTCGGTTACTACCGGCGTAGGCGTAGGTTCCGGCTCATCCGGTTCGCACGGACAGTGAATCTCTCCACCCTGCTTATACTTATCCGCTATGATGCCTCCGACAACAGTTCCGCCATTATAGACAGTTGCATTCGGAGCCAAAATATATCCGAAAATAGAATTTACATTAACTTCTGTTGCATTGCCAAAGTTCCAAATAATTCTGTCTGCCCACAGCTGATGTTCCAATGCTTGCTTTTTTGCACCATGCGCATTCATCCAGCCGGTAATATTCACAGTTCCGGAATCACTTACATTTACCACAACTGTTTTTCCATAAAAAGCTGCGCCGGTGATCTCTTTGTCATAGTCTTCCATCCTGGTATTTAACTCAGCACTTGTTACATTCAATACCAGTTGTGTATCGTTATTTTCATCCGCCAAAGCATACAAGTCGTTGCTTTTCTGTACCATATTACCTGCCAGGACATTGCTGATCTCAGATGCAATATCTGTATCCCATACCTCACAGTTCTTCAGAAGATTTCCAGTATATAATTTATTTTCACCAGCTATAATATTATAACCCTGTCCAGTCACTTCCCGCTCAACAGAGTTCTGTGTTCCGTCAGAATTAGTAAGCGGAATTATCAGTTCCTTTTCGTCTGTTCTGCCTGACGCTGTATATTTAAGAATCTGATTCGGAGCAGAAAGATCTCCCAGATAAGATTTTCCCCCATAGCTTACCATGGAAACCTTTAATTCTCTAATTGCGGCATTTCCCTCAATATGGTCCAGATTTGAGGATACAAATTCATTTGTATATAATACAAATGAAAATGGATCATTTAAATCCGCACCTGCTGCCTGCACAGTAATCCCCTCGTTCCCTGCGACGGAACCTGCTACCAGTGCTGCTACCAGAACCTTTACTACTTTTTCCCTTACATACTTGCTAAATCTGCTCATCTGATTTCTCCCTCAATGAAATCCAATGTTTTTCACGTTTTACAACGTTTTCGTTCCTCTTTACAACTATTAAGACGGAAGTGCTTTCAAAAAGGGTTCAGATTTTTTATTAAAAATGTGATTTTTTGCTTATTCTTGTCCTCTGCTTATCTGTTTGTAGTACTATATTCCTAATAATCGGCAGTTTCTGTCAGTACTCCATGGATCAGAGCCCGCCTTTTTGTACCGGATGAGCCGTAGCAGGTAGATAGGGATACGATATTTCCCCTGTCACTTAAGTCTGCATCTGAAGCATACAGGGAATGTTCCGTGGCCCACTGCACATAATCATCATAGGAGGCATCTGAGGTAAACGTGGCAAAACGGTCACTGGTACTCTTTGTTTCATAATAGGAAAAAATCTCATAAATGTAGACTTTATCTTCCGTGTATATATAGAAGTAAGGATTCTCCTCGCAGCTTGCCGTCCCCTTCAGCAAATTTTTAAAAGCCCCAAACATGCTCTCATCCCGCATATTATGTCCGAATACAAAGGTATTCCTGTCTGACCAGTCTGCTGAAGCCCCACAGTCCATGAAAATGCATCCAGCATTCACACTCTCCCCCTCGAAGGAATGCTTCAGATAATAGTCATTGTCCTCCCCCTGTACCACCGGATAACTGATGTCCAATGCCGGGAAATAGAGCCATCCACGAAAATCCGGGTTGTTCCTGATAAGTTCGGCAAAGTCGATCTGTAGCTCCGGATAATTTTTCTCCGCAATCTCTTCCTGTGTTTCCCCCGCCGCAGGCTCTGCCACCACCTCCTGGCGGATGGCATCGTATTCATTTTTTGCTCTCTGCTCTGACAGATAAGAATGCAGACTCATTCCTCCGGTCACCAGTACCGCTGCCGCCAGCACTGCTGTGATCGCATTTTCCGCTTTTTTATTTTTCATGCCAGTTTCCCCTTCCTGCAAGAATCGTTATAATTTGTTAATGATTATACCTTATTTTTCCGCATTCGTCTTTACGAAAGAGTTATTTTTTGATATTTTTAAGGTATGATTTTAAATAAGAAACTATTGGGGGAATAAAATCTTATGATACATCTTTTTGCACTGCTTTCACTGCTTTTGTGCGGTGTCTGCTATACTGGCTTTCAGAACAGTTCTCATTTCCACAATACAGGCAACCGGCGTTCTCTTCTGTTGCTTGTATTTGGAGGTGCCCTGCTTCTGCGCCTGCTCCTTGCATACACCACCCACGGCTTCAGTAATGATATCGCCTGTTTTGCAGCCTGGGCTGACCGGATTTTCACTTTAGGGCCAGGGCAGTTCTATTCTGCCGAGATGTTTACGGACTATCCGCCCGGTTTCATGTATGTATTGTATCTGATCGGAGCGTTACGATCTCTGCTGCAGATTCCTTATTATTCCGATCTGCATATTTTACTGTTAAAATTACCCGCAATTCTCTGTGATATTGCCTGTGGGTTTCTACTCTACAGAGAGGCGGTAAAGCGACTGCATTTTTCCGATCTGCAGGGAATCTTTGCTGCCTCTGCGTATCTGTTCCAGCCGGCGGTCATTCTGAATTCTTCCTGCTGGGGACAGGTGGATTCCGTATACACGCTGATGATCATCCTTATGTGCCTGTTCCTCATGAAGGGAAACCTGCTTCCTGCCTATGCTGTCTACGGACTGGGTGTCCTGTTAAAGCCACAGATGCTGATCTTCACGCCGGTACTGTTGGCAGGGATCTGGGACCATGTGTTCTTACAGGATTTTTCCTGGCGGAAATTCTTCTATAATTTGTGCGGTGGTCTGGTTGTCATCTGCGGGATGCTCCTTCTGTGCGCTCCTTTCGGATTAACCGCTGCGATCTCACAATATACTTCAACGTTGGGATCCTATGAATATGCAGCCATCAATGCCTACAATTTCTGGGGACTATTAGGAATGAACTGGGTCGACCAGAACACGATTTTCCTCTTCCTGCCCTGTAAGACCTGGGGCACTATCGTGATCCTGCTGATCGTACTCTTTACCTTCCTTATTGCAGCCCGCTGCCGGAAAGAGCCTTCAAGATATTTCTGTCTCGGTGCCTTTATCATCCTGACGATGTTCCTGTTCTCCGTCCGTATGCATGAGCGTTATATGTATCCCGGTCTGGCACTGTTGCTTTTCTGCTGCCTGTACCGGCCCTCTACACCTCTCTGGAAATGCTTCAGTGGATTTGCAGTGCTGCATTTTTACAACACCGCCAATGTGCTGTACCATTACGATCCGCAGAATTATGACCGCAAGGCTCCCATCATTCTGCTGGTATCTGCCGGAATGTTGTGCTGCCTGTATTATTTCTATAAGATCATCTGGAAATATTATGTTCACGATGAAACAGGGACTGCCACCAATGCGAAGACGCAGACCGCAACAGGCCGCAGAGCTTCCGGGCATACTGCTTCCACAAGATCTGCCGCAGGACTCGGACAAAGACTTCGAGAATATTTTCTCTCTCCCCTGGAGCCCATTCCTTCCGAAGAGAGAATCCATTTCACGAAACCGGATCTGTGCCTGTTGCTGGCAATCGGTATTCTGTACAGTTGCTTTGCCCTCTATGATCTTGGAGACCGCAAAGCTCCGACAACAACTTATGATATGTCGGGAGAATTACAGGCCATCGAGCTGGAATTCCCCGAAGATGCGCTACCTGTGACTATGGCCAGTTATCTGGCTCCCTGGCACCAGCGACATTTTGGGATGGATGTCAAAAGTAATGCCGAAGACTCCTGGACTTATCTCGGTGAGATCATTTTAAACAATGTCTTCACCTGGCAGGATGTCTCCCTGCAGGATCTGCTGACACAGGCCACAGAAAACGGTACTTCTGATGTGTCTGCCACAACCAGATATCTGCGTCTGTCATTGACGGATAATGATGCCTCTCTGATTGAACTGGTCTTCCTGGACGCGAATGGCAACATCACACGCCCGTTGAACGCAGATGCCTACCCTACACTGTTTGACGAAAGCGATCTGTACCCGGAACGCTATTCCTTCCGCAACAGCATGTATTTCGATGAAATCTATCACGCACGCACGGCTTACGAGTTCCTTCACGGCCTGCCGACCTACGAAAATACCCACCCGCCTCTGGGCAAGATCTTCATCGCCCTGGGTGTTGCCATCTTTGGAATGAATCCTTTCGGCTGGCGTATCATGGGTACTCTGTTCGGCATTGCCATGCTGCCGTTTATCTACCTGCTGGGGAAAAAAATGACAAGGAATACACCTGCAGCAGCTCTGGCCTGCTTCCTGTTTGCCTTTGATTTTATGCATTTTACGCAGACAAGGATTGCCACCATCGATGTTTATATCACGTTCTTTGTGATTGCAATGTACTATTTTATGTACTACTATTGTTCTATGAGTTTTTACGATACACCGTTGTATAAGACCTTTGTGCCTCTGGGCTTATGCGGCATCTGCATGGGACTGGGAATTGCCAGCAAATGGACCGGTATCTATGCGGGCTGTGGACTGGCCCTGCTGTTTTTTGCGCATCTGCTGCGACGCTACCGGGAATACCTCTATGCCAAAGCCCATCCCGGAAAAAGCACCAACGGCATGGAGCATCAGCAGATTGTAAAGAAATTCCCGGATTATACGGTAAAGACGATCGACTTCTGCCTGACCTTTTTCGTGCTGGTTCCGGCCGTAATCTATCTGTTGTCCTACCTGCCCTTTGTAGACAATTCCCATCTGGGACTTTTTGACCGTATGCTGACCAACCAGACTTCCATGTTCAACTATCACAGCGGCCTGGAGGCAACGCATCCTTATTCCTCTTCCTGGTATCAGTGGCCCACTATGGTCCGCCCGATCTGGTATTATTCCGGTTATGTGACTGATGCCGTCAAGGAAGGGATCAGTGCCTTCGGTAATCCTCTGGTGTGGTGGGGCGGCATTCCGGCATTTTTGTATGTGCTGTATCTGCTTGTCACCCACAGCAGTTTCCTGCGTGCCCTGACAGGCAAAGCTGCCGCTTCCTCTGCGACAACTCCCCTGTCCCGCAGAGAATATCATGCTGCCGCATTTCTGGTGGTTGGCTACCTGGCGCAATATCTGCCCTGGTTCTTCGTCACCAGAATCACCTTCATCTACCACTATTTCCCCAGCACACCGTTTGTGGTACTGATGATCGTGTACAGCCTGATGCAGCTGAAAAAGCGGGTATCCAACCGCACTTTTGCAGTCATCTGCTGTGCCTATGCCGTGCTGGCCTTCGGTCTGTTCCTGCTGTTCTATCCGGTACTTTCGGGTCAGCCGGTGGATGTGGATTTTGTAGTAAAATACTTACGCTGGCGGGATACCTGGGTGTTGATCTCAGGTTAAGTCCTCTTTATAAAATACTTCATATAAAAAACAGTGCCGATCCTGGCACTGTTTTTTATAGTATATCTATTCACTTAGCCTTCTGCGATGGCATTACCGGTATACAACTGGTAATATCTGCCCTTCTGGGCGATGAGTTCATCGTGGTTGCCGCGCTCGATGATGCGGCCCTGTTCCAGAACCATGATGCAGTCACTGTTCTTGACAGTAGAAAGTCTGTGGGCGATAACGAAAGTGGTTCTTCCTTTCATCAACTTATCCATGCCGTCCTGTACAATTTTCTCGGTACGGGTATCGATAGAGCTGGTAGCCTCATCCAGGATCAGTACCGGAGGATCCGCTACGGCTGCTCTAGCAATAGAAAGCAGCTGTCTCTGACCCTGGCTTAAGTTCGCACCGTCACCGGTGAGGACTGTGTTGTAACCATCCGGAAGCTGACGGATAAAGGTATCTGCGTTAGCCAGTTTTGCTGCGGCAATGACTTCCTCGTCTGTAGCATCCAGCTTACCGAAACGAATATTGTCCATAACGGTAGCTGTGAACAAATGGGTATCCTGCAATACGATACCCAGAGACTTCCGCAGATCCGCTTTTTTGATCTTGTTGATATTGATGCCGTCATAACGGATCTTACCATCCTGAATATCATAGAAACGGTTGATCAGGTTCGTGATCGTAGTCTTGCCGGCACCGGTGGAGCCTACAAATGCAATCTTCTGACCTGGCTTTGCATACATCTCGATGTTATGCAGCACGATCTTGTCATCATTGTAGCCGAAGTCCACATCATCGAATACTACTTCACCCTGTAATTCAATATAATCTACGGAACCATCTGCCTGATGCACATGCTTCCATGCCCACATACCGGTTCTCTCGGTACACTCCACGATCTTGCCGTTTACCTTCTTGGCACGGACGATGGTCACATATCCCTCGTCGGTCTCTACCGGCTCATCCAGCAGATCGAAGACTCTCTTGGCACCAGCCTGTGCCATAACGATACTGTTCAGCTGCTGGCTGACCTGGCTGATAGGCATGTTGAAGCTCTTGTTAAAAGTTAAGAAGCTGGCAAGCTTACCCAGCGTCAGTCCTGCGAAACCACCCAGCGCCATGGCACCACCGACGATGGCACATACCACATAGCTTAAGTTACCCAGCTGGGCATTGATGGGTCCCATCAGGTTTGCGAACTTATTCGCATTGTATGCGCTGTCGCACAGTTCATCATTCAGAACCTTGAACTCCTCCAGACTCTTATCTTCATGGCAGAATACCTTGACTACCTTCTGGCCTTCCATCATTTCCTCAATGTAACCGTTGACTTTACCGATATTCTTCTGCTGCTTTACGAAATATTTTCCGCTTAAGCCCGCTACCTTACCAGTGACGAACATCATCAGTGCCACCATGATCAGACTGACTGCTGTCAGAGGCACACTTAATACCAGCATACTTCCCAGGGTACCGACTACGGTGATGAAGCTGGAAAATACCTGCGGGATACTCTGGCTGATCATCTGACGTAAAGTATCAATATCATTGGTGTAAATGGACATGATATCGCCGTGGGAATGGGTATCAAAATACTTGATCGGCAGCTTTTCCATGTGTTCGAACAGATCATCACGGAGATTCTTCAGTGTTCCCTGAGTTATGGTTACCATGATACGGTTGTAAGCATAAGTGGCCGCCACACCGACCAGATAAAAACCAGCCACACGGACAATTTCCCGGAACAGATTGCCAAAGTCCGGAGTCTCCTGTCCGATCATGGGCATGATGTAGTCATCGATCAGCCTCTGCATGAACAGAGTACCCTGAATGCTTGCCACAACGCTCAGTACGATACAGATCAACACAAAAATGAAGTGAATGGCATAGTTTTTAAAGATATACGCCATCAGTCGTTTAAATACTTTTCCCGGATTCTCAATACGTGTACCGCCCTGCATTCTTCTGCCGGGTCCACGCATTCCGCCGCCCATAGGTCCTGGCATTATGACTCACCTCCATTCTCATCAAAGTCGCCGCCACCCGTCTGGGTCTGGGCTTCATATACTTCCTTATAGATCTCATTAGTACGAAGCAGTTCTTCG
>OMBF01000077.1_pt1 | contig 19845 bp, 18 predicted proteins | sample 1644801 | NCBI WGS metagenome assembly OMBF01 (sample SAMEA103958160, study PRJEB25191) | human gut metagenome | biome: human-associated habitat [ENVO:00009003]; feature: intestine environment [ENVO:2100002]; material: feces | place: Germany | collected 2013/2015
GAAGTGCTGGTCAATGCCGGAGCTACGATTCTTGGCGGCTGTTGTGGTACCACTCCGGAATTCATAAGACAGATCCATGAACGATTTGGTACAGATGCGAAGGTTGCAGCATCCCGAAGACCGGATGGAATTCGGTATCTGACCTCCGAACGTATTACCCACAGCTTTGGTCTGGATGACGGCTTTTTTGTTGTGGGAGAACGTATCAATCCTACCGGCAAGAAAGCACTTCAGGCACAGCTTCGTGAGGGCAGCTTTGAAAAGGTGATACAGTTTGCCGAAGAACAGGAAGCCTGCGGTGCCAAGGTACTGGATATCAATATGGGCATGAGCGGTATCGACGAGAAAGCCAGCATGCTTCGGGCTCTGGAGGAAGTCAGCGGTGTCACGAACCTGCCTCTTTCCCTGGATTCCAGCTACGTGGAAGTCTTAGAAGCTGCACTGCGTAATTATCCCGGACGTGCTCTGGTCAATTCTGTATCTCTGGAGACGGAAAAATTTGAAAAACTACTTCCCATTGTAGCCAAATACGGTGCTATGTTTATCCTGCTTCCTTTGTCGGATGCGGGACTGCCCAAGGATATAGAAGAGAAGAAAGAGATTATTCACAAGATTTATGACCGGGCACTTTCTCTGGGAATGTGCAAAGAAGATATCGTGGTGGACGGTCTGGTGGCAACGGTAGGTGCCAATCCGAAAGCTGCACTGGAAACGTTGGAGACCATCCGCTATTGCAAAGAGAACGGTTTTGCCACGATCTGCGGTCTGTCCAACATTTCCTTCGCTATGCCGGAGAGAAGTTTTGTTAATACCGCATTCCTGACGCTGGCAATTCAGGCGGGACTGACCATGGCTATTGCCAATCCTTCCCAGGAACTTCTGATGAGCTGTGCTTTGGCTGCGGATCTGCTGTTGAACAAACAAGAAGCCGCTCTTCGCTATATCGAGTACGCCGGTGGCGTCAGGGAGCGCAGAGAAGAGAAAGAAGCGGAACTGGCAAAAAAACTGGCACTGCTGGAAAATCAGGGAACAACCGCCAAGACAGGCACTGCCGGCAATGCCGCCAAAGAAACGACTACTGATAACGGTCCGCAGATCAATGAAATGCAGGACAAGCTGAAGACGGCGGTACTGAAAGGCAACCGTAACGGCATTGTAAAGATCACGAAGGAAGCATTGGAAAGCGGAGAGAAACCTGCGGAGCTATTGAATCAGGTACTGCTTCCTGCCATTAATCAGGTAGGTGAATTCTTTGATCAGGGCAAGTATTTTCTGCCGCAGCTGATTGCCAGTGCGGAAGCCATGAAGAATTCCATCGAGGTGCTGGAACCGTTGCTGCAGACCGGAGGCACCGGAGAAGAAATGCCGGTGGTGGTCATTGCCACGGTGGAAGGAGATATCCATGATATCGGCAAGAATCTGGTGGCACTGATGTTAAAAAACCACGGATTCCATGTGATCGATCTGGGCAAGGATGTGCCGCAGGCGAAAATTCTGGAGTCGGCGAAAGAACATCATGCGGAATTTATTGCCCTGTCAGCACTGATGACCACCACCATGCAGAGAATGCGGGAGATCGTGGCAGCCGCAAAAGAAGAAGGCATCACCGCCAAGATCATCATCGGCGGCGCTGTCATTACGCAGGAATATGCGGATGAGATCGGTGCCGACGGCTATTCCAAGGATGCGGCGGATGCCGTGAAACTGGCCAAAAACCTGATGTAAAAGAGTCTGAAACAACAGAAATAATGGAGTATAGATAAAGGAGCAAAGCAAAATGATTGGAGCAGATGCGATTATTAAATGTCTGGAAGCAGAGGGGGTAAGTACTGTTTTCGGATATCCCGGTGTTGCCATATGTCCTTTTTTCAACAGCATTCTGGATTCTGACATTAAAACGGTGTTGATCCGTACAGAACAGAACGCGGCCCATGCGGCCAGCGGTGTTGCCCGTATGACCGGAAGACCCGGTGTATGTGCGGTGACCTCCGGCCCCGGTGCCACCAATGTGATCACCGGTATTGCCACGGCATTTGCTGACAGTATCCCCATGATCTGCATTACCGGTCAGGTCAACAGTGAACTGCTGGGCAGTGATGTGTTCCAGGAGGCGGATATTACCGGCGCCGTGGAATCTTTTGTAAAATACAGCTATCTGGTAAAAAATGTAAATGATATTCCCAGAGTGTTCAAGGAAGCATTTTATATTGCCAATACCGGTAGAAAAGGGCCGGTATTGATCGATATTCCCATTGATATCCAGAATGCAACGATCAAAAATTTCCATTATCCGGAAGAAGTGAATCTACGTACCTACAAGCCTACCGTCAAAGGACATGCCGTGCAGATCAAGAAGGTTATCAAAGAGCTGGAGCGGGCGAAACGTCCCATTATCTGTGCCGGAGGAGGAGTCCTGCTCAGTGAGGCCGAGGAGGAGCTGCGCAGCTTTGCGGAAGAACACGGTATTCCCGTGGTGTCCACCATGATGGGTATCGGTGTTATGCCTACCGAACATCCGCTTTATTATGGAATGGTGGGCAATAACGGTAAGACTTATGCCAACCGTGCCATGAACGAATCGGATCTGCTGATCATGGTGGGAGCCAGAGTGGCAGATCGCGCGGTCAGTCAGCCGGATCTCATCACAAGAAACAAAGTGCTGGTGCACATTGACGTGGATCCTGCGGAGATCGGCAAAAATGCGGGTCCGTCCATTCCACTGGTAGGTGATGCAAAACACATCTTCCAGGATTTTCAGAAAGAAGAATTTGACTGTAACTACGAGGAATGGCTCACTACATTGAATGAATATCGTTCTACCATGGAGAAGAAGAGAACCCCCAATCCCGATTATGTGGATCCTGCAGCATTTATCACAAGACTTTCCGAGAAGATGCAGGAGGACGGTGTCTATGTGGCGGACGTGGGACAGAATCAGATCTGGTCCTGTGGCTATCACATTGTGAAAAAAGGCAAATTCCTGACCTCCGGCGGTATGGGAACCATGGGTTATTCTATTCCGGCAGCCATGGGAGCCAAGACAGCGGCCATGGATAAGCAGGTTATTGCGGTATGCGGTGACGGTTCCTTTCAGATGTCCATGATGGAGCTGGCTACGATCAGACAGCACAATATCCCGGTAAAGATCATCGTGCTAAAGAACAATTATCTGGGTATGGTAAGGGAATACCAGCACTATACCTACAAAGATCATTATTCTGTCGTGGATCTGTCCGGAAGCCCGGATCTGGAGAAAATATCTGCGGCCTATGATATTCCGTATCTGCGATTGAACAACATGGAACACGTGGATGAGATTCTGGACGCTTTTCTGGCGGAAGACAATACCATGCTGTTAGAATGTCTGATCGATCCGATGGATCTGGTAAAATAACGGAAGGGAGCTGTACTTAAAATGAAGAGAATATATTCCGTATTGGTAGAGAACCGTTCCGGTGTTCTGTGCAAGGTAGCCGGTCTGTTCTCCAGAAGATGTTTTAATATTGACAGCCTTGCCGTGGGAGAGACCGATGACCATGCAGTTTCCTGTATGACCATTGTAAGCTCCGGTGATGAGCGTACCCTAGAGCAGATTGAAAAGCAGCTGAATAAGAAACTGGATGTCATCAAAGTGAAGACTTTGTCCCAGGAACAGTGCTATACCCGGGAATTAATGTTATTAAAAGTTAAATATAACAAGAATAATCGTAGGGATATTATAGAAATCTGTGACATTATGAAAACAGAGATCGTAGATATGTCAAAACACTTTATGATGCTGCAGATTTGCGATGCTCCGGAGAAAATCGACACTCTGATCAAGATGCTTCAGACCATCAGTATTGTGGAAGTAGCTCGAACAGGAACCTTGGCATTATCAAAATGCACGGAAAATGATGATTAAAATACATCAATCATAATGTTAAATTCACTAATTGACATTCTGTAGTCATCTTGCTATATTAAGAATACAGTTGCTGCTCCGTCAGGGAGGACGGCTGTAGAAATACGAAAGGTATGGTAGATATTCATGCAGAAAAAAGTATTTCAGCTGTTGGTTGACAACACTTCAGGTGTGTTGAGCCGTATTGCCGGATTGTTTTCCCGTCGCGGTTACAACATCGAAAGTATTACGGCAGGTGTGACCGCCGATCCCCGTTTTACCAGAATCACCATTGTGACATCGGGGGATGACGATATTCTGGAACAGATCGAGAAGCAGGTGGGAAAGCTTGTGGATGTCCGGGATATTAAGGAACTGGACCCGGATGACAGCGTGTACCGCGAACTGGTACTGGTCAAGGTGAAAGTAGATCCCGAAAAGCGTCTGGAGATTCGCCAGGGGGTAGAATTCCTTGCCAACAATTTCCGTGCGAAGATCATTGATGTAGGTGCGGAGAATCTGATCGTTGAATTTACCGGTAATCACAGCAAGGTCAATGCGCTGATCCACCGTTTTACGGAAGAGTACGAAGTGCTGGAGCTTGCCAGAACCGGTATCACAGGTCTGGGAAGAGGTATCGAGAACGTTACCTATATTGAAGATTGAGGACTGACAGGCGTAAGACCTCACACTTTATGTTAGCTCTAGGGAAGATCCCTATCAGTTATAAATTTTATGTCTCATAACGGAGGAGAAGAAAATGGCTAAGATTTTTTATCAGGAAGATTGTAATCTCTCTTTATTAGAGGGTAAGACTATCGCAATTATCGGCTACGGCAGCCAGGGTCATGCACATGCACTGAACCTGAAGGATTCCGGATGTCATGTTATCATCGGTCTGTACGAGGGCTCCAAGTCCTGGGCAAAGGCTGAGGCACAGGGGTTCGAAGTATTCACCGCTGCAGAAGCTGCAAAGCGTGCTGACATCATCATGATCCTGATCAATGATGAGAAGCAGGCTGATCTGTACAAGAACGACATCGAGCCCAACCTGGAAGAGGGCAATATGCTGATGTTCGCTCATGGTTTCAACATTCATTTCGGATGTATCGTACCTCCCAAGAACGTTGATGTTACCATGATCGCTCCCAAGGGACCCGGACATACCGTAAGAAGTGAGTATCAGGCTGGTAAGGGTGTTCCCTGTCTGATTGCTGTAGAGCAGAATGCAACCGGTAAGGCTCAGGATCTGGCACTGGCTTATGCACTGGGTATCGGCGGCGCAAGAGCAGGCGTTCTGGAGACCACTTTCAGAACCGAGACCGAGACCGATCTGTTCGGTGAGCAGGCAGTTCTGTGTGGCGGCGTATGTGCTCTGATGCAGGCTGGTTTCGAGACTCTGGTTGAGGCTGGTTACGATCCCAGAAATGCATACTTCGAGTGTATCCATGAGATGAAGCTGATCGTAGATCTGATCTACCAGAGTGGTTTCGCAGGCATGAGATATTCTATCTCCAACACCGCTGAGTATGGTGACTACATCACCGGCCCCAAGCTGATTACCGAGGAGACCAAGAAGACCATGAAGAAGATCCTGTCCGATATTCAGGATGGTACTTTTGCTAAGGAATTCCTGTTAGATATGTCTCCCGCAGGCAAACAGGTTCACTTCAAGGCTATGAGAAAGCTTGCTGCTGAGCATCCTTCCGAGAAGGTCGGCGAAGAGATCCGTAAGCTTTACAGCTGGAACAACGAGAGTGATAAGCTGATCAACAACTAATCAACTGTAAAAAATCCAATGCTATGACAAAAGGGCTGTGTAAGAATGTAAAAGTTCTGACACAGCCTTTTTTGGCAAAAAATCAGTTGTTTTCAAAGGAAAACCGCAAAAACAAACTGGAAAATACATATTAATTGCGATAAAATGAATAAGTAAGCCCGGAAAATAGAAACGTGGCATTGAAACATGAAACAGATCTGCGGACAGGAAAAGACATAAATGCGCAGATCACGGAAAGGCATGAAAAGCGGTATGAAAGATTTTGAAGCAAAAACCTCCCCCAGGCAGAAAATGGATATCGAAAGCTGGTTTATCGAATGTTACCGGAACAATCAGGGGCATCCTCTGCGGACGTTAGTGCATCTGTACAAGGGAAATTATCATAAATTTGTTCTGGCAGTCATCTGCTTTTTTGCAAAGCATGCCTGCGTCTGGGTACTGCCGATCATTACGGCCAATATCATCAATGATGTGACATCCCACAACCCGTATACTTTTCGGAACATTATTTTTTACAGTATTCTGGAAGCAGGGCTGATCCTGCTGAACATTCCGATGAACTATCTGTATACTTCCTACAAGAGTCTGGCCACCCGCTATGCGGAGACGGGACTGAGGAAAGCATTGATCCGAAAGCTTCAGCAGTTATCCATTTCCTATCATGTGGAGACTCAGTCCGGACGATTGCAGTCCAAGATCATGCGTGATGTGGAAGCGGTAGAGGGGCTTTCCACACAGTTATTTTTAAGCATTCTGAACATTGCGCTGAATATCGGTGTGGCGCTGGTGGTCACCATCAGCAAGAGCCGGATCGTATTTATCTTTTTCCTTTTGACCACACCGGTAGCAGCCATCACCATGGTCACTTTCCGGAATATCATGAAAAAACGGAACACTGAATTCCGTAAGGAAATGGAAGAGACTTCCGCCAGAGTCATGGAAATGGTGGAACTTGTGCCTGTGACCAGAGCACATGCCCTGGAGGACGAAGAAGTGGCAAAAATGAGCGGCCAGCTTTTTTCTGTGGCGGAAAAAGGCTACAAACTGGATCTGATCCAGGCATTGTTTGGCTCGGTGGGCTGGGCAGTATTCCAGATCTTCCAGGTGATCTGTCTGGCATTTACCGGATATCTGGCCATTGGCGGCAAAATTCAGGCAGGCGATATCACATTGTACCAGAGTTATTTTGCCACGGTAGTCAATCAGGTGTCCTCCATCGTCACCCTGCTGCCTACCATTGCCAAGGGTATTGAATCCGTCAATTCCATCGGTGAAGTATTGTTATCTGAAGATATCGAAGATAATGAGGGCAAGGAAAAACTGGAACAGGTGACCGGTACTTTTGATTTTGAGGACGTATGTTTCCATTATAAAAATAACGAACATAATGTATTGAACCATCTGAATCTTCATGTGAAATCGGGAGAGACTATTGCACTGGTGGGAGAATCCGGCGCCGGAAAGTCTACGATCCTGAATCTGGTCATCGGTTTTAATCAGGCGGAAAGCGGAAAAGTCCTGATCGATGGCAAGGATATCAGTAAGATCGATCTACGCACCTACCGAAAGCACCTGGCGGTAGTTCCCCAGACCTCGATCCTGTTCTCCGGAACGATCCGTGACAATATCACTTACGGTTGCGAAAATGTGTCGGAGGAAGAACTGCAGAAAGTGATCAAAGCTGCCAATCTGTCGGATCTGATCGCATCACTGCCTAAGGGTCTGGATACCATGGTGGGAGAGCACGGCGGCAAACTGTCTGGCGGTCAGAGACAGCGTATCTCCATTGCCAGAGCACTGATCCGGGATCCGAAGGTGATCGTACTGGATGAAGCCACCTCGGCTCTGGACAGTATTTCAGAAAAGCTGATCCAGCAGGCGCTGAACAATCTGACAGAAGGGCGTACCACCTTTATCGTGGCCCACAGACTGTCCACCATCCGGGATGCCGACAGGATCGCGGTCATTGCAGACGGTCGCTGCGCAGAGTACGGCACTTATGAAGAACTTATGGCTCTGCAGGGAGAATTTTATCAGTTGAAACAGATTCAGAGCTGATGGAAAACAGAAAACAGAAAAGCTGCTTGAAACATATGTTCGGCTATGGTATGATAAACATATCGTAGCCGATTTTTACAGGTTACTATTTGCAGGACAGGAAAGACGAGGACTTAGTATATATGTTTGCATATGTGAATGGCTTTTTGGAAGATGCCACGGTAGATAACGCTGTGATCGATGTCAACGGATTTGGTATCAATGTAAGGATTTCTGCGGATACAGCCTCCAGGCTGCCGGGAATCGGAGAAGAAGTTCGGCTTTACACTTATACCTATGTGAAGGAAGATGCCTTTTTACTATATGGTTTTCTCTCCCGAAGTGATCTGGAAATGTTCAAGCTGTGCATTACAGTCAGCGGAATCGGTCCAAAGGGAGCGCTGGCAATATTATCGGTCATGGATGCAGATGCTCTGCGGTTTGCCATTATGTCCGGGGATGCCAAGGCAATCTCCAGGGCCCCGGGAGTGGGAGCCCGGACGGCGCAGCGCCTGATTCTGGAATTAAAAGATAAGCTCTCCATTGATGATACACTGATCTCCAGAGAGATCGCCGCAGGCGGAGCCCAGGGAATCCTGACTGCCGGCAGCCTGCACATTGACAGTGAGAAGAAAAAGGAAGCCGTGGAAGCACTGGTGGCACTGGGATACGGACAGGCAGAGAGCCTCAAGGCTGTCAATGCCCTTGAGGATGTGGAGACCATGGATTCCGGCGCGATTCTGAAAGCTGCCCTGAAAAAATTGTTTTAAGGAACCGGATAAATTATGCCTAGAAGAATGATAGAGACAAATATCACAGAAGAAGATATCAAACTGGAAGGCTCTCTGCGGCCCCAGACACTGGACGACTATATCGGCCAGTCCAAGATCAAAGAGAATCTGAAGGTGTATATTACCGCAGCAAAGCAGCGCGGAGATGCACTGGACCATGTGTTGTTCTATGGACCTCCCGGACTGGGCAAGACCACGCTGGCAGGAATCATAGCCAACGAAATGGGTGTGCATATGAAGGTGACCAGTGGCCCTGCGATTGAAAAGCCCGGTGAAATGGCGGCGATCCTGAACAATCTGGAGGAGGGAGATCTGTTATTCGTGGATGAAATCCATCGGCTGAACCGTCAGGTGGAAGAGGTACTGTACCCGGCCATGGAGGATTACTGCATCGATATTATGATCGGAAAGGGTTCCAGTGCCAGATCTGTGCGTCTGGAGCTGCCGAAATTCACTCTGGTGGGAGCGACCACCCGTGCCGGACTTCTGACTGCACCTCTGCGGGATCGTTTCGGCATGATCCATCATCTGGAATTTTATACCATAGAGGAATTACAGCAGATCATCATGCATTCCGCCCGGATCCTGGACGTGGAGATCGAACCGGCCGGAGCAAAGGAAATGGCCAGAAGAAGCCGCGGTACACCGAGACTGGCGAACCGGATCTTAAAACGTGTCCGTGACTTTGCACAGGTTAAATACGACGGGATCATTACCGAGGAGGTAGCCAGAACGGCATTGGATCTGATGGATGTCGATAAGATGGGACTGGACCATATCGACCGCAATATTCTGGTCACGATCATTGAGAAATTCGACGGAGGTCCCGTGGGTCTGGATACCCTGGCAGCTGCCATCGGTGAAGATGCCGGTACGATAGAGGATGTCTACGAACCCTATCTGATCAAGAACGGATTTCTGAACAGAACACCCAAAGGCCGTGTAGTCACAGATCTTACCTATCATCATCTGGGACTGAATTGATACGTGCAGCTTACGAAATTTTACTTGCCACCCTATACATTCTGATATATAATAAATCTTGTATTATATTTTTGCGTAAATGGCATATATTGTGTTTTTCAAAAGAGTGTTAAGAGGGGTGTTGAGATGTCACCTAAGACAGATACAGAAGTGATCATAGGCGGAAAAGTATTTACTTTAAGCGGCTATGAAAGTGAAGATTATATGCAGAAAATTGCTTCCTACATCAATGGAAAGATTACCGAATACGGGAAGTTGGACGGCTTTCGCAGACAACCTCTGGATAAGCAGAACATTCTGCTCCAGTTGAATATTGCAGATGATTATTTTAAAGCCAAGAAGCAGATCTCCATTCTGGAGGAAGAACTGCAGGGCAAGGAAAAAGAGCTTTATGATCTGAAGCATGAACTGATTTCAGCACAGATCAAACTGGAAAATGCAGAAAAGCAGGGGAAGGAACTGCAAAAGCAGTTAAATGAAGACGCCAAAAAGATTGTACGTCTGGAGACAGAATTAAAAGACAAATAAATTGATAGCTGTCCGTTTTCGGGCAGCTATTTGCTTATATGAATCGAATGCAATAGAGGAAATCTGAAATCTATGAAAGCAGCAAAAAAAGTAGAATTACTGGCACCTGCCGGAAATGCGGAAGCCTTTTACGGGGCTATCCATGCCGGTGCGGATGCTATATATCTGGGTGGCAGCCGTTTCGGGGCCAGAGCTTATGCGGAAAATTTTTCGGAAGAAGAACTGGTTGCCTGCATCCGGTATGCTCATCTTTTTCAGCGAAAAGTATATCTGACGGTAAACACACTGGTAAAAGAATCGGAATTTTCCGGACTGTATGAATATGTATTGCCCTATTACCGGGCCGGACTGGATGGGGTGATTGTCCAGGACATGGGAGTGTTTGCATATCTCAGAGAACATTTTCCAGGGATGGAACTCCATGGAAGCACTCAGATGACCATTACAGGGGAGTATGGGGCAGCTTTTCTGAAGGAACAGGGGGCCTGTCGTGTAGTTCCCGCCAGAGAGCTGAGCCTTGCGGAGATCCGCAGGATCAAGGAAGTCACTGGGCTTGAGATCGAATGCTTTATCCATGGAGCCATGTGTTATTGCTATTCCGGACAGTGCCTGTTCAGCAGTATTCTGGGGGGCAGAAGTGGCAACAGAGGACGTTGTGCCCAGCCTTGTCGCCTGCCCTATACCACTGGAAAACATCCGAAGGGATGTTATCCTTTAAGCCTGAAAGATATGTGTACCATTGAATATATTCCGGAGCTTCTGGAGGCAGGGATCGACTCCTTTAAGATCGAAGGCCGTATGAAGAAGCCGGAATATGCCGCCGGAGTTACGGCAATTTATCGCAAATATATTGACCGGTATTATGCGGATTCCAAAGCTCCTCAGAAAATTTCTGCGGCAGATATGCATACGCTTTCCTGCCTCTATATTCGCAGTGAGAGACAGGATGGTTATTATCACAAGCACAACGGCGGGGAGATGGTGACTCTGGACAGCCCGGCTTACAGCGGTAGTGATGAGACTTTGCTTCAGAATATCCGGAAGAAGCATCTGGAACACAGGCTGACCCTTCCGGTATCCATGCAGGCTGAATTTCTGACCGGGGAGACCGCAAAATTGTATTTGTGGACCGGAGAGAGTGCAGTCACCGTAGAAGGGAATGTGGTAGAAGAAGCTTCCCGACAGCCCATCACACAGGAAAATATAGCAAAACAGCTGGGGAAACTTGGCGACAGTCACTTCCATCTGGAGGACTCCATCGGAATCCGGGTAAGTGACAATGCTTTCTACCCGTTAAAAGCTATCAACGAGTTACGCCGAAAGGGACTTTCCCTGCTGGAAGAACAAGTGATCCTTGCAAACGGCTTCCTTTATGAGAGAACTTCCGAAAAAGCTCCGACACTGGCTGACGATGGTGATTTTCGGAAAAACGATAGTATAAAGTCTCAAAAATCCGATGAAAAATGGGCTATCACGATACGGACCCCGGAACAATGGCAGGGCTTTTGCAGTTCATCCTTCTGGAAAGATCCGGTCAGAACCGCCGGACAACTCAGACTCTATCTGGATGCGGATTTCCTGTTACAGGATCCGTCCGCTGCGGAGAAGATTTTGAGAAGCCTTACTGAAAAAGAGATCCAATCTGTGATCGCTCTGCCGAAGATCCTGCGCCTGCGGGATGGGCAGTATCTTGAAAAATTACGGAAATTGCTGCTGGAAAATCTGGCATATGTAAATGGCTTTCAGGCAGCAAACATGGAACATATCGCGTTATTAAAACAATGGAATTTTACCGGAAAAGAAATCTATGGGGATCATAGTCTGTATCTCTGGAACCGGACCAGCCGGGATTTCTGGAAGGCATTCTTAGACGGCTATTGTCTGCCGTTGGAGCTGAATGCCGCAGAGCAAAGGGACATTCTGGATCCTGCGTTTCCTGCGGAAAAAGTAATATACGGCAGGATCCCTATGATGGTCACCGCCAACTGCGTGCAGAAGACCACTGACCGGTGTCAGCCGCAGGAGAATCCGAAGGCATTGGATCTGATCGACCGCTATCATAAAAGATTTCCGGTTCAGCGGAATTGTACCCACTGTTTTAATGTGATCTATAACAGTGTTCCGCTTTCCTTGCACAAGGAATTATGTAAATGGAGCGGCCTGGTGACCGGACGGCTGGATTTTACCACGGAAAATGAGACCGAGACTTTGGAAGTCCTGGAGTATTTTGCCGGTACCCGTAAGGAATTGCCCTATGGGGAATATACCACCGGTCATGAAAAACGTGGAGTAGAGTAGACAGAAAGGTTTTGGATCCATGCAGGAATATGTGATTGAATTATCCAAATATTTTATCGCCTTTTTTATGGTGTTATATACGGCAAGCTGTTTTTATACCTTTCGGTATCCGGTGGGAGAGAAGCATCGTGGAGTATTTATTATACAGGGTCTTTTGATGTTTCTGGTGCAGGTCCTCTGTTTTCTGAACCTGTCCCTTGTCAGCGGAGATTTTCAGTATTTGTTTTTCTTTGCATTTATACTGATCTTTCTGTTTGCTACGATCACGATGGTATCGCTGATCTACGAGAATATTAACAGGCTTTTGCTGAATAATATGTGTATGCTTCTGGGAATCGGTCTTTGCATCGTATCGAGATTATCTTTTGACAAGGCCATCCGGCAATATGTGATCGTACTGGTATCTCTGATCTTTTCCCTGCTGGTTCCGTATCTGCTGGGAAAGATCCACTTTTTTAAGAAGATCACCTGGCTGTATGCCACGTTGGGAATTGCGCTGCTCAGTACGGTGCTGATCCTGGGAGAGGTGACCCATGGTTCCAAGATTTCATTTTCCCTGGGAGGAATCACGTTCCAGCCTTCGGAATTCGTCAAGATCCTGTTCCTGTTCTTTCTGGCGGGAGCGTTGTGGGAAAATGTCTCCTTCCAGAGAGTCGTTCTGACGGCGATCATTGCGGGAGCCCATGTGGTGATCCTGGTAGTATCCAAGGACCTGGGAAGTGCTTTGATCTTTTTCGTGGGCTTTGTTTTTGTGGTTTTTGCTGCCACAAGAAATTATCTGTATCTTCTGGCAGGACTTGTCGGCGGAGGTGCGGCTTCTTATCTGGCTTATCAGCTGTTTGATCATGTACGGGTCAGAGTACTGGCCTGGCAGGATCCCTGGAAATATATTGACAATAAAGGCTATCAGATCACCCAGTCATTATTTGCCATCGGCAGTGGAAGCTGGTTCGGCATGGGACTGTTAAAAGGTAATCCCACAGCGATTCCTTATGTGGAAGCGGACTTTATCTTTTCTTCCATCTGCGAGGAACTGGGCGTGATCTTCGGAATATGTCTGATCCTGATCTGTGTCAGCAGTTTTCTGGAAATGATGCGGGTGGCAGTATGCATTCATGACAGATTCTATCAGCTGATCGTATACGGCATCGGTATTATGTATATTTTCCAGATATTCCTGACCATTGGCGGCGGTACCAAGTTCATTCCGCTGACCGGAGTGACACTTCCTTTCATCAGCTATGGAGGAAGTTCCGTCATGACGACCATGATCATGTTTTTCATTATACAGGGAATCTATATTCGCCTGCAGAAGGAAGGAGAGCGCAGAGGTGGCAGAAAATAAGGCGCAGAATACGCAGAAAAATACACAGAAAAAAGATGCCGACCGCAAAAAGGACGCCCGGAACAGAAAACGTATGGGCAACCAGCGGGAAATCTGGCTTTCTGCTGGTTGCATCGGTGTCCTGTTCTTATGCCTGTTGGTCTATCTGGGTCATTTTGTGGCAACCAGCGAACAGGATATGATCAACAACAGTTATAATTCCCGTCAGCAGATTCTGCTGTCCCGCAATTACCGCGGATCCATTTATTCCAGGGATGGGGATGTTCTGGCAGAGACGATACTGGATGCGGATGAAGAGGAGACTCGAAACTATCCGTATAAGAATCTGTTTTCTCATATCGTAGGTTATTCCACCCAGGGACGCATGGGAGTGGAGGCTCTGGCCAATTACTATCTGATCAACACCAATACCTCCCTGAGCAATAAAGTGAAAAACGATACTGCCGGGAAAAAGAATCCCGGAGATAATGTATATACCACACTGGATGTCCAGATCCAGCAGGTGGCCAACGACCAGCTGGATATTTACCGTGGTGCCATCATTGTAACGGAAGTGTCTACCGGCAAGATTCTGGCAATGGTGTCGCATCCCGATTTTGATCCGAATACCATTCCGGAGATCTGGGATGATCTGATCGACAATGATTCCAGTACAGTACTGTTGAACCGCGCCACCCAGGGACTTTATCCGCCCGGATCCACCTTCAAGATCGTAACGGCATTGGAATATATCCGGGAGAATCCCACCACGTATCAGAATTATTCTTATAACTGTAATGGTTCTTTCCGGGTGGGAAACAGCAAAATCAGTTGTTATCACGGTTCCAGTCACGGACAGGTCAGCTTTCAGAAGTCCTTTGCAAAATCCTGTAACTCGTCCTTTGCCAATATTGGAATGAGCCTGGACAGAGAGGCTTTTCAGGAGACACTGAATGACCTTTTGTTCAATAAAGATCTGCCACTTACGCTGAATTATGCCAAAAGCTCGGCTATCGTCTCCGAAAGTACACCTTCCGCGGAAATGATGCAGACCTCCATCGGTCAGGGTAAGACCCAGATCACACCGATGCATCTGAATATGATCACCTGTGCCATTGCCAACGATGGTGTTCTGATGAAACCCTATGTCATTGATCATGTGGAAAATGATGAAGGTACTGTAGTAAAAAGCTTTAAGGCATCGGAATACGGCCGTCTGATGACAGAGGACGAATCTGCGATTCTGAAACAGTTGATGACCGATGTTGTGGAAGAGGGAACTGCTTCCAAGTTAAGAGGTTTAAACTATACGGCTGCCGGTAAGACAGGTTCTGCGGAATACAATAATATCAAGGGTGACAGCCATGCCTGGTTTACCGGTTTTGCTCCCGCAGAAGACCCGGAAGTCTGTGTCACCATTATCGTAGAGGGTGCAGGAAGTGGCGGTGATTACGCAGTTCCCATTGCAAGACGTCTGTTTGATGCTTACTTCAACCAGAAAGAGTGATCGGAGGAGTCAAAAGAATCATGATAGAGGCTACCAGTTGCGGTGGCGTTGTGATCTTCCGTGGGAAGATCCTGCTGCTGTATAAGAACATTAAGAATAAATATGAAGGCTGGGTATTGCCGAAGGGTACCGTCGAAGCCGGGGAGACCCATGAGGAGACCGCACTCAGGGAAGTGCTGGAGGAAAGCGGTTCCAAGGCATACATTGTAGATTATATCGGCAGAAGCGAGTATTCTTTTACCGTACCGGAAGATGTGGTGGAGAAGGAAGTCCACTGGTATCTGATGGGAACGGACAGCTATTACAGCAAGCCCCAGAGAGAAGAGTATTTTGTGGATTCCGGCTTTTACAAATATCATGAAGCATACCATCTTCTGAAATTTGCCAATGAAAAGCAGATTCTGGAAAAAGCCTATGCGGATTATCAGGAAAGAAAAAGGAATAATCAATGGAAAAATTGATTATTCCTGCTTTTCTGAAATATTTTTAAACATTCTTGACGATTTCCAGATCCGGTCTCTGCAAGAGATCAACAAATTCGTTTTTATCATTTTTTAAAATGGGACGGGAGTATTTGTTGGGATGAATGATCAGTACTTCCCAGATGCTTCCGTCATTCAGTTCCACGCTGGTTCCGATCTGGGCATCTGCAATACGTTTCATGATCGGCATCAATAATTCCACGTCATATTTATCCAGACTCTTTTCGAAATTCCCAAGAATCTGTAACGGTGTCAACGCATTACGGTAGGTTCTGGGAGACGCCATGGCAATATAGGCATCAATAATGGCAATATACCTTGCGAAGACATCAATTCTCTGTCCGGACATATGGTAAGGATAGCCGCTGCCATCGAGTCGTTCGTGATGCATGATCACAGCATTTTTCACATGCTCATTCAGATCCTGATTACGTACGGTGGTATAACCGACTACAGGATGAGTCTTGATAACTTTGAATTCTTCATCCGTCAGTTTGCCGGGCTTCCATAACAGTTCATAGGGCAGCTGCAGCTTGCCGATATCATAATAGAAACCGCAGAGAATCAGGGTATTTTTCTCTTCTTCGCTCATTCCCAGCCAGTCAGCGAAGGTCCCCGCCAGAAGAGCGGCATTCAGTCCCTGGGTATAGGTGAGTTCATCCTCACTGGGCATCAGATTGTACAGATAGTCTAACAGTACCGGGCCGGAAGTAATATAATAATACAATTCGTTGTAAATTGTCAGCAGAATAATATCCGCCGGTTTTCTTCCCATGATCAGCAGTTGTTTCATGGCTAATTTATATTGTCCCAAAAACAACGGATAAGCACGTTCGAATGCTTTGAAATTAGTATCAAAACGAATCTTGGCATAATGTGTAGTGGCGAAATCAACATCTTCCATTATGGTGACACATACCAGATTGTACCGTTTCAATTTCTCAATGATCTGCGGAGTGATGGTGGTTCCTGCAGGGTAGATCACACGATCCTGATCCAGAATGTCCTCCCCCAGGACCATATCCGGCTGTAACTCCATTTTAGTAATAACCTTCAAAGCTGTATCCTCCTCATTTGTACTAATTCAAGTATAAAATATCATGCTAAAAAGTCAAGTAACAAAAATTGTAATATAAAGGAAACTATGCTATACTAGAAGAAAAAGATTTAAGGAACTTGTGTATGGCAGGAAAGCTGAAGTTTGCGCAAAATCTCTATCTTGGAGAGGGCATCGCACCGGAAAAACTGGATAAACTAAAAAAGAGACTGAATAAAAAGCCTCTTCTGGCCAATGTATATCTGATCACTCCGGCCAGAAATCCCGCGGATCAGCTGGATATTTTTGATGCCAGACAGTTGGTACAGCCTCATTATAAGGACGAAGAATTTCTCGTTCTCGGTATGGCTTCCGGCTACGAGGATGCGCTGCAGCTGATCGAACGGATCACCGGAGAGTGCCTGAAAGCCAGAGGGGACTGTAATCTGCGGGAGTATTTACTATGTTGACGATTCTTTTTAAAATATTGAGTATTCTTGGGATCGTGCTTCTGATCCTGTTGGGAATCGCACTGGTGGTAATTCTCCTGGTTCTGTTCTTTCCGATTTCTTACAAAGCTGCCGGAAAGCGTACGGCAGAGGAATTCTGGATCACCGCGAGAGTAAAATGGCTGTTCGGTCTATTGCGGATGAACTGCGATTATCCTGATCCCGGGAAAATTTGCGTAAAGTTTTTATTCTTTACGCTATATGATTCTTCCGTAGAGAAGCCGGAGAAAACAGACCGGACATCGACGGAAACGACAGGGAACGAGAAAACACCCGCTTCTGCGGAGCAGACAACAGAAGAACATACCCCGGAATCTGTCGGGACGCCTAAGCTGATCGAAGCAGAAGATCCCACGGCATTCTCGGCAACGGCCGCAGATGTTGAGTCTGCTGCGGAAAGGGAGGATTCCGGAATCCCGGAACCGGGAACACCAGAGCCAGCGGGAGAAGCTCCCGGGAAGACTACGGATCGTCTGTACGCATTTTTTACAAGAATCCGGTACACAGTCCGAAAGATTTGTGATAAAATCAAAAATATTCTGGAAAACATTGCATTTTACAAGAACCTGTGGAATGACCCGGATACCCAGGGACTTTTGAAACATGCCGGGAAACGTTTCGGACATATCTGGAAGCGGCTGCGCCCGAGAAAGCTTACGGTCAATGCCACGGTCGGCACCGGTTCTCCGGATACTACGGGATATCTGTATGGTATCTACGGAATGGTGCTTCCGAAGCTGGGAAAGGGGATCTGCATTACCCCGGATTTTGAACAGGCGATTCTGGAAGGGGATTTCAAGGCTTTCGGACATTTTACCGCGGCCTGTGTATTATTCCATTCCGTCCGACTACTTTTAGATCGGCGATTACGGGAATTGTTGCATAAAATCAGACAATATCAGAAGACACAAAAAAAATAACAGTGTAAAACAGGAGGTTTGTTATGGCAGACAAAGAGAATCAGTTTCAGGGCGTTGTAGAATCCCTGTTGAAGGGTATGGATACCGTATTATCCACTAAAACCGTAGTCGGTGAGGCTACAAAGATCGGCGATACGATCATCCTGCCGCTTGTGGATGTCACCTTTGGTGTCGGTGCCGGAGCCGGCAATAATTCCGAGAAAAAATCCGCATCCGGAGCCGGAGGCTTAGGCGGTAAGATGACCCCCAGTGCGGTTCTGGTCATCAAAAACGGTTCCACCAAGCTGGTAAATATCAAGAATCAGGATACAGTCACCAAGATTCTGGATATGATTCCCGATATCGTAGATAAATTTACCCAGCCGAAGGAAAAAGAAGAAATGTCCGATGCGGAAGTGGTAGATATCGCATTTCCTGAAGAGGAAGAGAAAACTACAGAAGACAAGTAATATTTAAAATACTCTGCATATAATAAAGTGAGAACAGTCTGGATCCGTTTGATAGATGAAGAAGATCATTGGTCTGATACTCTTTTTTGTGGCTGTCGGCATGCTGCTCATGCTTGTGATCCATAACCGTTTTATCGGCTTGATCATGGTAGCACTTTTATTATTTGCAGGGTATTATCTTTTCTGTGGTTGCGAGTAAGAGGGTGCAGTATGATTGATTGGGAAGAGGTCATTAAGGCAGAGAGTACCGAAGAACTGAAAGAAATAAAACTGTGGCTTTTCCAGGAAAATATGCGTCTGAAACAGGAACGCTCAGAGCTGGAGCAGGAGCGTACGGAACTGGAACAGGCCCGGAACAAATTTCTGGATGAGCGGGTGAAACTGCGGGACGAGCTGGATGAATTAAACCGCCGTACAATCATGGAACGGAAACGGCTGAAGGAAGAGAATCTGTTTTTTGAGAAGAAAATGGCCATTTTACAGGAGGGGTTCCGACAGCTGGAAGAAGACCGGAAGAAGTTCGAACAGGAACGGCAGATACTCATAGAGGAAGCCAGAGAACAGCTGGCCACAGGGCAGGATCCCGGAGAAGGCAGTTTTACAGCGGTACAGCTTTTATTCCGGGGAGTCAATAATCCGCTGGCTTTACGGAAGAGATACCGGGATCTGATCAAGATCTTTCATCCGGACAACCTGTTCGGTGACGGTGAACTGGCCGGACAGATCAACAAGGAATATCTGAAACGGAAACAGGAAGAGCGGTTCTGGTAACTGCATGGAAAATTACAAGCAAAATTAAGCCAGAAATGATGAATTTCATTTCTGGCTTTTTAAAATCCAATATTATCGCAGAAGATTAAGCTCTTTCAACTTTACCAGATTTTAAGCAGCTGGTGCAGACATGCATTCTTCTAGCTCCGCCGTTAACCTTGCACTTAACGCTCTTAACATTAGAGTTCCAAATTGCGTTGCTTCTTCTATGAGAATGGCTTACGTTGTTACCAAAATGAACGCCCTTACCGCAAATATCACATTTAGCCATCTTGACACCTCCTCGATCTAACGCGCATCTTACGCTTACTTTTAAACAAATTTTTTCAATAAAATACATGTGAAATGCTCACAACATTGATATATTAACAGAAAACCAAAATAAAAGCAAGCAAAAAATATTTATTTTTTTTATTTTCTTGTTTCTTTTTCAAAGGAAAGCTGTTAAAATACATTTATATATGTCTGAACTGTGTGAGCACTTGGGGTTCCTTTTCGATTCTTGTTTTCCAGAAGTCCTTCATTTACTAAGGTGTTGCCGATAGA
>OMBF01000079.1_pt1 | contig 19501 bp, 9 predicted proteins | sample 1644801 | NCBI WGS metagenome assembly OMBF01 (sample SAMEA103958160, study PRJEB25191) | human gut metagenome | biome: human-associated habitat [ENVO:00009003]; feature: intestine environment [ENVO:2100002]; material: feces | place: Germany | collected 2013/2015
CGGTGCAGTCTGAAAAAGTAGACGGAGATATATATGAAACTTATACATTTACTAATGTGACGGCGCACGATATTTTTACTTCCCTAAAAGATATTGGGATTTATACGACTTTCAATGATGATTACAAGGATTCTGAGACCTGTATGACCAATAGATGCCATGCGCATATCTGGTGCGGAGAAGAGATAACCTATGTGATGGCCCTTCGTATGGGTGGGGATGCGCCCCACTTGGGTATGGTGGTAACTGAGGGAAGTATCGGTGGATACAGTGTGGAACGTGATTTTGCAAAGATGAGCAATGATAGAGGTGATTTTTTGCTTCATCCGGTACCGATTACACTGACGCCCGGAGAGAGCTTTCAAATCAGCTGGGTATTGTTTACGCACAACGGAAAGGAAGATTTTTATAGACAATTGCCTGTATATAATCCGAAATATATCCGAGTGTCTGCAAATCAGTTTACTGTATTTGCAGATGAACAGATTTCTTTAGAAATTGAGCCGGCCTTTGTATTTCATCCCAATGATGTGGAAATTATGAGAGGTGGAATGGCAGTAGATTTTAGTTGTGACAATGGTTTAATTAAGGTTAATGAAACACCTGTCGAACCGGGCGAGTACTGTTATCAAATTTGTGTAAAAGGTGTCAAGACCCACTGTAATATTTTAGTACAGCCTACCATGATGGAATTGATAAAGGCAAGATGTTACTATTTGGCAGAAAAACAGCAGTATCATAATTCTCTCAGCCGTTTGGATGGTGCTTATTTGATTTATGATACGGAAGAAGGACATATTTATTACGAATCGAAAAATGATTATAATGGCGGGCGAGAGCGTGTCGGTATGGGTATTTTAATGACAAAATATCTTCAGCAGAAAGAGGATGTCTATTTAGAGGAAAGCCTGAAAAAGTATATTACTTATGTGGAGAGGGAACTTTTGGAGAAAGAGACCGGAAGGGTATTCAATGATTATCAAAGAGATGACTCTTACAAGCGTTTGTATAATTATCCATGGATGAGTCTTTTCTATCTGGAGCAGTACACGCTTTGGGGAAAGCAGGATATGCTGGAATGTGCATACAGGATTATGAAATCCTTCTATGAACAGGGTGGAGCACATTTCTATGCTATTGAAATTCCTTTGGAGCGCATCTGCTGTGAATTGGATCGGGCAGGAATGGAAGAGGAGTACCAAGAACTACTTACATATTTTAGAACTCATTGTGATTTTGTGGCAGAAACAGGAACCAATTACCCTGCTCATGAAGTGAACTATGAGCAGAGTATTGTGGCACCTGCAACAAATTTGTTGTTACAGATGTACAAAGTGACAGGGGAAAAAAAGTATCTGGAAGCAGGCAAAAAGCAGATGGCAGTATTAGAACTGTTTAATGGTACCCAGCCGGATTACCATATGTATGAGGTCGCGTTGCGTCATTGGGATGGTTATTGGTTTGGGAAAAAGCGTCTCTACGGTGATACCTATCCTCATTACTGGAGTGATTTGACAGCTCATGCATACAGAGAATGTGCAGAGCTTTTTGGCAGTGAGGAGTATGTTTATAAGGCGGAGGCGGCTTACAGAGGTGTGCTCAGCATGTTTAGAGCGGATGGCAGTGCAGCTTGCGCTTATGTGTATCCGGTTACGGTAAATGGTGTAGAAGGTGGTTACTATGATGTGTATGCAAATGATCAGGATTGGGGATTGTATTTTTATTTGCGTTCCCATTCTTAGTGGATAAAGATATTCATTCTACGAAAGAATCGAAAAGAGAGGAGTTACATAGCTATGAAATTATGGGAAATAGGAAAACTGTTACATGTCGGTGATTATAATGTGGATCAATGGTTGGATCGTCCGGACATTTTAGCGGAAGATATCCGCTTGATGAAACTTGCCGGAGTGAATGTGGTTTCACTGTGTATTTTTTCCTGGAGCAGTCTAGAACCGGAAGAGGGAGTGTATACCTTTGAGTGGTTAGACGAGGTTATGGATTCGATGTATAAAAACGGAATCTATGTAATCTTGGCAACACCCAGTGCAGGAAAACCACCATGGTTGATAAAGAAATATCCTGATATTATGAGAACCAGAGAACACCGCCAACGTCTGCTATACGGAGAACGTGAGAACCATTGTAACAGTAATAAGATTTTTCGTGAAAAGGTATGTCGGATAGATGAAAAACTTGCAGAGCGCTATGCGAATCACCCTGCTTTGATACTATGGCATATATCTAATGAAATGTATGGTATTTGTCACTGTGAAACTTGTCAGGCAAAGGATGTCGCGGAGGCAGTAGAAGCATCTAAGTCTGTAAATGAAATTGAAAAACTTACAGAAAATATCTTAAATATCGCAGCACAGACAAATCTTCTAGCACTTAATGCATCGATTGAAGCAGCAAGAGCAGGGGAAGCAGGCAGGGGCTTTGCCGTTGTTGCAGATGAAATCAGACAGCTTGCAGATAGTTCACGTGAGACAGCAAACAATATTCAGGAAATCAGTGGAAAAGTTATTGAGGCAGTAAACAATCTGTCTGGAAATGCAACGGAAATGATTCGTTTTGTAGATGAAAAGGTAGCACTTGATTATGACAACTTTGTAAAAATTATTGGAAATTATGATGCTGATTCTGATCAGGCAAGTAATACATTTAACGAGTTTGCAGTTAAGTCAAAAGATAGCTTAGGTACAATGAATGATATGAATGAAGGTATCAATAACATTTCTATAGCGATTGAAGAATCTGCAAAAGGTGTTACAAACGTAGCACAAGAGATATCACAACTTGTAACAGCAATTTCAGCAATTAAAGTGCAGGCGGACGAAAATAAGAACCTTTCGGAAGATTTATTGGATGAAGTAGCAAAATTTGAAAAAGTTTAACTAACAGATTTTTATTATGAGAAAAACTGTATTAGGTAAATAACCCGCACTAACTAAAAATGAATGCCAGAATAAGCACAAAGGCATAGCGCCATTACGGGTTCTATGCCTTTGCGTTTTCCGGAAGCAGCATCCGGTCGTCGATATGGTAATCACAGGAAATCTTCAGGCTGTTGTGTCCATAGAATTCGATGACAGGCTTGTTACCGGCTTAAGGAAAAAGTCTGCAATCCTCATGGCGTATAGCAGAGAAGGAATATGCTGTTTTGACTCGATATTGGCAATAGTTTTCAGGCTGATGCCGGTTGCTGATACATGCTATACAAAGACAACTACAGACTACCGGCGGATGATAAGGAACTGAAAAGCAGCCGGCCAGAGTTCTTTCAAAAGCCACTGCGGAGCATAGGAATACGTGGAACGGATCTTGTGACAGATTATTTCTGGGAGCAGCTGGACATGTTCATGGATCCTCAGGCAAGAGAAAAACAGATGAAAATGGATGAGACGGTTGATATTATCCGCAAAAGATTTGGATTTTACAGTGTCCAGGGAGGGCTTATGTACCGCGACAAAATACTGTCAGCATGTGATACCAAGTCTGATCATACGGTACATCCGCATGGGTACTTTGGATAGACAGGAGGGATTGAACTATTATGGAAAGCAGCAAGGTATATGTAAATGTCATGGCTGAATTTACAAATGACGGAAGGCTTCTACCAAGGAGCTTTATCTGGAAGGATGGCCATGTATATGAGATTCAGAAAGTAACAGATGTAAGAAGAGCGGCAAGCCTGAAAGCAGGCAATCGATGCGTGTGAGAATAAATGGCTCAAAGTAGCATTTCATCTGGCATTCGCAGCAATGGTCCGAATAGGAGAGCTGCTTGGGCTGACATGGGACTGTGTGGATATATCAGAAGAAGCTATTTCAGAGAACAGGGCATATGTCTTTATTAACAAACAGGTGGAGCGTGTATCAAAGGAAGCTGTTGAGGAGCTGGATTCAAAAGAAGTCATTCTGATCTTCCCCTCACAAAGGAAGAATAATAAGACGGTCAGGGTGCTGAAAACACCAAAGACCGATACCAGCGAGCGCAAAGTTTATATACCGGGATTTGTGGCACAGTGCCTTATTGATATAAAGAAGGAACAGGATGAGGTAAAGGAGGCACTTGGCAGTGAGTATACCGATTACAACCTGATAATGGCGACTACTTTTGGAATGCCGATCAATAGCAGCTATATTCGGGATCAGCTGCAGAAAGTAATTGATAGAGAAGGTCTTCCGGATGTGGTTTTTCATAGTCTGCGCCATACAAGTGTCACATACAAACTGAATGAGCAGAAAGAGGAAGAAAATAAGATTACCATACCGGAGGGAGTAGATCCCGAACTGCTGATGAAAGTACTTGGCAATCCGGAGATGGCGGCTTTGCTTACTTCTCTGGCGAAGACAATGAAAGTATAAATATAGAAGAACGATATTGTGTGGAGTAAGAAATCTATGCAGTATCGTTTTTTTCGTTTCTTGTGAAAAAACTTTTTTGAAAAATTTTTTGAAAAATTTTTGAAAAAATTTGCGTTTTGGGTGAGAGTTTTTTCGATTTTTTGTACCTATATAAGTGAAGGGTTTTTTAAGCCGCATTTCAATAAATCCAGAGAGAAGGTTCAAACGAAATGTACGATACCGCAAAACGAGTCGCACTCGTCAAGCAGCGGGTGCGGGAAAACACCCGCCGGAGGCAGTGGCGCGGCATATATGGGCTGAGCGCAGCGTGTATGCTGCTGTTCGCGGTGATGATGCAGGCGGCGGATGTGTTTGCAGTGCAGGAGCAGACAGCCGCATGGGGCGTGTTCGGCGCGATGCTGCTGCGGGAGGACGTGGGCGGCTATGTGCTGGTGGCCGTCGTCTCCTTTGCAGCGGCGGTGGTCGTTACCGTGTTTTGCACACGATTGAGAAAAAACAATAAACAGCAGGAACAAACCAAGGAGGATGAGGAAACATGAAGAAAAGATTTTTAGCGGCGCTGCTGAGCCTGTGCATGACGCTCACGCTGCTGCCAACTACGGCGTTTGCAGCGGTGAGCGATTCGCTGGGCAACACACCCGAGGAAAATCAGGCGATTTTGGAGCAGGTCTCTGCCCTGACCGGCGATAGCAGCGACCAGGTGCTTTCCATGCTGAACGCTTTGGGGCTGCTGGATGAAGACGGCAATTTCAAGGTGGATCAAACCATCACGCTGGACGGCCAGGTGTTGACACTGGCGGCTGTCATGGAACTGCTGGAAAATCCCGCCACGGATCTCACCCGTATAGCCGACGTGGATGGGACTCCGGTGGCGCTGGGCGATTTGAAGACCATGATCCAAATCGAACAGGAGCTGCAGCGGATCAAGGACACCTATTTCTCCGGCAGGGAGTTTACCGGGGAAGCTCTGGAGAATCTCAATAGCCTGATGGAGCAGCTGGAGCTGCAGGGCATCAGTTTGCAGTATTCCGCCTCTGCCACAAAGCCTGAGGGCGTTGAGACGGTGGATATGAGCGGCATGATGAGCCAAACGCTGGAGGATCTCGCAAGCAACAGCTGGAGCTCCGGGACTTTTACTGTATACGGCGGAAAACCGGTCGGCTTTTCCTACCGCATTCAAAAAGGCCAGCTCAGCGAGTATATCACCGGTGTGGAGGTCTCGATAGGCGGGAAGAGTAAGGTCGTCGAGCAAAGCGACGGGTCCTACAAGCTGACCTATGAGGTAGACGGCTACAGTTTAGGTGATCAGAAAATCACTGTCAAAGTTACAACCAAAGGAGGGAACCCAGACTGGCTCGAGGGTTCTTATTCCTATGGCAACCTGCTGGGGATGATTGAATTTTACGATGCGGAAAATCTGGTGTTCTATGACGGCGCCGGTTATGCCGACCACTGTCAGCTCAAGCTAAAAAAGACGGTTGACGCCCCCACAATACAAACATCAGTGAGCGCGCCGAACTATGAGGAAAGATACGAAAGTACAGAAACAATACAGGGGGATATGTATATTCCTTTGCTGGCAAATGAATACAATATCGGCGAAGGTGCCAACAATCAGGACTTCGTTGCGCTAAGCGATACCATCAGAATTTTGGAGGGAGCCCGCAACTCGGTGCTTCCCGTCGACTCCGACCCATTTTATCAGCCATACAAAATCGATGCCAGCATCGAGTTTGACTGGAGTACCGATGTAGAGACCTATAATGGCTTTGCGCCGTATGGCTATAATAGTGACACACAACCCCATGCCCCGTTCTATCTGACGGAGTACATGTTCAATGGAACATCTCTGGAGCTCAGCGGCGACAAAACGAGAGCGCTGAACTGTACGATTAACAAGGGCGAAACGGTCAACATCTCCCTGCAGTCTACCACGCAAAACAGAGGGAAACAGCAGTACTGGCTGCCCTTCCGACTGTATATGAAAAGTGTACAGGGCGAAATCCAAAATTCCTGGGCCACCACCAAGAACAGCAACGTCTCCGCCACGCTGTTGGACACGGACAATCCCATCATTCAAAGCGTCACGGCCCCGGAGGGAACCTATGCCAGCGGACAGCACGTGCCTATCACAGTTACCTTTAACGAGTTCGTGGATCTTAGAAAAGCCAGCGTGACCATCAATGGCAAAGTGTATAGCACCGCTGAGCTTTCCATGAACGACTACGGCGTCACGGCAATGCTCTGGTATCCGGTGCAGGATGCGGATGACACCACGGTCACCGTCAATGGTATGACCGGTGTGGAAGATGTTTTCGGTCATACGCTGGATACCTCACTCTATCCAAGCAACTCGATTACCGACGTTGATCTGAAGAGCGTCTTGATGCGCAACGCTCCCACCGAACTGACGGCCACCTACGCCAACGGCAAGGCATCGTTCACGATGAACGCCAACATGGAGCAGGTCTACAAGACCGTATACAGCAATTATCACACCCCGGCAGGCACAGAGCCGAGGGAAGCCCCGTTCCAACTCGAACTGAAGTACGGCTCCGCGGAGGCACCAAGCTATCTGCAGGTCTATCTGGACACAGAGAAGGAAGCCTTCACCATTAGCGACTACGCAATCGCACCCTCTGCTTACGACCGCACCTACACGGTGACGCTGCAGGCCAACGAGGGCACGAAAGCCGATCCTGACTGGGTGAATGTTCTTCCCCTGACCCGGCAGTTTACGGTGGCAAAGAAAGTTTCCGCGCACACGGTGAAGGTCGTCCCGGAAGCGAATGACGCCGACTATACGATTTCCCTCGGCAAAACCACCCGCCCCACGCTTAAGGCAGAGGTTTTGGGGGCAGGCGGTGAGACGGCCAGCTACACCACCGGCAAATGGAGCAGCAGTGACACGCTCATTGCCACCATCAACGAGGATACCGGCGTTGTTGCCACCACAGGAACCAAGGTGGGAACCGTCACCTTTACCTTTACGGCGGACAACGGGACTGAGGACACTGCCGATGATGTGACGGGCAAGTCAGAGCCCTATACCGTGACGGCAGGCGAATCCCTGGCACTGGTGATTCCCGGCGGCTCGTCCATCGTGACGCGGGTAAATCAGCCCGCCACCGTGCTGTGGAGCTCCAACGCCGCGCTGATGGCGCCGAACAAAGAGTTCAATTACAGGATTGACCTGTATGAGGGCAACTACGCGAATGAGGCGGCGCTGAGCGGCCGCAAGCCCGTTGCGACTTATACCGTCGGCAAGGATAAAAACAGCGTGCGGATCGGGGAGAATGTGCTCTCCAAGCTCTCCAACGGCAATACCCCTGCCTACACGGTATTGGTCTCCATGCCGCACCCCAACGCCGGCGGTGAGGACGTCCGCCTGTCGGCACTTGCCTGGATCATCGTGCAGGCACCGCCTGCCACAGCCAAGCTGACACCGCCCCAGAGCATTTACCTCAAGGATACCGACGGTGCCGTCAATATCGACTGGTCGGTGGAAAACACCACTGAGGGCGCCCCTTTGCAGCCCACGCTGACCATCACCCGGGTCACAGAGGACAACACCACCACCAAAGTGGTGGACAGTGAGCGCCTATCCGGCACCTCCGGGAGCTTCCCCCTGTCATTACAGAGTGTGAAAGCCGGCAATCTGAAGGACACCTATCAAGTGGTTTTGAGCGTGGAGAATCCTGGTGAGGAATCTCCCAGCACCGACTCCTTCCCCCTGTATGTCTACGATGCCGACGCACTGAAGGTGCAGAACGACAAAGGAGAAACGATTTCTAAGCTGACCATGGACAATACCTCCAAGGTCAGCGGCAGCCTGCCCACCGTTACAGCTGAAATTATGCAGCTGCGCCAGGAGTTGGGGTTGATCGAGTACATAGGCATCAACTATGACGAGTACGGATGGAACTCCTTTAAAGACGGCATCCGGTGGCTCTCCAGCAACAACAATGCCATTTCCGTCAACTACAAGCAGGGCGGACTGTATGAGGACATCAGAAACTTCTCCTTTGATTCCTACCTTCCCGAAACCAAAATGGCGCTGTCCGGCTTGGCCAACGGCACCGCAACCGTCACGGCTACCCATGCCGCCACGGGCATGAATGCCGCCGTACAGGTGACAGCGAAAACGCTGCAAAATAAGTTCTATCTCTTCCAGCTGACGCCTGCAGCGGAAACTACGCTGCAATACACCGACGGCAAAGGTGTGCCCAAAACGGTCACGACCAACAGTGAAGGCGTGCTGGCGCTTTACGAACCCAACGGAATCGCCAGTGAGGTGTCTCTGCGTTCCGGCTCCGGCGCGGATATTTATCTGGGCACCATCTATAAAGAAAATCTGCGTTCCGGCGAGCGGGATGCCACAAAACTGCAGCTTTATCCCTTGAATACCTTCAGCCTTCGGCGAGTCGCCCGGGCATCTGTGACGCTCATCACGCCGGGCGGCGATCCGCTGGCGAACAAGACGGTGACCGTTCGTGGAGGCGTTTATAAAAACGGAGGCTACTGCGAGACAGCTCTGCTGGGCTCCAGGGCAGGAGCACTTGTCAGCGGCATCACCGGCGACACCTATACCACGGATGCGGCGGGAAATATAACCGTCTATCTGGATTCCACCCAGTTCTGGTCGGCCGAAAAGGGCGAGAGCAACACCACGGCGCTTTCCGCTCTGGATCAGCTGGAGTACATTCTGGAGATCAGCGCAATTGACGGCGACAAGTACTATCCGCTGCTGCTGACCGTCAACGGCAAGCTGGGCGTGGACGATGTAATGCGCACCGCAGAGGGCGTTGTCTCTCTGGAGCGCGTGCCGGCGGGGGAGGAAAACAAACCCTTCATTGTGGCGCAAAGCGTTGATTACGGTCTTGCCAACGGTCAGAAGGTGGATGTCCGCAGCTCGACTGGGAAGATTGGACCTAACAGCAGCTTTAAAACAGCAAGACTGCACACCACCATGTTCCTCTGGGGCGAGAAGATTGCCAACGCGCGGAATTACAGTCTCAAGCTGGCGGACGAATACGGCGTTATTCCTGCCGCCCAGAGCAGCAGTACCAAGCAGTATCCCTTCTCATCCATCCCCGTAGCGGAAAACGATCTGACTCTCACCGAGACCACCATGACCACCTCTGGATGGATCGCTGACGGCAAGGATGTGGGTATGAAAACGCAGCTGAGCCTGAACGGCAGCCTGCTACAGGAGAAAATAATGCCCTTCCGGGTCGTTGATCTGACCCGAGTGCCCAAGGTGACAGAGGATGACCGCGTCACCGGTATTCTGGCGACGATGGGATCCTCCAGTGGAGTGAATCAAGTCGACTTTGGCGGAGTGGGCGATAGTAACATTCTCAAGGTGCTGACCGGACGGCTGGATGATCTGAGCGGTCCGGTGGACACTTCCGTGTTCAAAATGATTATCACCCCCAGCGAAGATCCCTCCGTGTTCCGTGCCATGATTTGGGCCGGGTATAATACGCTGGAGATGGAGGACATGGATTATTCTGAGGACGGCGTGGCGTTGGGTGCGAATGTGCTGACGCAGAACCTGGAAGTGGGTGTGCCCGGGACCGGGGATCTGAGCCAGATGGCCCAGGGCACCTATGATCCCAAGGGGGACTACAAAACCAACTCCATAGCCGACAATGTCACCAGCACGGATCTCAACTTGCAGTTGGAGGGCTTTTACGAAGCGGAAATCCGCTATAACACCGAAAAAAAGGAGTGGGAGGTTTTCACCGTAGGCGGCGGATTTACCGCCGGCGTTGGTGTGGGCTTCTCCTTCAGCGTGAACGCCATGGCTGGCCCCGTGCCGTTGACAGCAACCTTTGAGCTGGGTGGTGCCATTCAGCTGGATTTCCGTACCGCAGTGCGCTACGGCCGGCAGGGCGAGGGTACAGAGCTTGCCTGGAGCGATCCCACGGCCACGGCAGTGAATGACTTTTTGACCACGCTGCGTATCAACGCCTATGTCCACGCGTTTGGCGGTATTGGCTTTGACTATTCGGTCGTGGCGCTGAAGATCGGTCTATTCGGCAATTTGGATGTGGACAGTCAGAATAAGTTCCTTTCCCGCACCTATCTTGCCGACGAGACAAAGCGCCAGATCAACGGTCAGGCCCTGGGGATCCAAAGCGAAGTGGGGATCAAATTTGTGGCAACCTTCCTGTTTATCTCCTACGAGGCGGTGATCGCCTCCGGAACCCTTGGAGCCACCAGGACTTTTAATGACTGGAAAACAATCGACGACTACTGGAATAGCGCCACCAGTGGGCTGAGCCTTGCCTCGCTGCGGATGGCGGCGGCCCAGAGCGGAATGCAGGTGGCTTCTGGCAGTGCAACGCTCCAAAGCCGGGACTATCTGGAGCAATATGCCCGTACCTGGGGCCAGCCCCAGCAGCGGATGATGCTGTTCTCTCTGAACTCCACCAGTGGGCTGAAAAACATCCAGACCAATGCCAACCCCACATCCTATCCACAGCTCAGCGATGACGGGAAAGTATTGACCTACATCAACGACGGCAACAGCAGCAGTATTTACGATAGCCGGGCGCATTTCTCCACCCTCAATGGCGGCGTCTATACTCCCTCCAGTGAAATTGTCGCTCCCACAGGGTTCCCCGGCTACGGCGACACGAGCGTTTCTTTGTCCGGCACTGGTAGCTTCGCGGCGGCGGCTTGGGTTCGCATGGGCACCGACCTGCCGGGTAAAAATGCCGGTGATGCCGTGACATTGGAAGAGCAAAACCTACTGATGAACAGCACGGAGATCGTAGTGTCCGTCTATAACGGCTCAACCTGGACATCCACCCGCCTAACCAACGACGGCACGCCGGATCTGGCCCCAGCCACGGCAGTGGGCGGTGACGGCAAAGCCATCGTGTTCTGGCGCAGCGTCTACACCCCCGATCCCGGTACGCAGGGCAGCAACAACCTGCTGAACTTCACGACCAGAGATTGTATCATGTACAGTTGCTATGACAGCACTAACGGCACCTGGAGCAAGGCAAAAATGCTTTATAACGGTGCTACTGGCAGCGTGAAGGCGTTGCAGGCGGCCATGCTGCCCGACGGAACCGCTATGGCGGTTTACTCGCTGGACCGCAGCGGAACCGGAGATACCTCCGCCTACGAGATCGCCTATTGTACCGTGGCTGCTGACGGAACTCCCGGTACAGCCATGCTGGCGACCTGTGACAGCAATCTTGACGAAAACCCCCAGGTCGTTGCAGCCAACTTCGGCAGCGGGGATGACCGATTTGTCATCGGTTGGCACAGTGTCCGAGATGGCAGTAGCGATATCCAGCTGTTGGCTGTGGACGGCAGCGGCACCATGTCCAACAGTTTCCCCGGCTCTCTGTCTGCCCTGACCAGCAGCGGCAACGCCGTCGTGGGCGGAGACTTCCGCTTCGCTTCCCTCAGCGGGGATCATCGCAGCCGCAATGATCTTACCATCGTCTGGAATGAGACTGTCAATAACGCCAACGGCGCGGTAGATCACGGCATTTTGAAGGCGGCCAAGCTGCGCTATGCCACAAATACCTACACTCTGTCCGCACCATTGGAACTGGCAGAGCTGCCGGATCGCACGCTGGCTGACCACTTTGATGCCTATGTCAGCGGCACCAATCAGGTGCAGGCCGCCATTCAGGCCACCCGGTATGACGATGAACACCAGGAGGTAATCGGCGGCGTGACCGTTCCGGGTGAGGAAACGATCCTCTATACCGCTACCTCTGATTTTATCACCGATGCGGTGGCAGTGGAACAGATCGGTGTGGATTATGCAACGCTGGCGTTGAACAGCCTGACACTCATTCGCTTTACCATCCGCAACACCGGGCTGAACGATGTGACAAACCTAACGGTCAGCCTTGGCAGCGGGGAAACCGCCACCCTTACGGAAACACTGCTGCCCAATGAAAGCACCACCCTTACCGTCTGGCACCATGTGGGGAACCTCGTGACCGACCCGGGCTATACCATCACCGCCGCTGGCGGCATCCACGAAAACGGCACAGTGTATCTGGATTATCCCGACATTGGCATCTCACAAATGGAAGTGATTGCGGAGAGCGCCGGCAAGCGCACGGTGCGCATGACCCTCTATAATTCCGCTGCCGCCACGCTGGCCGGCGGAAAGAGCCGCGAGGTGAAGCTTGCGTTCTATGCGGATGATCTGCATACCGAACCTGCAGAGGTAGCATGCACCACAAACGGCGTATCGGTTAGCGGTAATGAAATCACCATTTCCGAAGACAGCGCCCTCGCCCGCATTGATCAGGGAACCTTTACACTGGACCTGACCTATGATCTGGGCGAGTATATGACATTCATTGGCAAAACCGAGATCCCCAATGTGGGTACCTATCTGTACGCCGAGGCGTGGGCGGAAGGCAAGGTCGGTGGAACGGGAAGCAATCAGCGCCTGCCGGAGTATAACGGCAGTGACAGCGAGGCCAGCGTCCATATGACCGGCGCACTGGCCCGCACCGGAGAGCAGCTGACGATGGATGTGACACAGGGGAACGACGGCAACGGTCACAGCACCGCCGCCATTACCCTGCGCAACAACTGCCTGCAGTCTCAGACTGGCGCAGAGCTGGTGGCCACGCTGCTGGATGCTGCCGGGACCGTTCTGGAAACGAAAAAGACAAGTATTGGCGGTGCCATCTCCGGGGAAACCTTCCAGACAGAAACCGTCACCTTCTCCCGGCTTGGCACCCGCGTAGTGGTGCGAGCCGCAGTGCCCGGTAAAGACCTTCTGACCTTTGAAGGTCTGGCAGTGGGGCTCGGCGATTTTACCGCCAACGGAACGAACTATACCTATACGCTGCAAAATGATAGCGGAGCAACATCTACGCTAGTCACAGCGGTGTCTGGAAACGGCGAGCCCGTGAGCATCAACGGACAGGCTCTGTCCACCGGCGGCAGCGCAACCGTTGCCATCCCCAACAGCGGCACAACCGACATTGTCGTGAGAATCGGTGCTAAAACCTACACGCTGACGATTCTGCGCAATAGCGGCACAGGCGGTAATGAAGGCGGTGGCGGAAGCGGTAATGAAGGCGGTGGCGGAAGCGGCAGCACCGGCGGCAACGGCGGAAGCGGCTACAGCTACTACACCATCAAGGCAACTGCTGGGGCTGGCGGCTCCATTTCTCCATCCGGCAATGTCAGCGTCCGTGAGGGCAGAGATCAGACCTTCACCATCACTCCGGATAAGGGCTATGCTGTCGCCAACGTCAAGATTGACGGCAAGAGCATTGGCGCGGCGAAGTCTTATACCTTTGAGAATGTCAGCAGAACCCATACCATCGAGGTCATCTTTATGAAAGCCAACGGCAACCCCCAGACCGGCGTGTTTGTGGATGTAGCCACCGGCAGCTATTATGAGGACGCTGTGGATTGTGCTGTTCTCTTTTCACTACAAGAAACAAATTAATGACATTTTGAGCTGCGCCGCTATCCAAGCGCGGCAAGGAGACAGCATTATGAAAAGAATCACAAGAATCATTCGTCCGATCATCTGCATAGTTGTCCTTCTCGTTGCTATGACCACGGCAGTCAGGGGCTGCTATCAGAGAGAGACAGAGCCTATCGACATTCCCGGCACATCTGCGCCTCAGCCATCAGCGCCTCTCGCGGGTGAAGTTATCCCCTCGGTGGACAGGCAGACAGAGTTGGCGGAAGCCAGAGCGAAGAATCCCGACACCGTGGCATGGCTGTATATCCCCGGTGCGGAGGTGGACGACCCTGTGATGCAGGCGGAGGACAACGGCTATTACCTAAAGCTGGATGAAAACGGTGAGTACGCCATGTGGGGCTGCTATTATGCCCATTGTGAAAACAAAATCGGCGGCAGGGATAAGCTGGACAAAAACACCACCATTTTCGGCCACTCCGCCAGCAACTGCGACCCGGACGGTGTGCGGTTCACCAAGCTCTACCGTTATATGGACGTAGACTTTGTAAAGGAGCATCCGTATATCTATCTCTCTGTGGATGGTGAGGACATGATTTTCCAGATCACCGCGCTGTTCGTCACGGATATTGGCTTTGACTATATTGCGCCTGATCCCACGGGAGATGATCTGACCAGCTTCTTTGAGACAATCGCGCGGAAAAACTGGCTTGACTTTGATGGCGTGACTTTCTCCGAGGAAGATACTGTTCTGACCCTCTCCACCTGCTGCCGGAAGTATGACAAGGCCAACAGCGGTAATCAGCGGCTGGTGGTCATGGCAAAGCTGCTGCCGGAGGGCGCAACCGCACAGGAGTTCAGCGTATCCCTTGTGGATAGTCCTGAAATGCCCTAAAAGAAAACAGAATACGACGATAACAGGACACCCATCATTGGAACGGAATGGCTGAACCCTCAGGGTGACAATGTCAGCGATTTGACAGCGAAAACCATTTTTCTCAGGTGATTTTCCGTTTTCTTATTTTGACAGAGATTTACAAAATAGTCAGGAAAATCAAGGCTTTCCTTGACTCATATTTACTTAAAATAATCGCTGTTCCCAGTGTGGACTCGAGCTCCTAAGCACTAGTTGAGGGTTCGATTCCCCCTGGGAACAGTCAAATTTTGCAACAATGATGACCACAATTCATTGTTGCTTTTTTTTATTTATAGGTGCTTACGAGCACCGAATGCCGCGACAACGAGCGTGTAACGCGAGTGAGTTCAGGGAAAAGGAGAGAATGCCTATGGCAGAAAAAAACAGACGAACGAGTTACGGATGAAAAAGTGGTAGAAATTGAAATGGAAATTTTCTAAATATGTGCCACAAATCTTGAAAAAATCTTGATTTGTGGCATAATAAATATATATTTTGATTTGGAGATGATGTTATGTATATAAAGCGTGAAAGATATCTAAGCAAAATAAGACCATTTTATGATGTGGATTTAATTAAGGTTCTGACAGGTGTTAGAAGATGTGGAAAATCTATATTGTTAGAGCAGATTAAAGAAGAATTTATTGAAAATGGGTTTGATAGAGCGCATATTATTACCATTAATTTTGAAGATTTGCAATTTGAAAAAATAAGAACTGCAGAAAAACTTAATTCCTATGTGAATGAGCAAATCAAGGATCATGACAAATACTTGATTTTTTTAGATGAGATTCAGCATGTCAGGAGCTTTGAAAAGGTTTTAGCTTCCTTTCGGGCAACATTAAATTGCTCAATTTTTATTACTGGAAGTAATTCGAAATTGCTATCCGGCAAGATGGCAACATTGTTGGTTGGAAGATGTGTTGAATTTAGAATAATGCCATTTTCCTTTGCCGAAAGCTACGAATATGCTACAGCTATAGGAAGAAATATATCTCCGGATGAGTTTATGATTGATTATATCAATTGGGGTGGCTTCCCTTTGCGTTTTTCGTTTACAAAAGAAAGTGATATTAAGAGATATTTGGAGCAGACATATGAAGGTATCTTAGATAAGGATATTATTACTGACAGATCAAAGGTTAATAGACAAAACTTTGAAAGAGTAGCAACATATATTATGGCAAATGCAGGAAAGGAATTTTCCAGTAAAAACATAGAGAACTATTTTATACATCAAAATGCAGATACTTTGGATAAAAAGACGATATACAGATATCTTGATAAAATGGAAAAGGCTTGTCTGATTGATCGTGTAAAAAGATTTAATATTGTAGGAAAACAGGCAATGTCGTATATAGAGAAGCAATATGCGGTAGATACTGGTTTTCGCATGATAAATACAAACTTAGTAAATTTTGAGGATACCTTTTTTCTTGAAAATATAATTTATAACGAGCTAAAAGCAAGAGATTATGAAGTCTTTACAGGAAAAACATATAAGGGTGAAATTGATTTTGTTGCAATAAATGGAAGAAAGAAATGTTTTATTCAGGTGGCATATTATTTGGCTGGCAAGGAAACGATTGAAAGAGAGTTTGGTGCTTTTAAGCCAATTAGTGATGCATCACCGAAATATGTGTTTTCATTAGATAGATTTGATTATTCAAGAAATGGAATTGCACATATCAATATTGTTGATTTTCTTTTGGGTAAGAAGGATATTAATTTATCATAACGCCACAAATTAAGAAAAAATTTAAAATTGTGGCTTCTGGAAAAAATCATATAAAAGGGCCAAAGAAACGGACGCCAGAAGATGATGAACATTTCAGCGAGTCATTTGAGAGGATGATACGCATGGCAATTCAGAACAGAGAAGGAGAAAACAATGGCAAAGAATGTCTGAGTACTCTGATTGAGTTTTTGAAAGCGACGTCTTGCACATACTATTAGCAGACAGTATAATAAATACATCGAAGCAGTTTCAAAAAATGAAAAATATTCGATTTTTGAAAGTGGGTGACGATATGAAAACAATTACAAGAGCAAAGTATCTCGACAGAATCATTGAACTGAATGGTACTCCTGACATCAAGATTATCACGGGCATTCGTCGATCCGGTAAGTCCAAGCTGATGCAGGCGTATATTGAGTATCTGAAAAGCCATTTTGAAAATATCAATATTATCTTCATTGACTTCATGGATTTGGCGTATGAAGAAATCAAGGAATACCATGCCCTACACGCTTATGTGGAAGAACATTATCAGGAAAGTAAAACGAACTACCTGTTTGTAGACGAGGTGCAGATGTGCCCCAAGTTTGAGTTGGCAATCAACAGCCTGTACTCTAAGGGAAAATATGACATCTATGTAACCGGCTCCAATGCTTTCCTGTTGAGTGCGGATCTGGCAACTCTGTTTACCGGACGCTATATTGAAATTCATGTGTTTCCTTTCAGCTTCCAGGAATATTGCCAATATTATGATGATGTTAGTGATAAAGATAAGCTCTTTGATGATTACGCTATCAAGGGCGGTTTAGCAGGTTCTTACGCTTACAGAACCGAAAAAGACAGAACAAACTATATCAAAGAGGTCTACGAAACGATTGTTACAAGGGATTTGGTGCAGAAATATGCGCTCCCGGACACTTTGGTTTTACAGCGTCTGAGCGAGTTCCTTATGGATAATATCAGCAACCTGACTTCTCCGAATAAGGTCAGTCAGCTACTGACAGCAAATGAGACTCCAACCAATCATGTAACCATCGGCAAGTACATTAAGTATTTGTGCAATGCTTTTGTATTTTATGATATTAAGAGATATGACATCCGAGGTAAGAAATACCTTGAAAGCTCTGAAAAGTTCTATTTGTGTGACAGCGGTATTCGATATGCAATACTGGGAAGCAGAAATATGGATTACGGCAGAGTATATGAAAACATCGTTTGCATCGAGCTTCTTCGCCGTGGATATGATGTCTATGTCGGCAAGCTCTATCAAAAGGAGATCGACTTTGTTGCTCAGAGAGGCAGCGAGAAGATTTATATTCAGGTCAGCGACAACATTTCCGGGCAGGAAACATTTGAGAGAGAATGCTCTCCTCTGCTTCAGATTCGAGACGCTTATCCGAAAATGATTATTGCCAGAACCAAACATCCCCAATATAGCTATGAAGGAATCGAAATTCACGATATAGCCGATTGGTTGCTACAAGAATAAGCAAGGTGAAATATCTCCGTCATTCTCTTTTGAAATGATGGAGATATTTTTATTATGACGGAGATTGTAGAACAGAAAATTGTATCAGGTTGCAAAAATCCTTTCCGAACTTTTTACATAGCAGTCATGCACTACGGTGTGTGGCTGCTTATTTTTTTGTGAAAGGAGCAGATGCAAATGAAATTAGTTTTGGCTGAAAAGCCTTCGGTTGCACAGAGTATTGCCAAAGTGTTAGGTGCTGCCAAGCGTGAGGATGGCTACTTAGAGGGAAACGGATATGTGGTCAGCTGGTGTGTAGGGCATTTGGTGGAGCTGGCACAGCCGGAAGTCTATGATGCGAAGTACAGCAAATGGGCTTATGCAGACCTTCCTATCTTCCCGATGGACTGGCAGTATGAGGTTTCTGCCGGTACGAAAAAACAGTTTGGGATTCTGAAAAAGCTCATGGCCAGAGAAGATGTTGCGAGTCTTGTGTGTGCAACAGATGCCGGTCGTGAGGGCGAGCTGATCTTTCGGTTGGTGTACCACAAAGCCGGGTGCAGAAAGCCGTTTGAGCGGCTTTGGATTTCCTCGATGGAAGATGTAGCAATCAAGGAGGGCTTTGAAAATCTCAGGTCTGGAACGGAATATGATGCTTTGTATGAAGCAGCACTGTGTCGAGAACGAGCCGACTGGATTGTTGGTATTAACGCTACTCGACTTTTTTCGACCCTTTACGGGCAGACCCTGAATGTTGGTCGTGTTATGACCCCTACCCTTGCTATGGCTGTTATGCGAGAAGCTGCCATTTCCGCATTCAAGCCTGAACTGTTCTACACAGTTCAGATTGGATTGGATGGTTTTACGGCTGCAAGCGAACGCTTCAAAACCAAGGCAGCAGCCGAAGCTGTCAAACAAAGCTGTTCGGTGGCAATCGTTCAGAAAGCTGAATGTAAGGAGAAAACAGAAAAGCCGCCTGCGCTCTATGACCTGACCAGTTTACAGAGAGAAGCCAACCGTGTGCTTGGCTACACGGCACAGCAGACCTTGGACTACACGCAGAACCTCTATGAAAAGAAACTGGTCACTTATCCCCGTACCGACAGCAGGTTTCTGACGGAAGATATGGCACATAGCCTGACCGACCTCGTAAAGCTGGCTTTCCACACATTCCCCGTGGAGGATGTGGATAACATACCAGTTCATGCAGAGCAGGTTGTGAATAACAAAAAGGTCACAGACCACCATGCCATTATTCCGACCAAGGAATTGCAGAAATGCAATTTGAGCGAACTTCCCAAAGGAGAACTTGCAATTTTGCAACTGATCTCGAATCGGTTGTGCGTAGCTGTTGGCGATCCGCACCGATACGCAGAGACAGTTATTGAGCTGGACTGTGGCGGTACCGTGTTTTCCACCAAAGGCAAAACTGTTGTGCAGGATGGATGGAAAGCTCTGGTTCAGAAAAATGATTCGACAAAATCCGACGAAAACGTGCAGACACTCCCTTCTGTTTCCGTTGGTGACGAAATGACCGTCAGCGGCACGGAAATCAAGGAAGGGAAAACATCTCCCC
>OMBF01000099.1_pt1 | contig 17263 bp, 9 predicted proteins | sample 1644801 | NCBI WGS metagenome assembly OMBF01 (sample SAMEA103958160, study PRJEB25191) | human gut metagenome | biome: human-associated habitat [ENVO:00009003]; feature: intestine environment [ENVO:2100002]; material: feces | place: Germany | collected 2013/2015
CTCAGCTTCCTGCTCTGAGATATTCAGTTTCAGTCTCACCTTTTGTAAAGTTTCTTCATAACTGGTATTAAAATCCTTGCACATTATAATAATCCCTTGCGCAACTCCCTGAGAAATCCCCTGCGAAATTCCCTGTGCAATCCCTTTTCTTGTATACTGATCAAATAATTCACACACCCTGATCTCATCCTCCTCTTTGATTCCCATTTCTTTTAATGCATCTCCGGTATCATCAACATTTGTATCTCCGGATAATACCCGTAGCATCTTAACTGTTGCTTCTTTATGAATCACTTTCCGGTCCGACCGATAGCCATCTCCCTCTGCAAGATAATCCACGATGATTCTCATATCACTTTGAAAAAGCTCTCGTATTTCTCTGGGTAAATGACGCATTTCCCAAACATGAAGTTGTACATCATCTACATACTTCCATATAATATCTGCAGTCGCCCCTCCTTCATCAAATAACCGGTGCAAACTGCATCCCCCTTTCCACCTGCTCTTTCCCCAGTATAACACTATTTCTATCACAGGATATAGGCTCGGATTTTGTTTTTCATATTGTCTGCGGTATTCTCCACCTGCATACCCGGCCTTGCGCAATACCATGCCCTTATCCACCTTTGTCTGATTGGCAAATAAATACAATACCTTAGGCACCCCATTTACCATATGGTACTTTGCTACATCTTCCAATTGATTTCGCAATCCATTTTCTTTATTCAAGTAAAGACTCTCAGTAGCCGCCGACAACATTTCATAATCTTTAACCCTTCTTCTCCCTTCATTTAACAGAACATTAATTATGTCCGCCGCCACATCCGCATAGCTTTCAAAATTTTTCGTCACAATATCGTTTGTTTCCAATAGTTTCCTCCCTGTCCGATTGTTCTGTCAATCCATGAATTCGCGGCGATCCGCCATCGACTGCATCTACGCATTAAAACTTTTTCAGAATATTGCCTATATAGACTTTCTTAAGATGTGATTACTATAGCATACATATATTGATTCTGCAAGAAAATCCCGCCCAAAAACTCTCACAAAAACAAGGCTGCGGAAATTGGTTATTTTCCACAGCCCTGCTCTTTGTGCAATTTGTCTTTTCTGTTTTGAGCGCAAATTCTTTAATCCAGGTCAAACAGTTCCGCCGCGCTGACCGTCAGGCTCTTAACAGCACCTTCGGTTCGCTTGGATCCGTTGTCGTAAACGGTCGTAGCGCGGATATAGATGGTGGCGGCATCCTGATCGTTAAGCGTCATCTTGCCGCTGCCGGAGAACAACCCCATCTCCGATGCAGGGAATGCCAGCGTGTATACACCGTCACTGGTCACGGAATAATACGACGTACCTGTGACATAATAGTCCTTTCCACCTTCCGTAAAGTGATTGTCTCCGCCGGCAATCACATGTGCTCCCACTTCCGCTTTGGCAGAATTTGTCACTGTAAATCCGGTCAGAGGCTTCACCTTCAATGTGCCCTTGCCGTATGCGATCTCCATAGCATCCGCATCCGTGGACTCCTTGAAGAACTCTACCCGGATCTCCGTTGCCGAAGACAGGATGTTGTAATCGGTAGCCTTGAAATCCACCTGAATCTTATTGCTGCGATCCAGGATCATCTTGTTGGCAGCATCATACATCATATATACGGAGTCAATGGTGTTGCCGTTGTCATCCCGGAAAAATACGGAAGGTGCCTTGGTTCCGGCATTGTAAGCTGCTACCATGGTGTTCACAAACAGCTTCTTCTCCGCCATTCCTGTAGGCTCCGTATGTCCCGCACCGGAATACGTGACATTGCCCATGCTGTAAATATAATAGTTATTTACCACATCTTTGGGGCTGACATTATACAGGTTCACACCATTGTCATTGCCCCGTCCGTTGTTCCTCTCAGTCTGTGTCTTTCTGGTCTTGGCATTGTCGGACAGGTCAGACAGACAATACCATACCACAATATCATTTTTGCCGTCTCCATCCTTATCCAGCTCCATGTTCGGCTGCAGCCACTGATAATGTGTTGCCGCCACTGTCAGAGTCTGCTGTTCTTCTGTAGTGATCTGATAAGGATAATTAGTGATCTGTCCCTGATTTACCTGCGTAACGATCATATCAGGACCGGCACCGTCTCCGAATTCCTTGTAATCTCCCAACACCGTGATCTGCCCCTGAGAGTTCGTCGTCTTATCCATACCCTGATAAAACAGAGAATTGCAAATCGGAAAATAGAAACTCGTATAAGACGTTCCCTTCCGCAGGATCGCATTGATCCGATTCTGCACATACCGGACTGTCGTATATTTGGTCGTGCCCTCGATATTTCCGACCGTCTGATCACTGCTCCGGTCCGTTCCCGGCTTCCATGCCGTATCGTAATTGTACTGCGTGTCCAGAATATTGTAATAAGCATCATAACGCTTTCTCTGGGCATCGGATAAACTGGAATTGTTCCTCTGGTCATCATAATATTCCAGCAACGCACCATAACGATCCAGCCCTACCGCCGCACGCATGGTCTTGTTGAACTCGTAGCCCCAGTACCAGCCTTTACCGCTACCGGCCTTACTGTTGATATAAGAACTGCTGTCATGGGTAAACAGGACACTCTTACCATCTTCGATATAATCACGGATGGCTTCGGATACTGCCATGTTCTTCAGGCTCTGATCCTTGCTTCCGAACTGATAGTTGTCTCCGAATCCCAGGATCAGCATATCGTACTGCTGGAAAGTATTGTATGCCGCATTGTAATAAGCCTCAGACTTCTGTTCATCGGTCTTAAGCTTTTTCAACTGATCGTCTGAAATCAATCCGTTGATAAAAGTTGAAGTCTTCACGGAATCAATAGATACATTAAATTCCCGGATACCGCTTAACAGTGACTTTACATCACTGTCACTTTCCAGATCCCACAGTGTCTTGTCATTAGATGCTTTTCTGTCGGACATCAGCTGCAATACCTGAATATCCACTCTGGAACCTCTGTCCACAGCCGTATAACCGGACACCGCCGTTCTCACCAGAGCATCGGAATTATCATAGAAGATCATCTTCCAGGGCAATACTCCCTGATAATCATCCGGCAGCACTCTGACTACCTTATAGGTATATCCGGTGCGCAGCTCATAATGACCACTGTCGTTTTTCGCCACCTCTTTCCACTCCTGCCCGGATCTGACATACAGATTCAGTCCGGAAAGCTCCTCCGTGGAAGAAAGTGTCTGACCGATCACATCGGAACCGGAAAAACGGCCATCGGAGTTCTTATCAATATACAGTTTGCAATCATAAGTCGTATTCACCTGGGACGCAGCCGCATCATTCGACAGAGCAAAAATATACTGCAGATAAAACTTACCGTCCGTCATCTTCAGGAATGCATCATTGATACCGTCATCGTTGTAATGCAGCTCGGTGGGCATATAGTCCTCACCCAGATTCTTTACCCATTCGATCTGCAGCTTGGACAGATTCAGATGGTTGCCAAAGTTTCTCTGTCTCTCTTCTCTTGCTTCCTTTGCCGCCTTTGCGGCAGCCAGCGCCTCCTTACTGTCATCCGCCGCCTTTTCTGCTGCTCCGGGTACTAACTGGCTCTCCGCAAAGACATTCTTCTGCCAGTATTTATAATTGCCGCTTTCATCTGTAGACAGGGCAAACTGTATCAGCTGGTAAAAGTAGGAGCTTCTGTCCACGGTTTTCGTATTTGCGCCCACCTTACCATCGATTCCCGTCAGAAGTGCATCCGCAAATACTACCGGATACCCGGCGGAAATATACTGCTCAAACTCCTTTTCTCTGGTGGAGTTCATATCATTTCCCGGGCCACGGTACTGATTGGAAGTGTGGCTCAGGGAATCATCCCTCAGACGCTTCTTGTTATCATCCGATTCATCCTTATAATCATACAGATCCCCGATATGCGTATAGATCAGACCGTCCATAGAGCTGTCATTGTAAACGGTCTGATTGTTTTTCACATTCATGGTGCCGGTACGGGCACCCACATAGATCATATCGTAACGGTCGTTGAGATCTTCTATCTTACCAATGAACTCCGACGAAGCCATCTGGGTAATGGAAATACTTCCTCCGTAGCTGCTCTGCCCCAGGAAGCCTTTCACGGAATCCGCAGACAAAGCTCCGGTTCCGAAATCATAACAGGGCTCCAGATCCAATACCACAAGGCTGTCCTTTACCCGGCTTCTGTGCAGATACCAGTTTAAAATATATCTGGTGATGGAAGCCTTGCTGATCTCTTCATTCAAAGTGACCGCCGTGGCATTTTCCTGTGTGATCAGAAAATTCTCGTAGCGGATCTCTTTCAGGACATCCGTGTAGATCCATGCTCTTGTCGTATCTGACTTCACATCCGTCAGATAATCCTCTGCCGCATAAGCTTTGGAACTGTCGTTGTTCAGGTATACATTTTCGTTCAGGTATTCCTTCAAGGTATCCAACGTCAGGGTATCCGCATTTGCCGCCTGCATTGCAGACGCATAGGATCTGATATTTCCCTCTACCGCGCTTTTCAGCGTATCTACACTTACATTCCCCCAATAGGAATCGCCCTGACCTGCGATTGCAGACGCCACATTGTCATCCGACACCTGTAACAGAGTCAATGCCAGTTTCGTCAACACTTCATTGCTCTGGGTGCTGTTCTTGGCATAAAAATTATAATCCATGATCACCGGCACTCTGGCTGCAGCGGTTCTGATCCCGCTGTCGTCCACGCCAAATGCCAGCTTTGCAATCACGGTTGCCGCAGAGATCATATTGGACGGCTCTGCCCCGTAATTTCCCTGACCGGAAAAATAGAACAGATCCACATCTGCCAGATCAATTCCACAATAAGAATCCTCCGCTGTAATGGAAGCATCTGCCAGATCAGCCAGTTCCTGCAGGGTAAGTGTTGTCACTTCGATCTTCAGTGTATCGATATCGTCTCCGGTGGCTGTACCACTCTCATAACGACTGGTACCGGACAGATTCAGGACATTTTTCTTGAACCATTCTTTGTTGTAGAAACCGCCGTTATAGGCAATAGTCTCCGTAGCATCCTCTCTGTCATCCCCTACAAAATCATAGCTGTTGGCGGTGTCAAAGCCCGCTTCCCCCTTGTAAGTAACCTGAAGGGAACCCGGTGTCACCATAGTGTAGCTGCCGGCCTCATCCTTACGATAGGTATCGATCAGACGGTAATCACCGTTTTTGTCACTTACTGTCATTGCAGATACATAATAGTCGCCGTTATCATTTGCTGTGAAATCCACAAGATAGGCACTGGCTATGGTCTCAAATGTATATGCCTTCGAAACATCATCCCATTTTGCCAAAAGCTGTGCGCTATCCGGCTGTGCATGATCCAGGATGTAGAGATTCTGGGTAATATCTCCGGCAGAATAGGCTGCTATCGCATCTCCTCCGGATGTCGTGCGTGCCTGCACAACAGTACCTGCATCATTTCCGGATACCCCCCTGGACGTAGTCTTTAATCCATCTGGCAGTGCCGCATCGGTACCGTATACAATCTGTCCGAGATAGGTATAAACGGCAGTCTCACCCGTACCTATCTTCTGATAGATTGTCCTGTCCACATAATCTTTTGCCTGAAAACTCGTTTTATCAATAGCGGCCAGATCCGTCTCCGAAATTGCATATAAGCCCTGCGCATATCCCCTGGCGCTGTCTGAACCATTGATAATCGTAGTCTCCAGTCCGTTGCTTCCTCCGGTAGATCTATGGGAAAATACCGGAGTCACGCTTTTGGCATCCCGGTTACTGTCTCCGGCGGCCTCCAATGCACTGTATCGGTTATAACGTTCTCCTGCTGCTACCGTCTCCCCATTGGCAATCTCACGATAGACCGCATCGATCTGTTGGTAATTGTATCTGCCGGATCCGTCCTGTCGGAATACAAAGCGTCCTCTTACGTCCTCGGTTCTGGAAGCTCCGGTGCTTTCGCTGTAGGCAGAAAAAGTAACCGGACCTGTCGTCGGAAACTTTGCAGCATCCAGACTGTCCATAGCTGTCTGGCGCTCTGTGGCTGACGGCATCTCGGAAAGCTTTCTGCCCTCAGATACCGGCTCCTCGCCGCCTGCCAGATAGCCGATCGTGGCATTTTCCTTCGCCGGAACGATCTCCAGAATATGGAAAGTACCGTCAGAAGAAGCTACCGTATCCTGTACCAGTTTTTCAATACCCGGAAGGGTTCTTTCCTGCGCACTGACCTCCATAGAGCCATAGCTCTGACCGGCTCCGACGGCCAAAGCTATGGTGAGGATTCCTGCTATGTACTTTTTTGAATTGCGTTTCCAATTCATGGTCATTTATTATCCTTCCATTCCCACCACTCCGGATTCTTCTCTACTTCCAGTAAAAGATTTCTCTTATGATCCGGATATCGTTCATCATAAATGGTCATAATTAAATAATCATTTTCTTCATGTGCGCCAATATCAAACTGTACCTGCGAAAAAGGAAGATGCATATTATCAATTTCTGCAAATTTCGTGTTGGAATCCAACGGCAGTTCTCCCTGGAAATATCCTGCCAGTTTTGCTGCTCTATGTCCTTTCTCTCTTCCAGACTCAAAACCATACGCATGCAGATCATAACGATTCGTCCAGGTAGGTCTCAGCACCGTAATCACATGCTGATCATTGGCAAATAAGATATCCACTACCGGCACCAGTATTACCGTTTCGGCCACTAATGTGGAATCATCCAGGCTCCATGCCTGAAGCTTCAGACGATATTCGGTATCCCAGGAAATATAGCTAAGTGCTCTTACCTCTGTAGATTCTCCCGTATTTTCTGTTGTCAGATAGGCTTCCTGATGAACATTATCATATGCTCCGTCATAGACTTCAAAACCGACCTGATATGATTTTTGTATTCCGTTCCATACCTTGAAATCATTATTCAGCTCACTGGGAATATCTGCAAATCTCCAATTTACTTCCCCTTTATAATTTCGAATCTCGCAATTAATTTTTCCATTACGGTTTAATACAAACTGACTGGAGTAAATATACGGTTCCTTCGCGTTTACAACCGTCTTCAGGGGAGGGATTGTAATATCGATTTCTCTGGTAATCTTAATATCTACTGATAAAGCTATCACCGCACGTACACGTACTACCGTATCCGTCATATTTCCACATTCCAGTTCTGCCTGGAACTGTCGACCATCAGAATCTGTCAAACCGGTTATTTTGTAATTATTGGCATAATCATCTACCACACTCCACTCAATCTGTGGATAACCATTTCTGTAATCCGCCCAGGACGGCAGACATTCAATCAATGCCTTATAACCGATCTTTTCCGTACTTCCTTCGGTAAAATCATATGTGGTCAGATTCTTGGCAATCAGTGTTGCATCATATTTTCCGTCAATGTTGGTATAGGGTAATACCGATACCTTTGTGGATGCAGACATTCCGGGATCCGCCACGGAAGTACAGGTTACCTGTAGCACAAGTGTTCCGGTCGGCTCATATCTGTCAGCCGTCAAAAGACCGCTCCCATTTATCGTGGTTCCTGCCTTAAGTCCAGTTGCGTCCACTCTTGCCACGCTCCAGGTCACCCCGGCATTTTTAGCCTCTTCTGTTCCTTCCATAGTATAAGAGTACTGCAGGCTGTCCCCCTGAATCACCGAAGCATCTTTCGGTTCTATATCCAGAGAATCCACCATATGCTTTTGTACCGTTACGGTAGCCGTTGCCGCTATGGTAGGATCCGCTACGGCGGTACAGGTTACTGTCAGAATATTCTCTGCTATGGTCTCATCCGCTGCCACACTCAGTTTACCGTTACCGCTGATGGTACTCTTACATGCGCTGCCATCCTGATAACTTACGGCCCAGGTCACGCCCTGAGCAATGGCTTCCTCGTCTCCGGTGATCTCGTAATCGAAGACGAAAGCCTGTCCCTGTTTCAGATCTGCGTGCTCGGGAATGATACGGATGCCGCTGATCCAGGAATAGATGCTGGACGGTTCGGAGCTCAGATCATTTCTTAACTTGATGGTCTCGGAAATATCATAGGATTTGTCCTGATAGGTAAAGATCATATTCAGAACGACTTTCCGCTTATCCAGTTCACTGAGGTCCACGCTGAAACTGCTGACATGCTCTGCCATCAGTGCGGGCTTAGCCGCGTCAAAATCTCCTACCACAACTTTGCCTTCGCCGTCCTTAGTATTTGTTACCTCGTAAAGATATACCTGATTGGCATCGGCATAATCCGCTCCGGCACCCCCCTGCCAGCGGATCATATAGCTGTTGTCATTATTGATCAGACGCAGCTCGCTGACACTGGCATTGGTTACTTCCATGCCGTTAACGTCTTTTGCCACATTGCCATCAACATCAACCGCTTCCTGATCTGTCAGATTGGAAAAGCTGATACCCTTCTCCACATCAATGATCAGATCGATCATCTGGTTGGCGGTCAGCTGGGCTTCTTCCTGCAGGGTCAGTTCCTTGTTCCCCCGCATATAGGAATTGTTGCCGGCGACCACGAATGCTCCCACCGCACCAGCTACTATGGTCATGATGGCAAGAGATACGATGATCTCTACCAGAGTAAATCCTTTCTTTCCAATACCCATGGTCAACCTCCTTACTTCGTCAGGATCTTACCAGTCTTGCCGACCGTTGTGATTTCTATGTTTCTCGTTCCGTTGCTTACGACGATTTTCTGACAATATTCCTTCAACACATTGTTTGCCGTACAGGTATCCTTCTCAAAGGCCCCGGATGCACGGTTAAACACCAGATGCAGCCCATTTGAAGATGAAACATAAGGTAACAGGCTGTCGGATCCTTTCAGTTCCGTCAGGGAATATCCCGTGGAATCCCCCTCAAAATATACTTTGATATCAATAGGCTCTTTTCCCAGTACCCTGTTGGATACCTCCACATCTCCCTGCCGGATCTGTGCCGTATATTCCTTGGTCGTATCATTATAGCTGATAACGCATTCCACCCGATTCTGTTCTTTTCCGAGGGTCAGCACTCTGGTCCGCTCCAGTGTTGTCACAATTTCGTCCGCACATTTCCGGACTTTCCTGCCGGTCAGGGATGTAATGGATGTGGCCATCACACCCACCAGCACCGCCATGATCGCAATGACAATGATCAGCTCCACCAGGGAAAAACCACTGTTGTTATTCTTTCTGCCAGTTTTCATAAACTATCAAATCTCCCAGATTTATATCACTGTTCTTATAGGACTTACCGTTACTGCTCAGGTAACCGTCTCCGCCATTTAAAAAATCTACCACATGATATTCCTGTGTCTTACCGGCAGCATCTACGATCGTTCTGGAATAGGTCAGGGCATGAAGCACCGCATCCCGGTCAGGTTCCACATTGACATTCTGATCCAGCGTGATCGTTCCGCCGGACAGGATCGTTCCCTGGAATTCCTTTGTCACTTTGACATCTCCGGTAGCAATGATCAGTCCACTGAACTCGCCGAATCCGGCTTCCGGATAGGTATAATCACCCTTTACGATAACTGCCTTATATCCCTGCTCCGCAAGGCTTCCTGTGGTATTGCCGAAATATTTTGACTCCACCTTATTTCCGGTACTACCGTTTAATACAGCATGGAAGGTCGTTATCTCCCCTTCATTTACCAGATTGGTATAAGCATTGGCTGCATCCGTCTTCTCCGAAGGAAGCAGCTGCTCATAGACATCGATCATCTTCTTGGACAATGCCTGGAATTTCAACTGATCCGATGCCAAAAGTGCCTGATATCCTGCATTGGCACCATCACTGGTCAGTGTGGCATCCAACAGCTTCTCCTGACTTCCCGCAGCCGCACTGCTGTCATACATGGCCACATTGCCTGCCAGATGCATGATGTACGCTCCGTTCTGCTGTCCACGCACCTGAATGGCTTTGGTATACAGACCGGTATAGGCTTCCATGGTCTGCTGGTTGGCACCGTAATAATCCTGAAAATACCGGTTAGCATTGGCTCTCGCGGTATCAGAGGTGCTGTCATAGCTTACATAATAATACACCAGCGTGATCTTGCTGTTGATCCGCTTGAAAATCTTCTGGATATTGTTCTGAGTCAGTCCGTACTCGGCCAGCGTATGACCATTCAGCGTAGCGGACGGAATATTCAATGCCACTTCCGTTACATCCGCCTGGTCCCTGATCTTGTCCTTATACTGCTCCAACGTGATCGGGTTGCTGGCACCGTTTAACACGGTCTTGCCGGAAGCATCCACGCCGATACACTGCGCCGGGACAAGGTAAGCCAGCTGGTCACTCTTCACAGCGATAGACTGTCCCATCATCACATCCTGTACTCCGGTGTTGCTCACACCATCCTCACTGGTAATTCCATCATTGGCTTTCGTCAGAGAAATGTAAGAATTTCCCGCCAGCGTAAGATTCTTCAATTCATTCAGATAGATCTCCGTATCCGTGCCGTTGACCAGAATGGCGCTGCTGTCCACGCCCTTTCCATTACCGAAGCCGATATACTGTCCGGCATATTCTCCGTCGATCTGTGCTCCGGCGGTAAATACATTCCGCTCTCCGTTCATCTTGAGATCTCCGGCCACATATACGTTGTTTCCCTGAAAGCTCAACGTTCCGTTGCTTCCCGTATTGCCCGGAATCCCTCCGTTCATGGCAATGGAACCGGCCCATACTTCACCGTACTGATCTGTGGTAAGTGTGGCTCCTTCTCCCAGATATAAGTCGGAAGCCATCACCATACGCTTGTCTTCGTTTTCATTGCCGGTGGTCTCTTTCCATTCCACCGTCACACCGTTGCCCTTGCCGGACTCTTCGCTGCCCACGATAAAACGTTCCGCATAAAAGCTGCCGCCAATGACATTTTTACTGATCAGCGTGGAATCAGAAGGAAGTGCCTGAATATTCTCCTGCGCCACCATGGAGATTCCCGTAATGGAAGGCAGTGTCACTGCCTGTGCAAAATCCATATCCGGCATCTTCACCCGGATATCGGTCTGGATCACGGACACATAGCCATCGGTATCCGTATAAGTCACTTTCAGGCCGCAGAAGGAAAGTCCGTCGGTGTACAACTGAAAACGTCCGGTAGGAATATCCGTGGTCTCCACTCTCTCCTTGTTGCCCGTCACCGGATCCGTTGTCATTACATATACCTTCAGACTGCCGCTGCTGTCCAGAGCCATCCGGTACACTACTTCCCCGGAGTCATTCAATGTCTCTAGCACCGTCCCCCGCTTTATCTCCGAAGACAGGCTGTTGAACAGCTTGGTCAGATCATAGTTGTTGATATTCATACTTCCTGTCACTGCATAATAATCCTGCATATCCTTCAGGAAATAATATCTCAGTTTGTTCTGCTTCTCCTCTGCGGAGGTTGCCTCATAATTTTTCAGCACCAGTTCATAGGCACTTCCGACAGAAGCGGACACCCGCTCTCCCATAGCCGTCCGGATCTCATCCAGCACAGTCTCTGCAGAGTAAAAATTGTCCTTCGCCTTGAGATTGTTCACCTTCATCTGATAGTTCAGCAGTGACATATACATCAAAACACTGGCTAAAATGCCAATAAAGGCCATGGCAATGATCACAACGACCATTGCTGAGCCCTTATTGTCCGTTCGTCTGTGGAATTGTCTTACCCTTGAAAATATTTTGGGATTTCTTCCGCATATCTTCATGTTTCTCGTCTTCCTTCCGGTATCTCCTCTATCTTGCGTCCGTCAGATCATTCGATCACGGTTCCCGTCATGGTAAGTACGGGGGACTGCACTCCAATCATATCTTTTACATACACCTGTACCCGCATGTCATAGATACGGTTGCGTCGCTCCGTCGGTGTCAGACCGCCGTCCGCACCCATAATATCCTTCGCCACGTCTCCGGTAGCATTTCCTGCCGCACCGGACACGCTGAGATCATTGAAAATGTATTCCGTATTGCTGCGGTCTATCAGATTCGTCCGCAGTCTGCAGGCGGAATCAATGCTGGCTCCGGCAGAGGACATCCAGCCCGGCCAGGTCTCCCGCAGTTCAAATGCCGCCTTGTAATTGTTGTTCCAGGAGGAATACGGGTTAAAACCGGTGCTTTCGTCCGTGAAGCTGTCTATTCTCTCTGCTGACGGAGTCTGCTCCACCAGGAACAGATTTGTCTGTACATTCTTCGGGTTATTTACGATCACTTTGTCTACCGCAGAAGTCACCGCACTCTGGGTAGCCTCCACTCTGGGCTGCAGGCACACAATAATATTGGCCAGCTGGGAAATGATCTCCTCTGCATCCACCGGCTTCCCGCTCTCCTTCTGTTTCTTAAGTTCCGCTGCTTTGGCTCTTACCGCCTCTTCGTTGGAAAAGATCACATAATCCGTACCGTTCTGGGGGTAGTCTCCGCTGATGCCTGTAAGGATGGCGGAATTGCAATGATAGACTGTGGAGGCCGTCACCAGATACACATCTGTCTCTACGTTCTCTCCATCTCCCAGATCCAGCAAAATGCGGCTGCTGTCTATGGATATTTCGATGGTCTTGGTAGTATTCCTGGCAATCTCCATAACGTCTCTGCCGCCGGAATACGCTTCAAAATAACCGTATGCCTCCTGTGCGGCATCTTCCGATTCGGAATATACCGCATTCAGATTGCCTGCCAGGTTCTGGATATTTACAATATCCTTCTCATTCAGTGCCGTGTAACCGTTAGGATCCAGTGTTACTACCACATCATAGATGCCGGAAGTCGTCTTCTCATCCCGGAAGGTATATTGCCAGATACCATCTTCTGCTGCGCCGTCTCCGTCCACATCCAGAGAGACATCTCTCTGCACATTGTTAGTGAAATCAGTGGGCGTGACCGTCTCATAGGTGTCTGCCATCTCCTCCAGTGTATGTGCCTCGAACTGCTCCATGACATCCTCTGCGATGGCCGTGGCATGCATGGTGTTGCGGGACTTGGCATTGGTTCTGGCAGAAGTCACAAAGCTGTGCAAAAGCGGCACAACGATGATCGACAGGATCACGATGGCAATCAGCAGTTCAATCAGAGAAAAGCCTTCGTTATTCAGTTGTCTTCTCTCCGTGTTCTTCTGCATGTGAGTCGTCCTTCCTGCTTCTGACTAATACCGGTCTCTCCGCACTCCGTGCTCCCGAAACCGGACAACCATTCGCACTCCGGACTATCGTCCTCCCTGCTCATGACTAATACCGTTTTCTCCGCACTCCGTGCTCCCGAAACCGGACAACCATTCGCATTCCGGACTATCGTCCTCCCTGCTCATGGTTGTTTGATTTGCTAATCATAGCAGTATCCTGCCTGCAAGCAGTCGTATACTGCTATGATTGCAAATCTATTATTCCATGTTTCCGAAAATAGTGTCTACGCCCATCTGCATATCCGGGATATAAGGTGAACTGTATACCTTATCGGTTCCCAGCAGATAATAGGTGTTCATGGTCATGTTGCCGGTGAGCATTCCGTCGGTCTCGTTGTAGCTGATGCTGACGCCCTGGATGCTCTCACGTTCCTGCTGATTGTAAATGTATCTTACCAGTCCTTTGAAATCGTCATACGTGCAGGAAATGCTGATGCTCAGGGGTACCTCATACATATGGGTATCTGCATAAGCAGTACCGTCCGTAGAAACCGGACTTGCTGCCGTCGTTGCGGCAGCTGCTGTGGTATCTGCCGCAGCAGCTGTTGCTGTCGTATCCGTGGCTGCTGTTGCATCCGCAGTCGTCGTTGCCGCATCCGCTGCAGGAGTATACACCACCTCTGCTTCGGAACCGAATGCAATATTTGCCACCTCGGTACGAGTATAATCTTCCAATGTCTTTACCATCATAATGCTGTCTTCCGGTAAGATATCTGCCGGGAAACGGTTCTCAAAATTCGTGATATAGGACTGCATCTTCTCAGTAGCCTCAATGTAGTCCGCCCTACGCTGATCTAATATCTCCAGCGTTGCCACCTGGGATGACAAAGTGGCATTCTCCGCCTCAAGAGCATCTGATTTTTCATTAAATTTGGAATATACCAGAAAATACGTACACACAGCAATAAGAACACCGATCACTGCGATCAAAAGCTGAATTTCACTCTTTTTAACCTTCATCTTCCGCTGCCTCCTACTGTGCTGTCTGGGTATCGGCCTGCGCCTCACCGCTCTCTTCGGTCTCGTCCGTCAGATCCTTATAGCTTCCGGTGATGGAAAATGTCACCGCAGATTTGCCGGTCTCATCCTTGCTGTCCGTAATATTGCTGATCTCTACATCATCAATGCTCTTCATGTTACGGATGTTCAGAATCGTTCTGGCTGCCGCCGCTTTGCCTTCCACCGTCACTGACATGCTGATGCCGGTCTGGTCGGAACTGAAGCTGTTGGTATAGAAGCTGTCCGGCAGGATCTGTTCCAACTCATTGATGAACTCCACCAGATTCTCATTGGGAGTCTGGGTATAAGCATATAAATATGTGTATTTATCATACTGGGCTTCTGCCGCCAGATAATCGTTATATACTGCCTGTGCCGGCTGCAGCTCCTGTACCCGGTTCTGCAGATACACATTCTGCGCCACATTTCCCAGATATCTGGTCACAGAGGTGGCTGCCATGGCGATGGACAGGATCACTCCCAACACCAGTACCGCCACACTGACGAAGGTATAATTCGTGCCGCTGACTACGGTCAGTCCCTTGGACTTCTGGGTGCTCTTGTCGATCAGTCCCACGGGGGCAAGCACCGCACCCAGACAGGAAATATAGGCTGCGGGTCTGGTGGAACGGATGGCCTTGCTCATGCCGATCTTGTCATCCATCTCGGACAGGGTATGTACCTTGCGCTCCAGACAGTTGGTGAACAGCTTGCTCATGCCGCTGAAGCTGCCGCCCAGACCGGTAACATAGGACTTTTCAATGGGATTTTCACTGTTCCTGGAATCATAGAAGTCAATGACACGGCTCACACCCACGATCAGAGGCTCCAGCGAAGCGGTGATCTTCTGTCTTGCTGCTGTGACCTCCACATTACCGGCATCCTCATCTTCCCAGCGTCCGGCATTTTCTTCCCAGACTTTGTCTCCCGGATGGAGCACTCTATTCAGACATGTTTTCTTCTGGAAACGTTCTACCGCACTCATGGGATTGTTCACGGCATAGGCTCCGGAAGCGATCATAGTATCAATAGCATCCTGCACACCATAAGCCACCGTTCTCTGTAATAACACCTTACCGGCGGAAAGCACGGTCACAATGGTGCTGTTCTCATCGATTTTGATGACCATAGTAACTTTTTCGGACTTCTCATCGCGGAGAATCTGGTATAAGCTGTTGCTGCTGTAGTCGAAGCACTCCACCTCCCAGCCGCACATCTGCGCCAGCTGATAATAGCTGTTTAAAAGAGCCTTGGGTACGGCCAGAGCCATGACACGAAGCTTGCCATTCTCTGCCAGACCGCCTGCCAGATAATGTCCGATCTCATATTGGGTCAGATCCACCGGGAAATAGTCACTGGCATTGGTCTTCACCAGTGCCTCGATCTTGTTCGCCTTGACATTGGGAATCTGTACCTCACGGCTTGCCACTCTGGTAGAAGAAATGGTAAACAACACTTTCTTCGTACGGATGCCGTTCGTTCCCAGTGCATTCACCAGATGGTCTGCGTAGTCCTGTGTCGGCTGCAACATACCATCCACCACGATGCCCTCCGCTGTCTCCACTGTCAATACCTTGTAGACCTTCGGCTTCTTCACCTTATAGTCCATCTCGCAGATCTTCGTAAAAGAGTTTCCGATCTCAATACTCAATACGCGATTGTTCATTGCCATATTTCTACCCTTCCTCTTCCCGGTATTTATCGTATTTCAAAAGCCTTCCGCCATCGCGGAATCTTTGAAGAACTTTCTGAAATCATGTTCGAAATGCGGATATCTTTTATAAGTAAAAATGCAGATACCACTGTAAGAATTCATTTCCCCAGAGGACGGCGATTGCCACCCCTGCAGAGAGATACGGTCCCATGGCGAGGACATGTCCTTCGCCGCTTACTTTCATACGGATCAGATGAATCACGGAACCAATGATACATCCCAGTAAAAATGCGAAAATAATCAATTTCCAGCCGAGCAACAGTCCACAGACCGCCATCAGCTTCACATCACCGCCGCCAATGGCTCTGCCACCGGTAACATAATACAATAGAAGCAAAAATACACTGACACACAGAAAGCCGATCCCAAACTCCAACCACTGTGTATAGTGGAAAGCTCCGTGGATCAGCCCCAGTGCCAGTATAAATAAGTTAAATCCCACAGGGATCTCATATGTTCTGAAATCAATCACACTTAAAGCAAGAAGTGTACTAAATAACAAGCAGTAGACTAGGGAATCCACGCTCATCCCAAATTTCCAGAATACGAGCAGGTACAGCACTCCGTTCAGAGCCTCAATGATGGGGTACTGAGCGGAGATATGTGCCTTGCATTTCCGACATCTGCCTCCCAGTGCCAGGTAGCTGAACAGTGGTACGAGGTCGTACCACTGCAGCTGATAACCGCAGTTCATGCAGTGAGACCTGGTCGTTACAATATTCTCTTTTTTCGGGATACGGTAGATCAACACATTGAGGAAGCTACCGATCACGATTCCATAAAGGAAAATCACTATGTAGAGAAGAATTGTTGGGAGCATATCGAGTGCCTTTCAAAATTACTGTTTATCTTCTTAGAATACCTGAGGATTTGCTGAGGTGCTTGCAGTTGCCCCAATCTTAGAAACATATCCAACAGCAGTAACCTTTACGACACCACTAGTTTCCTTTGTAACAGTAATAGTAGGTGCTGTAGCAGTAATAGTAGGTGCTGTAGCAGTATATGTATTTGAGGTAAGTTTAACGTTCTCTCCTACAACTGTTGAAAGCTCTTTTACAAGTGCATCAGTAGATGATGCAGAAAACGTATAAGTTCCGCTAGAAGGTGTAATGGTAAAAGGCGATGTAGTACTGCTATTAATTGTTTCATCAGCCATTGCTATTTTAACTGCATTTGCAATTTCAGAAATTGCCTGATTATCTTTCTGCAGTCTAGAGCTTTCTACGTACTTTAAGTACTGAGGTGCTAATACACCAATCAGAACTGCCATAATGGCAATAACGATAATCAGCTCTACCAGGGAGAAACCTTTGTTTGTTAAGCTCTTCTGTTTCTTGTTCATAATTACATTCTCCTTTTTATGTGTTTTTTAATTTCAGGGTAGTAAGTTTT
>OMBF01000130.1_pt1 | contig 15064 bp, 10 predicted proteins | sample 1644801 | NCBI WGS metagenome assembly OMBF01 (sample SAMEA103958160, study PRJEB25191) | human gut metagenome | biome: human-associated habitat [ENVO:00009003]; feature: intestine environment [ENVO:2100002]; material: feces | place: Germany | collected 2013/2015
AACGTACTCGTTGTAGTCAATGGTGCTGATCAGAACCTGAGTATCTGCATCAGGATCTCCCTCCGGAGCAGGGATATATTTCAGAATAGCGTCAAACAGAGGAGCCATATCCTTAGGAGTATCGTTTAAGTCAATCACAGCATGTCCTGCTTTTGCAGAAGCATACAGGAACGGGCAGTCAAGCTGCTCGTCAGAAGCTTCAAGGTCCATAAGAAGTTCCAGAACTTCATTCTTGGTCAGAACCTTGCCTACCTCTTCCTGGTCGGCAAGGCGGTAGCTGATGCTCAGTTCGCTGTTGTGAAGACCTAAGACGAAAGTCTTGAGAATGCGGTTCTTGATGTTCAAAACGTCGTCTAGTAAGAGCTGGTTGTTGATGATAACCTCTATCTGCGGATAGTTGGTTATCTTCGGTACAATACTCTTCATGCGGTTGGCTAAGCCTATGAAATCCAGCTTGTTCTGCATTCTCATGCACATACTGAACCATGTTGCTTCCACCTGCTCCTGGGTGAACTCGTTCTGGTCGCCCGTGATGGTCGCTTTTTCCTCATTGGTATCATCATACGGACTGTGCAGGCGGCGCTGGTTCTCCTCCCTCTTCTTCAGGTTAGAGAAAGTCATGCCTATGCCGCCCAGCTTGATATTCTTGAGTCGTGGCTTGTGAGGCGATGCAGCATCAGTAACAGCTCCGGCAGCGGCTGAGCCTTCTGGAGAGGCAGATGCGGCTGCGGTGGCAGATGCAGGATAATATGCAGAATAAGATGCAGCATTGGAGGCTGCAGAAGCGGCTGCCGGTGCCCCTGACGAAGGCACAGCAGTAGCTGTAGCAGCAGACGTTCCCGGCTGTGATGACCGGTTTTCGCTGCTGCCAGAAGGCTCAGAACCTGCACCCTGAGAGGCAAGCTTAGACTGAGCCAGGAGTTTCTGAAACAGGGATTTTAATCTATTGGGCGTACGCCCCGCACTAGGCACATCCTGATCCTCGGGCTGCGTAATCTGGCCTATCTGTATCAGGGTGAGCTCTACCAGTAATCGCTTGTTGCTGCTGGCGCGGTAATGGATATCGCACTGGTTCATCAGTTCCAGCGCCTTATATAAGAAAGGTGTAGGTGCCTTCTGGGCCTGGGCCTGGAACTTGGCTTTCTGGTCGTCGCTGGTCTCGAGCAGAGGCAGGGTCTGAGGGTCCTTCGCCATCATCACATTGCGCACATGCTGGGCAAGCCCCTGTATCATGTTGCCGCCATCGAAACCGCGGCTCAGAATGCCGTCGAGTGTTACCATCATCTCGGCCACCTTATTCTCCAAAGCCAGGTCTACCAGACGGAAATAGTTGTCGCTGTCGAGCACGTTCAGGTCCTCGATCACCTTCTGGTAAGTGATGTTGCCCATGCAGAAACTGGTAGCCTGGTCGAAGATAGAGAGGGCATCGCGCATACCTCCGTCAGCCTTTTCGGCTATCACGGCGAGCGCCTGCTCTTCATATTGTATGCCTTCCTTCTCAGCCACCATCTTCAGGTGGTTGATGGTGTTGGCTACCGTCATTCGCTCGAAGTCGTAAATCTGGCATCGGCTCAGGATGGTAGGCAGAATCTTATGCTTCTCGGTAGTGGCGAGGATGAAGATGACATGCTGAGGTGGTTCTTCCAGCGTCTTGAGAAAGGCGTTGAAGGCTGCTGTAGAGAGCATGTGGACCTCATCGATGATAAACACTTTATACTTGCCCACCTGAGGCGGAATGCGGGTCTGCTCCATCAGAACCTTAATCTGGTCAACACCGTTGTTGCTGGCGGCATCCAGCTCGAAGATGTTGTAGGAACGCTGCTCGTTGAAGGCACGGCAGCTCTCACATTCGTTGCACGCCTCGCCGTCTTCACGAGGATGCTCGCAGTTGATTGCCTTCGCAAAAATGCGGGCACAAGTGGTTTTTCCCACACCTCTCGGACCGCAGAAAAGATAGGCGTGCGCCAGCTTGCCGCTCTTCACTGCATTCTTCAAAGTGGTGGTCAATGCACTCTGTCCGACAACCGAATCGAAGGTCATCGGACGGTACTTTCTTGCAGAAACTATATACTCTTCCATTATTTTTTCTTAATTGATGATGCAAAGATAACAAAAAAATATTATCTTTGCAAACAAATTCGGAAGAAATGAGTAAAAAACTTGGTATTATATGGAATTATCTCGCTCATTATAAGTATCTTATAGTGATTGTAACGGGTGTTCTGGTAGTTGGTGTAGTTGACGACAACAGTGTAAGGCAGCACATTAAGTACCAGATAGAGATAGCTACGCTCCGTTCGGAGATAGAAAAGTATCGTGAGCAGTATGAAAACGACAAGCATACCTTGCGCGATATGCAGCATGGTGCGCGGGCATTTGAGAAGATAGCCCGCCAGCGTTATTTCATGAAGGCTGATGATGAAGACATCTTTGTATTGAGTTCGGATATTCCGGAAAAAACTAACGAACAAGACGAAAATGAAACAATTGAGTAAACTGGAAAGTGCTATTTTCTTGCTGGGCGGCGTGCTGATGGTTGTCGGTGCGGCTTGCTTCGCATTTGGTTTTTCACATCCGCAGCTGGTGCAGGTAACGAGCTGGGGGTTCCTGCTGGGCACCATACTGTTCAGTGTAATGCAGGCGATGCAGTTCTATGAGGGACCTTCGCTGGTTATCCACCGCCTGAAGCGCATGCAGTATGTAGCAGACATCTTCTTCGTGCTCTCAGGCATCTCGATGGTAGATACGGTGTATGCTTTCCTGCGCCGCTGGTTTGAGAATTATGAGACCTATATCACCTATTTCTATAATAAGTGGGTAGTCTTCCTCCTCATCGCAGCCCTGCTGGAACTGTATACCACGCATCGCATCTCTCATGAACTGAAGAAGGAAAACAATCAGTAATATAGAAGGACGAGAAAAAAGCTTTCGGTGGTCAATAGGAGTGCAAACAAAACATAAATCTTGTAAGAATGAATTAAATTGCAGCAATTTATTTCGTCAGTTCAAATTAAGATTGTATTTTTGTTCACCGAAAGTGATATAGATAGCTTATGAATAGAATATTTTACGCATTCATTGCCTTGATGGCACTTGCATCTTGTGCCAACAGTTACGATATCTCGGGTACTTCTAACGTAAGTACTCTGGACGGACGCATGCTGTACCTTAAGATACTGGAAAACAACGATTTCAAGAACGTGGATTCTTGCGATGTAGTGCATGGACAGTTCCATTTTCAGGGTTCTGTCGACTCTATGAAGATGGCAAATATCTTCATGGATGATGACCCTGTGCTGCCGCTGGTGCTGGAGAGTGGAAGCATTACGGTGAAGCTCGATGATACACAGCAGGTGGTAAGCGGTACTCCTATGAACGATAAACTCTTCGGATTCTTCAAGAAATACCAGCAGATTCAGAATCAGTTGCGCGAACTGGTACACAAGCACGACCAGGCTATCATGAACGGTAGCGATATGGTGGCTGTCAACAAGCAGCTGAACGAGGAATCCATCCGCCTTTCTGAGCAGGAAGACAAGCTCATCACTTCGTTTGTTACCGACAACTTCAACAATGTGCTGGGACCGGGCGTCTTCTTCCTCGTTACAATGGGCAACCAGTATCCGATGCTCTCTCCTTGGATTGAGGATATCATGAGCAAGGCTACCGACTATTTCAAGAATGATCCTTATGTAAAGGACTATTATAAGAAAGCTCAAGAGAATCAGGAGATTATGAACGGTACACGAGATGCGCAGAGCGGCATGCAGCCAGAGATGGAAGCGGCTCCACAGGTAAATCCTGATGCGGCTCCGGCACCTACAGCCAACGAACTGGCTGCGCCTACGATTCCTGAAAAACAGGAAGGTAAGGAGTAGAAACAGGGCTCTTTCAAGGTCTTGGGCATTAACATCTTGTAAAACTCTTCATTTTATAAGTTTAGTAATATGAAATTAATCAAGAATGGAACCATTATAAATGAGGGTCGCTCTTTTGTGGGCGACCTCTTGTTGGATGGTGAATTTATCAAGGAGATATATGAAGGCGAGGCACCCCGTGGCAATTACGATGAAGTCATCGATGCCTCGGGGTGTTTTGTTTTGCCGGGTGTGATTGATGATCATGTTCACTTCCGTGAGCCGGGACTTACGCAGAAGGCTGACATCGAGAGCGAAAGCCGCGCTGCTGCCTTTGGTGGTGTGACCAGTTATTTTGAGATGCCTAACACGGTACCTCAGACTACCACTCTAGAGGCCTGGCAGGCAAAGCGGCAGCTGGGCGCTGAGAAGAGTCATGTGAATTACAGTTTCTTCTTTGGTGCTACCAATGATAATGTAAATGATTTTGAGCAGCTCGATACGCATCGTGTACCGGGCGTCAAGCTCTTTATGGGCTCCAGTACGGGCAATATGCTGGTGGATAAATATGAGGCGCTGCAGGCTATCTTCAAGAAGGCGAAAGAGCTGGATTTGCCGGTGATGACCCACTGTGAGGATACCGAAATCATTAACCGCAACATGCAGCTGGCTAAGCAGAAATGGGGTGAAGACCCTGCCGTAGAACATCATCCGGAAATACGCAGCGAGGAAGCTTGCTATGAAAGCAGCCGTCTGGCGGTGCTGCTGGCTAAGGAAAGCGGGGCGCATCTCCATATCGCTCACGTTACTACGGCTAAGGAACTGGAGTTCTTTGGTAAGGATGAAAATATTACAGGCGAGGCTGTTGTGGCTCATCTCATGTTCTCGGATAAAGATTACGCTGTGAAGGGCGCACGCATTAAATGCAACCCTGCAGTAAAGACCGCTGCTGATCGAGAAGCTTTGCGTAAGGCGCTGAGTAATGGTAAGATAACTGTAGTAGGTACCGATCATGCTCCTCATCAGTTAAAGGATAAACAGGGCGGTTGTGCCAAGGCTGCATCAGGTATGCCAATGGTACAGTTCTCGCTGGTAAGCATGCTGAAACTTGTTGACGAAAAGGTAATCAGTATCGAGCGCCTGGTTGAACTGATGTGCCATAATCCAGCCCGTCTGTTCCATATCAGTCAGCGCGGCTTCCTGCGTCCGGGGTATAAGGCAGATGTCGTTGTGGTGCGCAAGGGAGAGCCTTGGAAGGTGACCGCAGAGGTGATTCAGAGCAAGTGTAAATGGAGCCCTGTAGCGGGTGATGAGTTTGCATGGAAAGTGGAACAGACTTTCTGTAACGGTAGTCTGATCTATAACAAAGGCGTGTTTGATGCCGCTTGCAGAGGAGAGGAACTGGAGTTCAGAAACAATTCCTGAAAAAGGAAAATTTTACGGGAATTGTAAAATAAAATATCGTATCGGATGCGAAGAATAGTATACAATGTAAGCGAAATTGAGCCATATATCAACTGGCTATACTTTTATCATGCCTGGGGATTGAGCGGCAAACCTCGAGAGGAAAAGGAAAAACTGAAGGCTGAGGCGCTCGATATGCTCCATTCATGGGAAGGCGAATATCATACCTATGCCGTCTTCGGACTCTTCGAGGCGAACAGCGAGGGGGATGATATCTGGCTGGAAGGGCAGAAAGTCCGCTTCCCGATGCTCCGTCAGCAGCATCCGGCGGCTCAGGGAGAACCCAATCTCTGTCTGGCTGATTTCATCCGTCCTCTGGACAGTGGAATAACAGACCGGCTGGGTATCTTCTGCACGACGGTAGATGGCGGTCTGGAGAAGAAATATCGCTCGGACGACTACCTCAATATGATGGCACAGACACTCTGCGACCGGTTGGCTGAAGCCACGGCAGAGAAGTTGCACGAAGAGGTGAGACGCAGCATCTGGGGCTATGCTCCCGGCGAGCAGCTGAGCATCGAAGACCAGCATCTGGAGCGCTATCAGGGCATCCGTCCGGCTATAGGATATCCTTCGTTGCCCGATACCAGTGCCAACTTCATCATCGACCAGCTCATCGATATGAGTCAGGTGGGCATCCGGCTCACCACAAGCGGAATGATGACGCCTCATGCCAGTGTCTCGGGGCTGATGTTTGCACATCCCAAGTCGCGGTATTTCGAACTGGGACGGATAGGAGACGACCAGCTTCGCGACTATGCACAGCGCAGAGGAGTGCCCGTGCAGGCAATGAAAACGTATCTTCAATCAAGTTTGATCAAAAAATGATAGCAAGAATATTGATACCCGTAGTGGTATTCACCCTGTTGCCGTATCTGTGGATATATAAAAGGTATGGCAAGTTATGGCTGAAAAGTCTCTGGCAGCGGGTGCTCTTCTGGTTGCCGGCTTTCGTGGTTATCGCCTACAGTGCATATATCACGATGCTGCCCAACTTCCTGCCACGCAATCCGGTGCTCATCGACATCTGGTTTGTGATAATGGCAGTATGTGCGGTGCCGCAGTTTGTCTTCAGCCTGTTCAGTGTCTTCGGTTGGTGCTGTATGCGGCTCCTTCACGGCCATCGCAACTGGGGCAAGCTCCTCGGACTGGTAGTGGGAGCGGTGGCGTTCTTCTGCTTTATCTACGGATTTACCGAAGGTTTTCCTAAGATGCAAGTCAAGCGTATCACCATCTATGTACCTAATCTGCCGAAGTCTTTCGAGGGCTATCGCATCGTTCAGTTCAGCGATATCCATCTCGGGTCATACTATGGCTGGCGTGGTCATCTGCCTCAGCGCGATATCGACAGCATTAATGCCGAAAAACCTGATCTGATTTGCTTTACGGGTGATTTACAGAATGTTACGCCCGATGAACTGCCTGAGTATCAGGCGCTGCTCAGCAGTCTGAAAGCCAGAGATGGCGTGATGAGTGTGCTGGGCAATCACGATTACACCTATTATATGGATGTAGATGATGAGCAGGAGATAGCTGCGCTCGAGAAGCGGATGCAGGACTTCCAGCGGAGTTGCGGATGGCGCCTGCTGATGAATGAGCATGTGGCGGTACATAGAGGCGCTGACAGCATCTATGTAGCTGGTACAGAGAACTATGACAATCCAAAGCGAACCAATGTAAGGAAGGCGCTGTATGGCATCAGACCGGGCTCTTTCGTGCTGATGCTGCAGCATATTCCGAAGCAGTGGCGTGAGACCTGGCCTTCTACTATTAATAAGGAGAAGGATGAGGATGGCGATGTGATAGGACCTGACAGGAAGGATTCGCTGGTCGTAGCACCGCAGCTTACGCTGAGCGGTCATACGCATGCGGGGCAGATCTGTATCCTGGGCTTGCGTCCGTCGATGTTTACTCCTTATGATTACGGCCTCTTCGAGGAGGAGGGTTGCCAGCTCTATACCACATCGGGTCTGGGCGGTACCGTTCCAATCCGCATAGGGGCTACGGCAGAAATCGTGGTCATCACACTCAAAAGAAAATGAGGAGTGTTGAGTGTTGAATGTTAAATGTTGAGTGTTAAATTATTCATTCTTAAACAAAAAATGAAGTACTTATATCGTCTGTATCAACTTGTGATATGCTTGCCTATCCTATTGGTAGCTAGCGTTTTAACCAGTTTGTCTACCGTTTTGGGATGTATGCTGGGCAATGGCCATTTCTGGGGCTATTATCCCGGCAAGTATTGGTCCTGGCTTTGGGTCCGCATCCTCCTCCTGCCTGTAAAGGTGGAGGGACGTGAGCATCTCAAGAAGAACCAGAGTTATGTTTTCGTGGCCAATCATCAGGGCGCTTTCGATATCTTCCTGATATACGGTTTTCTGGGCAGAAACTTCAAGTGGATGATGAAGAAGGGCTTGCGCAAAGTGCCTCTCATCGGTATCGCCTGTGAGTATGCGCACCACATCTTTGTAGACAAAAGCGGACCTTCTAAGATCCGTGCTTCTTATGACCGTGCTCGCGAGGTGCTTAAAGAGGGCATGTCGCTGGTGGTATTCCCAGAGGGTGCCCGTTCGTTTACGGGGCACATGGGTGTGTTCCGCCGCGGTGCTTTCATGCTTGCCGATGAACTGCAGTTGCCGGTATGTCCGCTTACCATCAATGGCAGTTTTGATGTGAAGCCTCGCATGAAGGATATCTACTGGGCTTTCTGGCATCCTCTGAAGCTCACCATTCATGAGCCTATCGAGCCGATAGGCAAGGGAGCTGACAATATCAAGAACCAGATGAACAAGAGCTATGAGGCGATCATGAACGGACTTGACAAGAAATATCAGGGTTTTGTAGAGAATCCGGACCAATAATTTCGGTTTTTCGCTTGTTATTTCAAAAATAAGTTGTAATTTTGCATCTGTATTACATTATTTAGTATCAGAATCATTAAAATTAGAAGAAGTTATGAGTGATAGCATAGTAATCATTCCTACATATAATGAGAAGGAAAATATCGAGAAAATCATCCGTGCTGTCTTCGGTCTCGAAAAGCAGTTTGATATCCTCGTTATCGATGACGGAAGTCCTGACGGTACTGCTGCCATTGTTAAGGGCTTGATGGCTAATGAGTTTGCCGGTCGTCTGCATATCCTGGAGCGTTCGGGTAAACTCGGTTTGGGTACTGCCTATATCATGGGCTTCAAATGGTCATTGAAGCAGGGCTATGACTTCATCTTCGAGATGGATGCCGACTTCAGTCATGATCCTAATGATTTGCCTCGTCTCTATGCGGCAACTCACGATGAGGGGTATGATGTGGCTGTAGGCTCAAGATATATTTCGGGTGTGAACGTGGTCAACTGGCCTATTGGACGCGTATTGATGAGCTATTTCGCTTCTAAATACGTACGTATCGTAACCGGATTTAAGGTGAATGATACCACAGCTGGATTCGTCTGCTACCGACGTAAGGTGTTGGAAACCATAGATTTGGATGCTATCCGCTTCAAGGGCTATGCTTTCCAGATAGAGATGAAATATACGGCTCATCGAATAGGTTTCAAGATTAAGGAGGTGCCGGTCATCTTTGTTAACCGTCGTGAAGGTGTGAGCAAGATGAGTGGTGGCATCTTTGGTGAGGCTTTCTTTGGCGTGATGCGACTGCGCCTGGATGGCTGGTTCAAGAAATATCCGAAGAAGGATTAATACTCAGTAATCACTACTCAGTAATCAGTAATCACTAATCAGTACTTGGATGGAAATCCAAAAGATAGAAAAAACATACGGGCGTTCGCCACAGGCGGATGCCCTCTTTGATTTGATGGGGAAGAAGTCGGTTCATTCCATTTTTCTCCAGGGTTTGCTGTGCTCTTCGGCTCCGATGTTCTTTGCTTCTCTGCAGGGGAAGATGAGGCGTTCGGTACTCTTCGTACTGGATGATGCCGATGAAGCAGGCTATTTTTATCACGATCTCACTCAGATGATGGGGCAGGAGAAGGTCTTCTTCTTTCCTTCCAGCTATCGGCGTGCCGTGAAATACGGGCAGCGTGATGCAGCGAACGAAATCCTACGTACAGAGGTGCTAGCGCGCCTCTCTTCGGGAGGACATTTCCCGGTAGTCACTTATCCCGATGCACTGGCAGAACTCGTTGTGGCTAAGCAGAATCTGGATGAACGGATTCTGAAACTGACTGTAGGCCAGCAGATTGCTCAGACCGATGTGGTTCATACCTTGCGCGATTTCGAACTCAAAGAAACCGATTATGTTTATGAACCGGGCCAGTTTGCCGTGCGTGGAAGCATCCTCGATGTCTATTCCTACAGCTGCGAATATCCGTTCCGTATCGACTTCTTCGGCGATGAGATTGACACCATCCGTACCTTTGATGTTGAGACCCAGCTCTCGCAGGCAAAGCGCACAGAGATAGAAATCGTGCCCGAACTCGCCCATATCGAGAGCAACAAGCAGTGTTTCCTCAATTTCCTCTCCGAAAGTACGCCAGTCGTTGCAAAAGACCTTTCTTTCGTTTGCGACCGCATCGGTCAGATCTATACCGAAGGCTTCTCATCGCAGAGCCTTACCGAGCAGCTGGAGGGAGCTACTGAGGTAGAGGCTGAGCGCATCAGACACGACATGAAGACCGAGCTCAACCTCGTTTCTCCGCTCGATTTCAAGAAGGCAGTAGCGGCTCATCTCCGTATCGAGTTCGGCAAGGTCGCTCCGTCAGAGAGTTCGGCTGTGATACCTTTCAATATTGCTCCACAGCCTCTTTTCCATAAGAATTTCAATTTACTTTGTCAAACTCTGGAGGATTTCCTGCTCCAGGGTTACACCTTATATATATTGGCAGATAGCCAGAAGCAGCAACAGCGCCTGAAGGATATCTTTGAAAGCGAAGAGCTGAAGCGCTACGCCATCCGTTTTACACCGGTAGACAAGACGCTTCATGAAGGCTTTACTGACCATGACAAGAAGTGCTGTTTCTTTACCGATCATCAGATTTTTGACCGTTTTCATAAATATAACCTGCGCTCAGATAAAGCGAGAGCCGGCAAGATGGCACTCACCATGAAGGAACTGCAGGAGATGGAAGTGGGAGATTTTATCGTGCATGTAGACTTCGGTATCGGCAAGTTTGGCGGTCTGGTTAGGGTTCCTATGGGCAACAGCTATCAGGAAATGATCCGAATCGTCTATACGAACAATGACAAGGTGGATGTTTCTATCCACTCGCTTTATAAAATCAGCAAATATCGCCGCAGCGATACCGGTACTCCGCCTCGCCTGTCTACACTGGGTACAGGTGCCTGGGATAAACTCAAGGACAAAGCTAAGAAGCGAATCAAGGACATTGCGCGCGACCTGATCAAACTCTATGCCCAGCGCCGACGGGAGAAGGGATTCGCCTTCAGTGCCGACAATTATCTGCAGCATACGCTGGAGGCTTCCTTCCTGTATGAAGATACGCCAGACCAGAATAAGGCTACTCAGGAGGTGAAGAAGGATATGGAGAGTGGCAGACCGATGGACCGTCTGGTTTGTGGCGATGTGGGCTTCGGCAAGACTGAGGTTGCCATTCGTGCAGCCTTCAAGGCTGCGTGCGACAGCAAGCAGGTTGCGGTGCTGGTGCCTACTACCGTTCTGGCTTTCCAGCACTATCAGACTTTCAAAAAGCGTTTGGAAGGCATGCCTGTAAGGGTAGACTATCTCAGTAGAGCCCGTACAACGAAGGAAACCAGAGAGGTGCTTGACGCCCTGAAAGAGGGTAAGATTGATATCCTCATAGGTACGCATAAGCTGATATCAAAGACCGTGAAATGGCATGACCTGGGACTGCTCGTCATCGATGAAGAGCAGAAGTTCGGTGTGTCTACCAAAGAGAAACTCCGTCAGCTCAAGGTAAATGTCGATACACTCACGATGAGTGCCACTCCGATTCCGCGAACCCTCCAGTTCTCTCTGATGGGCGCCCGGGATATGAGTATCATGCGCACTCCGCCACCTAACCGTTATCCGATTCATACCGAACTGGTAACGTTTAGTAGTGAAGTTATCTGCGATGCCATCAATTTCGAGATGAGCCGAAACGGACAGGTTTATTTCGTATGCGACAGAATATCCAAGCTTCCGGAGCTCAATATGCTCATAGAGAAGCATATTCCAGACTGTAGGGTAGCAATCGGTCACGGACAGATGAAGCCTGAGGATTTGGAGAAAATCATCATGGGCTTTATCAATTACGATTATGATGTACTGCTTTCTACCACTATTGTAGAGAACGGTATCGACATTTCCAATGCCAATACGATTATCGTGAGCGATGCTCATCACTTCGGATTGAGTGACCTGCATCAGATGCGTGGACGCGTAGGAAGAAGCAACAAGAAGGCTTTCTGCTATCTGATGGCGCCACCTAAGAGTGCACTTACTCCTGAGGCGCGTCGCCGTCTGGAGGCTCTGGAGACGTTCAGCGAACTGGGTAGCGGCTTCAATCTCGCCATGCAGGACCTGGATATCCGCGGTGCGGGTAATCTGCTGGGCTCTGAGCAGAGCGGTTTTATGGAAGATCTGGGTTATGAAACCTACCAGAAGATTCTCTCTCAGGCTGTCACAGAGTTGAAGAACGAGGAGTTCTGTGATCTTTATCAGGAGAAGATGGATGAAGGTGCCCAGCTTACGGGTGATGATTTCGTTGACGATTGTGGCATAGAGAGCGATCTGGAGATGTATTTTCCTCAGACTTATGTGCCGGGTGACAGTGAGCGCATGCTCCTTTATCGTGAACTGGACCGTCTGGAGAGTGATGAGGAAGTAGAGGCTTACCGCAAGCGTATGATAGACCGTTTTGGTCCTGTGCCTCATGAAGCAGACGAACTGATGCATGTGGTAGGTTTGCGTAGGGTAGGCAAGAAGCTAGGTTGCGAGAAGATTATTCTCAAGCAGGACTATATGCAGATGCAGTTTGTGAGCAATGTAAACAGTCCGTTCTACAGAAGTCAGATGTTTAACCGCATACTCGCTTACGTTACCAGTCATATTCAAGATTGTGTTCTGAAGGAAAAATTCAACAAGCGAATGCTTCGCATCAATGATGTGAAGACTGTAGGGCAGGCTGTAAATCTGTTGAATCAGATATCGCAGATAGATTTAGGTAATGAAAAGAAATAATCTGTGTCTACAGTCTATGGGTAAAATCCTCTATCAATTGTGGAAGTAGACAATAAAATAGACTATTGATTTATACTGAAAGGTTATAAATCAGACAACGTTACATGATGATATGTCAACTTTACATGATAATATGTTTCAGTTTAGTGTATAAAAAAACATTGGAATCTCAATATCCCTATTGAACTCCAATGTTTTATTTTTTTTGTATAAGTAAAAGATGATGATAAGCGTTTCACAACGCATTTTGAATTTTCTGTTGCAAAGATACTATTTTCCATTATAATATAGGGTGTAATATTTGGTATTTTATGGGGTAATATTTGATTAAGTTTATAAAAATGACACTGAAAATACACTTATTCAACAAATAATACCTGTAGAATGAACTATTTTATTGCATAAAAATAAAAAAATAGTGGAAAAACACATAAAAAAGTTCTTTATTTCATTTTTTTATTTGTACCTTTGTTCAGGCATACAACAATTTTAAACATATATATAAATATGAGACAGAAAAAGTACATCTTAAGCGAGCAGGAACTTCCTACTCAGTGGTACAACATTCAGGCAGATATGCCTAACAAGCCATTGCCACCGTTGAACCCTCAGACACACCAGCCAATGAATGCTGATGATTTGTCACACGTATTTAATAAGGAGTGCTCAAAGCAGGAACTTGATACAGAGCACGCTTGGATTGATATTCCGGAAGATGTGCTGGAGAAGTACACCTTCTACCGTTCAACCCCTCTTGTACGTGCTTACGCCCTTGAGGAGGCACTCGGTACTCCGGCGCATATCTATTTCAAGAATGAGAGTATCAATCCGTTAGGCTCTCATAAAATCAATTCAGCCATTCCTCAGTGCTACTACTGTAAGCAGGAGGGTGATACCAATGTCACTACAGAGACAGGTGCAGGTCAGTGGGGTGCAGCCCTCTCTTATGCAGCAAAACTCTACGGCCTGGAGGCAGCAGTTTATCAGGTAAAGATTACCATGCAGCAGAAACCATACCGTTCCAGCATCATGCGTACGTTTGGAGCCACTGTAGAGGGTTCTCCTTCCATGAGTACACGCGCAGGTAAGAACATTATCACTCGTGAGCCTCATCATCCTGGTTCGCTCGGTACTGCCATCAGTGAGGCTGTTGAGCTGGCTACAACCACACCAGGCTGTAAGTATACGCTGGGTTCTGTGCTCAATCATGTGGCACTTCACCAGACCATTATCGGTCTAGAGGCAGAGAAGCAGATGGCGATGGCAGGTGAGTATCCTGATCAGGTGATTGCTTGTTTCGGTGGTGGTAGTAACTTTGGTGGTATTGCCTTCCCATTCCTCCGTCACAACTTCACAGGCGAGCGCCATACTGAGTTTATAGCAGCAGAGCCGGAGAGCTGTCCTAAGCTGACTCGCGGTAAGTTCGAGTATGATTTCGGTGATGAGGCAGGTTACACTCCATTGCTGCCAATGTTTACTCTGGGTCATGATTTCAAGCCTGCCAACATTCATGCAGGTGGTCTCCGTTATCATGGTGCTGGTATGATTATCTCCCAACTTCTGAAGGATGGTTATCTGCATGGTGTAGATATCCCTCAGCTGGAGTCATTCAAGTCAGGTATGCTCTTCGCTCAGACCGAGGGTATCATTCCTGCTCCAGAGAGCTGTCATGCGATTGCAGCCACTATACGTGAGGCGCTGAAGGCTAAGGAAGAGGGCAAGGAGAAGGTTATCCTGTTCTGTCTCTCAGGTCATGGTCTTATCGATATGCCGTCTTACGATAGCTTTATCAATGGCGATTTGCACGATTATTCTGTGAGTGATGAAGAAATCCAGCAGTTCCTCAAGGATGTGCCAAAGGTTGACTAAATTATAGTTAACAGTATATAGCAAACAGTTGACAATTATTCTTTGAGATATATTGAAATAACAATATCACATTATAAAAGAAGCCAGGCTGCGAAAAGCAACCTGGCTTTTTATTTAGAGATTCTATTTTCTTTTATTTAGAAATTCTATTCTCAGTGCGAGACTTCTATCTTTCATTAGAAGTTCAACCACTCTTCGATAGCCTTAGCGATGACATCGAAGCTTGTGGTAGGCTCGAAGCGGGCTACAACCTGACCCTTCTTGTTAACGAGGAACTTGGTGAAGTTCCACTTGATATCGGCACTCTCCTTGTAGTTAGGATCAGCCTCGCTCAACATCTTGTCGAGAACAGGGTAGAGAGGGTGGCTCTCGTCCCAACCAGCAAAGCCCTTACATTCTTTCAGAAATTTGAAGAGAGGGGCAGCATCGTCTCCGTTTACCTTGATCTTCTTGTAGCGCTGGAACTCTGTGCCGTATGTAAGCTTGCAGAACTGATGAATGCTTTCATCTGTACCAGGGGCTTGCTGACCAAACTGGTTGCAAGGAAAATCAAGTATTTCGAAACCTTGAGAATGATAGGTCTCATAAAGTTTCTCCAGTTCCTCATACTGAGGGGTGAAACCACACTTTGTAGCGGTGTTAACGATGAGCAGCACTTCGTTGGCATACTCCTTGAGGGAAACATCCTTTCCCTTTCTGTCTTTAACAGAAAATT
>OMBF01000140.1_pt1 | contig 14517 bp, 12 predicted proteins | sample 1644801 | NCBI WGS metagenome assembly OMBF01 (sample SAMEA103958160, study PRJEB25191) | human gut metagenome | biome: human-associated habitat [ENVO:00009003]; feature: intestine environment [ENVO:2100002]; material: feces | place: Germany | collected 2013/2015
AAGTGGTCTACGAGCGGCTGAAAAATGACTCCTTATATGTTTGTGAGAAGAACTCTGTGAGGAGCTTCGGTCGAAACGGAACAATCCGTAGGCATCAAAGTCGGGGACTTTTGGCCCCGGCATCATAATATGCTGACTATATAGAAATAGTATAAACGAAGTCCGCCGAAAAGGGAATATGAATATTTTGTGTAAAGGCTTTACGAACGGAATGTTTCGTGTTATTATAAGTAGTATTAAAAACTACATAGTATGGTTTTTAAAAAATGGAAATAATTGTAACTATTCAGTGCCCCATTCGCAGAATGACTCTTTGGGAGTTATATTTTTGAATAGCTGCAATCAATGATATGGAGATTAATATGAGTTTTAAAATCGTAGTAGACAGCTGTTGTGAATTGCCGGAAGAATATTTGCAGGATTCCCGGTTCGAGATCGTGCCCCTGGGACTGGAAGTGGGAGATTACCAGATCCAGGATGATGAGAATTTTGATCAGGCGGAATTTCTGAAAAAGGTGGCAGAGTGTCCGAAATGTCCCAAGTCGGCATGCCCTTCCCCAGAGCGTTTCAGGGAAGCCTACCACACAGAAGCGGAGCATGTGTATGTGATCACATTATCCTCCCACCTCAGCGGCAGCTATAACAGTGCGGTGCTGGGAATGAATTTATATCGGGAAAAATACGGGAAGAAGCAGATCCACGTTATCGATTCCGAGTCCGCCAGCTGTGGTGAGACCCAGATCGTGAAGAAACTGGTAGAACTGGAGGAGCAGAGACTTTCTTTTGAAGAGATCGTGAAGCAGATCGAAGAGTTCCGCAGCAATGTGCATACCTATTTTGTACTGGATAATCTGGAGACGCTGCGCAAGAACGGCAGACTGACCGGTGTGAAAGCACTGGTGGCATCCACACTGAACATCAAGCCGATCATGGCCGGAGACAAGGGCAGTATCGTGCAGAGAGGCCAGAGCGTCGGCATGAAGAAAGCACTCCGAAGAATGGCGGAGATCGTTCTGGAAGAGGCAGGGGATACGAAGGAACGTTTCCTGATGATCACCCACTGCAATGCTCCTGACCGCGCCGAGACCATGAAGAAGCTTCTTATGGAAAAGGCAGAGTTCAAAGGATGCCTGATCATGGACACCCGCGGTGTCAGCAGCATGTACGCCAACGATGGCGGCGTGATCGTGACGGTGTAAAAAGATTAATATCATAGGCAATATAGCTCCGGCGGATTAGCCTGTCATTTTTTGTTTCTGACAGCCTGTTCCGCCTGGGCTATTTTTTTCATAAAAAGCAAATATAGAGGGCATTTTATGAAAAACAGAATTTGAGAGAGCGGTGCCATGAATCTGGCAAAATAAGAAATTGAAATGTAAGGGCTTACATACACGCCAGACAAACATCCTCATGCATATTCCACAAAAAGATAGATAAAAAATTAACTTTCCTAAAAACTATTGATAGTTTTTATTATTTAAGATACAATTGCACATATACAAAAATCAGTAGCCGACAAGAAACGGCTATTTTTTAAAAAATAAAATGTAAGCACTTACACGGCGCAACAGGCAGCCAGCTCAGGTGGCCAATGCCATAGTACGTGTCAGTAAAACACCGCGCCTGCAGACGGAGAGCAGCACGCCATAGCCGTTGCCGGCAGCGCCCGTGGCGCAGGGCATAAAAGTAACGCAGGCATCAGCCCGCAGAATGGAGAAGATTATGAGCCGATTGAAGATAGCTACCCCGAATAAAGCACAGCTTACGGTGGAACGCCTGTACAAAGATCTGGAGAGAAGAATTATCGCCAGCCCGCCCGGATTATGTCCGGTGGACCTGCAGCTTTCTTTTCTGAAAATGTGTCATGCCCAGACCTGTGGTAAATGTGTGCCCTGCCGTGTGGGACTGGGGCAGTTGCAGAACCTGATGGAGGATGTATTGGCAGGCAAAGCCACCCTGAAGACACTGGATCTGATCCGGGATACCGCTTCCGACATTGTGGACTCCGCTGACTGTGCCATCGGTTACGAGGCGGCCCATATGGTACTGGCCGGACTGGAAGGCTTCCGTGAGGATTATGTCTATCACATTGAACATGGGGGAAAATGTTCCTGCCATATTACCCAGCCGGTTCCCTGTGTGGCGCTGTGCCCCGCAGGTGTGGATATCCCCGGTTACATAGCACTGGTGAAGGAAGAGCGTTATGCAGATGCCGTGAAGCTGATCCGCAAGGACAATCCTTTCCCCACCGCCTGTGCCCTGATCTGTGAGCATCCCTGTGAGGCAAGATGCCGCCGCAACATGATCGATAGTGCCATCAATATCCGCGGCCTGAAGCGTATGGCAGTGGACAATGCCAGAGCCAACACGGTTCCTGTGCCTGAGAAAGCGGAGAGCACCGGTAAAAAAGTAGCAATCATCGGCGGAGGCCCCGGCGGACTGTCTGCGGCATATTATCTGGAGCTGATGGGACACCATGCCGTGGTATTTGAGGAAAAGAGCAAGCTGGGCGGTATGCTGCGCTACGGAATTCCCAACTATCGTTTCCCAAGAGAACGCTTACAGGAGGACATTGACACTATTCTGTCCACCGGAGTGGAAGTGAAATTGAACACCAGAGTCGGCAACGGCGAAGGTGAGATTTCTTATAATAAGCTGCACGAAGAATACGATGCAGTCTATATTGCCATCGGTGCCCATACGGATAAAAAGATCGGTATCGAGGGAGAGGATGCCAACGGTGTCATGTCTGCAGTGGAAATGCTGCGCCGCATCGGTGACGATGACATGCCGGACTTCAAGGACAAGACCGTAGTCGTAGTCGGCGGCGGTAACGTAGCCATGGACTGTACCCGTTCCGCCATTCGTCTGGGTGCGAAAAAGGTGGGAATTGCCTACCGCAGAAGACAGACCGATATGACGGCGCTTCCTGAAGAAGTGGAAGGCGCCATCGCAGAGGGCGCAGAGCTTTACAGCCTGAAAGCACCTCACAAGATCGAAGCCGACGAGAACGGCAATGTGACGGCTCTGTGGGTAGAACCGCAGATCATCGGCCCCATCGATGCCTGGGGACGAGCCCGTCCGATCCAGGCGGATGTGCCTCTCCTTCGAATCCCCTGTGATATCGTCGTGGTGGCCATCGGTCAGGGTATCGAGACCCGCCATTTCGAGGAGGCGGGTATCTCCGTAAAACGAGGCACCATTACTGCCATGAGTGACAGTGAAGTCAAGGATGTCCACGGTGTATTTGCCGGTGGTGACTGTGTGACCGGTCCGGCTACCGTCATCCGTGCCATTGCCGCCGGAAAAGTAGCTGCAGCCAATATCGATGAATATCTGGGTTACCACCATGTAGTACCCTGTGATGTGGAGATCCCGCCGGTATCCTACGAGGACAAGGAACCCTGCGGACGGATCCAGCTGAGTGAAAAGGAAGCTGGAGAGCGCAAGACGAATTTCGATGCATTTGAATGCGGCATGACGAAGCAGGAAGCCTGCCAGGAAGCGGGCAGATGCTTACGCTGCGATAAATACGGCTACGGAAGCTTAAAGGGCGGCCGAGCTGCCATCTGGTAAAAAGAGGAGCAAACAATGGGCGAGAAAATGATAAACCTTACAATAGACGGCGTGCAGCTGCAGGTCCCGGAGGGAACCAGCGTCATGAGCGCGGCAGCAGGCGTGGGAATCGAAGTACCGCATCTGTGCTTTTTAAAAGACATCAATGAGATCAGTGCCTGCAAGGTCTGCGTGGTGGAAGTGCAGGGAAAAAGCAAGCTGATCACAGCCTGCAACAGCCCGGTGGAAGAGGGAATGGTAGTGTATACCAATTCTCCGAAGGTACGCCGTGTGCGCAAGACAAATGTGGAACTGATCCTGTCCCAGCATGATTGTCACTGTGCCACCTGTGTCAGAAGCCGTAACTGTAATTTACAGCAGATTTCCAACGATCTGGGAATTCTGGAAGTACCTTTTACCGAGGAGGTTCCCGAGACACCCTGGGATCATTCTTTCCCTCTGATCCGGGATTCCAGAAAATGTATTAAATGTATGCGCTGTGTACAGATCTGCGATAAAGTCCAGGCCATGCATGTCTGGGATGTACAGAACACCGGATCCCGTACCACAGTAGATGTGGCGGATAATAAGACCATCGATTGCTCCGACTGTACACTGTGTGGACAGTGTATTACCCATTGTCCTACCGGAGCATTGCGGGAACGAGACGATACATACAAGGCTTTCGAGGCACTGGCGGATCCCGAGAAGGTCACAGTAGTCCAGGTGGCACCGGCGGTAAGAACCGCATGGGGCGAGGAACTGGGACTGAATGCGGAGGAAGCTTCCGAGGGCAAAATGGTGGCAGCGCTGAAGCGCATCGGTTTTGACTATGTATTTGATACCAACTTCGCAGCAGATCTGACGATTATGGAAGAGGGAAACGAACTGCTGGAGCGGCTGGACAATTGCCGGAAATACGCATGGCCCATGTTTACCTCCTGCTGTCCCGGCTGGGTAAGCTTCGTGTCCAAGAAGTATCCGGAGTATCTGCGGAATTTGTCCACGGCAAAATCCCCCCAGCAGATGTTCGGTGCCATGGCGAAGACTTATTTTGCACAGAAGAAAGGGATTGATCCCAATAATATCTGCTGTATCTCCATCATGCCCTGCGTATCCAAGAAGAGAGAGGCTTCTCTTTCTTATATGAAGAGCGCCGGAGCCGGACAGGATGTGGATATTGTACTGACCACAAGAGAATTCGTGCGGATGATCCGTGCCGAGCATATCAATACCCGGTTCTTAAAGGAGCAGGCTTTTGATTCTCCTCTGGGAGAAAGCACCGGTGCCGGAGTGATCTTCGGCGTCACCGGCGGTGTCATGGAGGCAGCACTTCGTACTGCATATGCAGTAGTGGAAGGCAAGAATCCGGAAGCAGATGCTTTCCGGGCAGTCCGGGGAAGAGACGGCAGAAGAGAAGCAGACTTCACACTGGGAGATCAGACCTTACATACCTGTACTGTCAGCGGACTGGCCAATGCGGAGAAGCTGATGGAGGACATTAAGGCAGGAAGGGTATCCTATGATTTCGTGGAAGTCATGGCATGCCCCGGTGGTTGTGTCGGAGGCGGCGGACAGCCCATCCACGACGGATGCGAATTCGCGGAGCGGCGCGGAGGCACCCTGTACCGTCTGGACAGTGAGAGAAAGCTTCGCTTCTCCCATGAGAACCCCGAGGTACAGAAGGCCTACGAAGAGTTTCTGGGCAAGCCCCTCAGCCGCACCGCCCATAAGCTTTTGCATTCCGAACACGTGAACGAACTGTACTTTGAAACACATAACTACTTGTAATACCAGGTGACCGATTCAGCCGCAGGGCATGCTTGCATGCGCCTGCGGCTGAATCAGGGAACCGCCCAAACATGAGGAAGAAGCAATTTGCGAAGCAAATCAGCGGAATCCGAATGTTTGCAAGACCCTATTGACATTTTTTCACACAGGGTCTATACTGTGTATAGTTTAAAGATGATTACTAGAGTAAGAGTGGACGCGCGCCACTCTTTCTTGTTGTTGTAACGACAGCTCATATCAGTAAAGGAGGGCCTACATGTCCAAACGAGAGGACTACGAAAACAGAACCGAAGAACTGCTGACGCCCATCGCAGAAGTAAGTCAGGTGGAGATCTACGATGTGGAGTATGTAAAAGAAGGCAGTGACTATTATCTGAGAGCTTACATCGACAAGCCGGAAGGTGTGAACATTCTGGATTGCGAGAATGTCAGCAGAGCATTATCCGAAGCTCTGGACAAGGCTGATTTCATTCCGGATGCTTACATTCTGGAAGTCAGCAGCCCGGGACTGGGTAGAACGCTGAAAAAGGATAAGCATTTGCAGAAGAGCATCGGTGAAGAAGTAGAGATCAAGCTGTTCAAGCCCATTGACAAATGCAAAGAGTTTTCTGGCATTCTGGAGAGCTTCAATGCAGATAACATTACGATCACGGAAGACGGCAGCCCGAGAACTTTTGCCAGAGCAGACATTGCCCTGATCCGTCTTGCATTAGATTTTTGATACTATTCAGAGCCAAAGGGCGAAGGAATAGTTATAGCTTGTAGAATAAGAAGAAACCATACACTAAGAAAAGGCGAAAGCCGGAATGGAGGAAATGATGAATAAGGAATTAATGGAGGCACTGGACGTTCTGGAGAAGGAGAAGGAGATCAGCAAGGAGACCTTGTTTGAAGCCATCGAGAACTCCCTGATGACAGCCTGCAAGAACCATTTTGGAAAGGCTGACAATGTCCATGTGGAGATTAATAGAGAGACCTGCGATTTTCTGGTATATGCTGAGAAGGAAGTCGTTCCCACGAAGGATGATGTGGAGGATGACTGCCTGCAGATTGCTCTGGAGGATGCACAGGAGATCTCCAAGAGAGCACAGGTGGGCGACATGATCCATGTGGAGATCAAGTCCAAGGAGTTCGGCCGTATCGCTACCCAGAATGCCAAGAACGTGATCTTACAGAAGATCCGTGAGGAAGAGAGAAGCGTGATCTACAACCAGTACTACGAGAAGGAAAAGGATGTTGTGACCGGTGTAGTACAGCGTTATGTAGGCAAGAACATCAGCATCAATCTGGGTAAGGCAGATGCCATGCTGACCGAGAACGAGCAGGTAAAGGGCGAAGTATTCAAGCCCACCGAGCGTATCAAGGTTTACATTGTGGAAGTAAAGAACACCCCGAAGGGACCCCGCATCAATGTCAGCCGTACCCATCCGGAACTGGTAAAGAGACTGTTCGAGTCCGAAGTTACCGAGATCAAGGACGGTACCGTAGAGATCAAGAGCATTGCCAGAGAGGCAGGAAGCCGTACCAAGATCGCTGTATGGAGCAATAACCCCAATGTAGATGCTGTCGGCGCCTGTGTAGGTATGAATGGTGCCCGCGTCAATGCTATCGTGGAAGAGCTGCGCGGTGAGAAGATCGATATCGTGAACTGGGATGAGAACCCCGGTAACCTGATTCAGAATGCACTTTCTCCTGCCAAGATCGTAGCAGTATTTGCAGATCCCGATGAGAAGACCGCAAAGGTAGTCGTACCCGATTATCAGTTGTCTCTGGCTATCGGTAAGGAAGGTCAGAACGCAAGACTGGCAGCAAGACTGACCGGCTACAAGATCGACATCAAGTCCGAGACTCAGGCCAAGGATGCTCCCGGCTTCCGTTATGAGGACTATGTGGATGATTACGAAGATGATACCGTAGACGATTTTGATGGAGAGCAGGAATAATCAATGGCAAAAAAGATTCCACTGAGGCAGTGCGTAGGCTGCGGAGAAATGAAAGGCAAAAAAGAAATGCTGCGTGTCCTGAAAACACCGGAAGATGAGATATGTCTGGATGCAACCGGCAAAAAAAACGGACGTGGTGCATATATATGCAGACAGAAGGAATGTCTGCAGAAAGCCCGGAAGAATAAAGGATTAGAACGTTCTTTCAAGATGAGTATTTCTCCTGAGGTATATGATACACTGGAAAAGGAGTTTGATCAGCTTGAAACAGAATAAGATTTATTCCCTTTTGGGACTTGCGATGAGGGGGCGTAACCTGGTAAGCGGTGAATTCCAGACGGAGGACGCTGTGAAAAAAGGTTCTGCCATGTTGGTGATCGTTGCAGAGGATGCATCGGCCAATACGAAAAAGTTGTTTCACGACAAATGTTCCTATTATGAAGTCCCGGTATATGAATATGGTACGAAGGAAGAACTCGGCTGGGCCATCGGCCGGGATCTGAGATCTTCGGTAGGTGTGTGTGATGCGGGACTGGCAGATGCACTCATCAAGCAATTGGAAGCGAATTTGCCCGGTTAGGCAGAATGGAGGAAAGCATGGCGAAAATCAAAGTACATGAACTCGCAAAAGAATTGGAACTACAGAGTAAGGATATATTAAGTTTTTTACAGGAAAAAGGAATTGAGGCAAAGGCAGCACAGAGCTCGCTGGAAGAGGATGCGGCAGCACTGGTACGCAACAGCCTCGGAAAGAAAAAAGCAGCTGCACCCGCAGCACAGAAAGCTCCGGTAAATACCGAAAACGCAAAGCCTGCTGAGGAAAAGGCTCAGGCACCCGCAGGGGAAGCAAAGGCTCAGGAAACGAAAGTTTCCGAGGAGACCAAATCTACTGAGGAGACGAAAAAGAAGAAAAAGATTATTTTCGTTAGCAACCCTCAGAATTCCAAGATGCCCGGACAGCGTCAGGGTGGTCAGAGTGGACAGAGTGGACAGGGACAGAGAAATGCAGGCGGACAGCGTCCGAATCAGGGCGGCAGATACCAGAACAATGGTTACCAGAATAATTCCTACGGCAACCGTGTTCAGGCACAGGCTCCCGTACGTCCCATAAAGCCGCTGACCCCTCCGTCTCCCACTCCCAGCGTGGCAATGGTACCCGGCAACCGTGGACAGCAGCCTGCGAAAAAGCCTCAGACACAGGCACCGGTAAAGGAGCAGGCAGTACAGAATACTGCAGCCGCACAGGCACCTCAGGCAGCACAGCCTGCACAGAATGTGGCACAGACCAGACCGGCAGACAGACCTCAGAACGGTAACCGTGACAACCGCGATAACCGTCAGGGCGGTTACGGTCAGAATAATCGTGACAACCGTGGACAGAACGAGCGTGGCCAGGGCAGTTACAACCGTGACAACAGAGACGGCAATCGTGACAATCGTCAGGGTGGCTACGGACAGGGTAACCGTCAGGGCGGACAGAATGGTAACAGAGGAGGTATGGGCAATGGCAGACCTCAGGGAGGCGGATTTAACAGACAGGGTCGTCCGGGTATGGAAGGCGGTCAGGGTGATCGCCGCGGTAACGGCAATGGTGAGCGCGGTTACGGCAATAACGGCCGCGACGGAAGAGGCAATGGCGGATCGGGTAATCGATTCGGAGATAACAGACAGAATAAGGGCTTCGCTCCGGAACCTGCAGGCAAGGATCTTGAGAAGAAGCGCGAAGATGAAAAGAGACGTTTCAGCCAGGAGAAGGACAACAAGCGTTCCAAGAAGGACCATATCTACGAGGACGAGGATGCGCTGAAGAACAAGCCCGGACGTTTCATCAAGCCGGAAAAGAAGAAGGAAGAGGTACAGGAAGAGCAGATCAAGGTGATCGTGCTGCCGGAATCCATTACCATCAAAGAACTGGCTGAGAAGATGAAGTTACAGCCCGCAGCCATCATCAAGAAGCTGTTCCTGGAAGGTAAGATTGTAACCGTGAACCAGGAGATCTCCTATGAAGATGCAGAGAACATTGCCATGGAATATGACATTCTCTGTGAAAAAGAGGTCAAGGTAGATGTCATCGAAGAACTGTTGAAGGAAGATGAAGAGGACGAGGCAGATCTGGTGGAGAGACCTCCAGTAATCTGTGTTATGGGTCACGTTGACCATGGTAAGACTTCCCTGTTAGACGCTATCCGTAAGACCAACGTAACCGATCGTGAGGCAGGTGGTATCACCCAGCACATCGGTGCTTATACTGTAAATGTGGGAGACCGTAAGATCACCTTCTTAGATACTCCCGGACACGAAGCATTTACCGCCATGCGTATGCGTGGTGCCAATGCGACCGATATCGCTATCCTGGTAGTAGCAGCGGACGACGGCGTAATGCCCCAGACCGTAGAGGCGATCAACCATGCAAAGGCAGCAGGTGTGGAGATCATCGTAGCAGTGAACAAGATCGATAAGCCCTCAGCCAACATTGACCGTGTAAAACAGGAGCTGGCAGAGTACGAGCTGATCCCCGAGGATTGGGGCGGAAGTACCGTATTTGCACCGGTATCTGCGAAGAGCGGAGAAGGTATCGACCAGTTGCTTGACATGATCCTGCTGACCGCAGATATCATGGAACTCAAGGCCAACCCCAAGAGAAAAGCAAGAGGTCTGGTCATCGAGGCAGAGCTGGATAAGGGACGCGGTCCCGTGGCTACCGTACTGGTACAGAAAGGTACCCTGCATGTGGGAGATTTCATTTCCGCAGGCGTGGCACACGGTAAGGTAAGAGCCATGATCGATGATAAGGGACGCAGAGTAAAAGAAGCAGGACCGTCTACCCCTGTAGAAATCCTGGGCCTCTCCGATGTTCCCAGTGCAGGTGAAGTATTCCTGGCACATGATAATGATAAGACAGCAAAATCCTATGCGGAGACCTATCTGGCACAGAACAAGGAAAAGATGCTGGAAGAGACCAAGGGCAGAATGTCCCTGGATGATCTGTTCAGCCAGATCCAGGAGGGTAATCTGAAGGAACTGAACCTGATCGTCAAGGCTGACGTACAGGGTAGTGTCGAGGCTGTAAAACAGTCCCTGATGAAGCTGTCCAACGAAGAAGTAGTAGTTAAATGTATCCACGGCGGCGTAGGTGCCATCAATGAGTCCGACGTATCTTTAGCAAGTGCGTCCAACGCGATCATCATCGGATTCAACGTTCGTCCCGATGCGACTGCCAAGGCAACCGCAGAGAGAGAGGGCGTGGATGTACGTCTGTACAAGGTCATCTACCAGGCTATCGAAGATGTGGAAGCTGCCATGAAGGGTATGCTGGATCCCGTATACGAGGAGAAGGTTATCGGTCATGCAGAGGTTCGTCAGATCTTCAAGGCATCCGCTATCGGTAACATCGCAGGTTCCTATGTTCTGGACGGTGTGTTCCAGAGAGGCTGTAAGGTTCGTATCACCCGTGAGGGCGAGCAGATCTTCGAAGGCAACCTGGCTTCCTTGAAGAGATTCAAGGATGATGTGAAGGAAGTTAAGGCCGGATATGAGTGTGGTCTCGTATTCGAAGGCTTTGACAAGATGCAGGAGCTGGATATCGTAGAAGCATATATCATGGTGGAAGTACCACGGTAGGTTACTAGAACGCATCCGTTCGCAGATGCATTCCGCTTACCCACGCTCGCGCTCTGCAAAAAACGTAGCGGACACTAAGAATCTTCCTGCGCTTTGCTTGCAAGATTCAAGTGCCGACGTTTTTCAACGGGGTTACGCGAAACGCATTCTGTTCGCGGATGCTCGCCAAGACGTCTACGATACCCGCAGGAAAGAATTAAGAAGGAATAAGAATGAGAAAGAATAGTGTGAAAAATACCCGTATCAACGGGGAAGTACAGCGCGTTCTGGCAGAGATCATCCGGGGCGGTCTCAAGGACCCCCGGATCAGTCCCTGGACCAGTGTGGTCGCTGTGGAAGTGGCACCGGATCTGAAGAGCTGTAAGGCATGGATCAGCGTGCTGGGAGACGAGGAAGTCAGAAAGTCTACCCTGCAGGGACTGAAGAGCGCCGAAGGCTTTATCCGCAGAGAACTGGCTCGTACCATCAATCTGCGTAATACTCCGGATATCACTTTTGTGATGGATCAGTCCATTGAATACGGTGTCAATATGTCCCACAAGATCGATGAGGTCATTGCAGCGGATGAACAGGCACAGAAGCCGGAAAATGAAGTGGTGGAAGATACGGAAGAAACAGAGGAAGGTGACGAGTAATGGATTTGCGTGAAGAATGTCTGGGTGCGAAAAAGATCGGCATCAGCGGACATATTCGTCCGGATGGAGACTGTGTGGGTGTATGTCTTTCCTTACAGATGTATCTGCGTAAACTCCTTCCCGAAGCGGAAGTTACCGTATATCTGCAGAAGCCGTCCGAAGAGTTTTCCTATCTGAAGGGATACGATGAGATTCAGACCGAATGTCCCGTGCAGGAGCCTTTTGATGTGTATTTTGCGCTGGATTGCAGTGGGGATCGTCTGGGAGATGCGGAGACGTATTTCCAGAATGCGAAAAAGAAGATCAACATTGATCATCACATCAGCAATTCCGGTTGCGGTGATGTGAATCTGGTCCGTCCGGAAGTGGGAAGTGCCTGTGAGGTGCTGTATCACATTATGGATGCGGAACTTATTGACAAGGATATTGCGGAAGCGCTGTATACCGGCATCATCCATGATACCGGTGTATTCCAGTATTCCAATACGACACCGGAGACGTTGCAGGCAGCAGCGTTTCTGATCTCCTTCGGATTCAATTTCCCGAAGCTGATCGAGGAAAGCTTTTACCAGAAGACCTATCTGCAGACCCAGATCATGGGCAGAGCTCTGATGGAGAGCATTCGTTTCATGGACGGACGCTGCATCGTGAGCATGGTGGACCGCAAGACCATGGAATTCTACAATGCGGTACCGGGAGATCTGGACGGCATTGTGAACCAGTTGCGCAATATCAAGGGCGTGGACTGTGCGATTTTCATGTATGAGACCAACGTACTGGAGTACAAGGTCAGCATGCGTTCCAATGAGAAAGTAGATGTGGCGAAGGTGGCATCTTTCTTCGGAGGCGGCGGACATGTACGTGCCGCAGGCTGCACTATGAAGGGAACCTTCCATGATTGTGTCAACAATTTGTCACTGCACATCGACAAACAACTGCGGGGAGAACAGGATTAATGGACGGCATCATCAATGTATATAAGGAAGCGGGCTTTACCTCCCATGATGTGGTAGCCAAGCTTCGCGGGATCTGCCGGCAGAAAAAGATAGGGCACACAGGTACACTGGATCCACAGGCTACCGGTGTGCTTCCTGTATGTCTGGGGAATGCTACCAGAGCATGTGAAATGCTGACGGACAGGACCAAGGAATATGTGGCAGAACTTCTGCTGGGACAGATCACAGATACCCAGGATATCACGGGAACCGTTCTGGAAGAGCGGGAAGTGGCGGTGAGTGAAGCACAGGTACGTGAAGTGATCGCCGGTTTTGTCGGCGGCTATGACCAGATCCCACCCATGTATTCCGCACTGAAGGTCAATGGGAAAAAGCTCTATGAGCTGGCCAGAGCGGGCAAAGAAGTGGAACGGCAGGCAAGACATGTGGATCTGCCGGCAATCGAGATTCTGGAAATAAAGTTTCCCGTGGTAAAATTCCGCGTGGAATGTTCCAAGGGAACCTATATCCGCAGTCTCTGTGCCGATATTGGGGAAAAACTGTGCTGCGGCGGCACCATGCAGAGCCTCGTTCGCACCAGAGTCGGGGAATTCCGGCTGGCAGATGCCCTGACACTTGCACAGCTGCAGGAACTTCGGGACACGGAGAGGCTGGAGGAAGCACTGCTTCCCACAGACCGTATTTTTTCGGATTTTCCCATGTTGCATGTGGAGGAAAAGTGGCGGAAACTGATCGATAACGGGAATGCTTTTTATCCGGGACAGACTGTGGAACAGACCACACATCCGGCAGGAGAGTGGGTGCGCATCTACAGAGAGGATGACAGCTTCGTGGGCATTTATGCGTATGATGAAACGAAGGAATGGTACAAGCCCGTGAAGATCTTCCCAAGTAATACAGAAAGCAGGAAATAGACTTGGAAATCATTGCAGGAACAACAGACTTTTATCTGGAAAAAGATACAGCAGTAGCCATCGGTAAATTTGACGGAGTCCATCTGGGCCACAGGAGACTTTTGGAAGAGATTCTTGGCCGAAAAAAATATGGGCTGGCGGCGTGCGTGTTCACCTTTGACCCTACACCGGCAGTGCTGTTCGGCCTGTCTGACGGTAAAGAACTGACCACCAGAGAGGAAAAAAGACGCCTGTTTGAACGTCTGGGAATCGACACTCTGATCGAGTTTCCTCTTACGAAGGAGACTGCAGCCACAGAGCCAGAGCGTTTTGCAACAGAGATTCTGGCCAAACAGATGAATACCCGGTTTGTGGCGGCAGGCGAGGATCTGTCTTTTGGCAAGAACGGCGCAGGAAATGCCGAACTTCTGGAGAGAATGGCGCCGCATCTGGGCTTTTGCGTCCAGACCATAGAGAAGATCGAAGTGAACGGCATCGAAGTCAGTTCCACTTACATCCGCAAGCTGGTGGAAGAGGGCCGGATGGAAGAGGCCGAAGAGATGCTGGGAATGCCTTATACACTGGTGGGAGCAGTGGAGCATGGCAATCATATCGGACATACCCTGGGATTTCCAACGGTGAATCTGCTGCCTCCCGCAGGCAAACTTCTGCCGCCCAACGGAGTTTACTATGCGGCGGTGCGCCATAATGGAAAGGTCTATAAGGCCATCAGCAATGTGGGAACCAAACCCACGGTTTCTTCTGAAAAAGTGATGGGGGTGGAATCTTATCTGTATGATTTTGACCAGGACATCTACGGGCAGGAGATCGAGGTGGCTTTGAAAAGATTTCGGCGCCCGGAACGCAGATTTGGATCGCTGGAAGAACTTAAGGAGCAGCTGGACCGGGATATTGCGGATGGACGAAATGCGTAGGAAAAAACAGCTGTTTTACGCAAACACGGTAGAAATTGCGTAAAGTTTTGTAAAGAAAAGTAAAAGAAAAGTTAAAGAAAAGTAAAATTTACATTGCAAGTTTTTATTCTATCTCGTAAAATATATTTTGGATTGTTTATATAAGAATAAATTTGAAAATTATTGTTTTGGTTTTTCGGAAGAGAATC
>OMBF01000149.1_pt1 | contig 13946 bp, 10 predicted proteins | sample 1644801 | NCBI WGS metagenome assembly OMBF01 (sample SAMEA103958160, study PRJEB25191) | human gut metagenome | biome: human-associated habitat [ENVO:00009003]; feature: intestine environment [ENVO:2100002]; material: feces | place: Germany | collected 2013/2015
TGTATCGCATGCTCCGGGAGTTCGTTGATTTTGCCAATGTATTTAACTAACTTTCCAGTTAGTTCTTAAAGCTATGAATAGGTGCGGGGATGCGGCCGCCGCGGTTGACGAAAGCATCACAGGAGAAGGTATTCACGGGCATGATGGGCGCGTAACCTAACAGGCCGCCGAACTCTACGGTCTCTCCCACGCCTTTTCCGATTACGGGGATGATTCTGACTGCGGTGGTCTTCTGGTTCACCATACCGATGGCCATTTCATCCGCAATGATACCGGAAATGGTGGTTGCCTTGGTGTCTCCGGGAATGGCGATCATATCCAGACCTACGGAGCAGACACAAGTCATGGCTTCCAACTTCTCGATGGTGAGGGCTCCGGCATTCACGGCATCGATCATTCCCTGATCTTCACTGACAGGAATGAATGCACCACTTAAACCGCCGACGTAGGAAGATGCCATAACACCGCCCTTTTTCACCTGATCATTCAACAACGCCAGGGCTGCAGTGGTTCCGGGAGCTCCGGCATGTTCCAGACCGATCTCACACAGGATATCCGCTACGCTGTCGCCGATGGCCGGGGTCGGTGCCAGAGACAGATCCACGATGCCAAAGGGAACATTTAGCATCCGGGATGCCTCCTGTGCTACCAGCTGACCTACACGGGTTACCTTAAAAGCAGTCTTCTTGATAGTCTCACAGAGAACCTCGAAGTTCTCGCCGCGCACCTTTTCCAGTGCGGTCTTTACAACGCCGGGGCCGCTGACACCGACATTGATGATCTTGTCTGCTTCGGTCACACCATGAAAGGCACCTGCCATGAAAGGATTATCATCCGGTGCATTACAGAATACTACCAGCTTTGCACAGCCCAGGGAATCATCTTCCTTGGTATACTCTGCAGTCTCCCTGACCATCTCACCCATCAGCTTTACGGCATCCATGTTGATACCGGTCTTGGTGGAGCCCAGATTCACAGAGCTGCACACACGCTCTGTGGTAGACAGCGCCAGAGGAATGGAACGGATCAGCAGTTCGTCCGCCGGGGTCATTCCCTTGCTGACCAATGCGGAATAACCGCCCAGGAAGTTCACACCAACCTCATGTGCTACCTTATCCAATGTCTTTGCAATACTTGCAAAGTCTTCTATCGTATGACATGCCGCACCACCGATCAGTGCAATGGGAGTTACGGAAATTCTCTTATTTACAATGGGGATGCCAAATTCTCTGGAGATCTCCTCTCCGGTCTTCACCAGATCCTTGGCTGCTTCGTAGATTTTGTTATAAATCCTCTCATTTAATCTGTCCAGATCGGAATCGATACAGTCTAACAGGCTGATACCCAGTGTGATGGTACGCACGTCCAGGTTCTCTTCCTCGATCATTTTGTTGGTCTCTGTTACTTCATATAAATTGATCATTACGGCTCCTATCTGCCCCTTCGGGTCTTATTTATTTCGAAATCGTGGGGCTTATCAGATGCGGTGCATCTTGTCAAAGATCTCTTCCTTCTGGCACTTGATCACTACGCCAATCTCTTCTCCGAGAACAGCCAGTTCATCTGCCATGTCACCAAAAGTTTTCTGCATCTGGTTGGTGTCAACGATCATCATCATGTTAAAATATCCCTGTACGATGGTCTGGGAAATATCCAGGATATTGATGCCGTTTTCCGCAAGATAGGTACATACCTTTGCGATAATGCCTACTGTGTCCTTACCAACTACCGTAATAATTGTTCTTTTCATAATCGCCCTCATTTTCTGCATGAAATCATGCTATTATTTTTATCTATTAAACTACACTTTACTACAATTTGCAACCTCAAGTTCAGCCTATGAACATATTCAGACACAGAAATCATACTTGCATCATTTTGTGAGCGAATATGTTTCAGGCACCGAGCGCCAAACTATGGAGCAAAGCTAGTCATGAAATGACGCAAAAGCGTGCTATGATGCGGCTCCAACGAATAATGCTGGCTGACGCGCTGCGCATCCGCTACGCAATATTGATCACCGGAGATACATTGCTCCTGTCTGCCACCATCATCCGGAAGTCTTCCGCCCGGTAAGGGTTCTCTCCCATGGTGATTTCCATCCGGACCGCTTCATAGGCCAGCTCCGGAAGATTATTCTCCTTGCTGAGATGTCCCAGCACGATAGCCTGCAGCTTGTCATGCAGGATTCGACAGAGCAGCTTGCCGGAATTTTCATTGGAAAGGTGTCCTCTGTCCCCCAAAATTCTCTGTTTGAGATAATAGGGATAAGGTCCTACCTGCAACATCTTCACATCATGATTCGCTTCCAGCAGCAAGGCATCCATTCCCTTCAGGCACTCCACGGTGTAATCATTATAGACTCCTAAATCCGTACAGATTCCTACCTTTTTATCTCCGTAAGCAATACGATAGCCCACCGGCTGTGCCGCATCATGGGAGATTTTCATGGGATTGACAGTCAGATCCTTGATAGTCAGTTTCACATCTTCCTTCACTTCCCGAAACAGGGCTGGATCGATCTTGCCCAGATTCCCCATCTTCTGGATTTCTTCCAGGGTTCCCGTTGTGGCATAGATCGGCACTTCATATTTTCTCGCCATGACACCCAGTCCCGCCACATGATCCATATGTTCGTGGGTCACCAGGATGCCATCCAGATCTCTTCCGGTGAGTCCCAGACTGTTCAGCCCGGCCTCCGCCTTTTTGCCGCTGATTCCCACGTCCACCAGCAGATGCGTGGCCTCTGATCCCACATAAATACAGTTGCCGCTGCTGCCGCTGGCAATACTACATAATCTCATAACTTCTTAATCTCTTTTCTATCTTACTTCTGTCTTACTCTTTGCCGTTTTCCATCTTCGGCATTAATGCATACTAGTGCATGCTTTTCCAGTAGATTTCGATCACATCTCCCTCGTTCAAAGGTTCCATGAACTGTGCCGGGCGTCCATTTAAGTTCGTCACAATGGATCTGCCTGCGGATGCAGAGGATCCCAGATCAAAATCAATATAATCAAACACATCCACAAATACATAGGAAGCCTTACCCTGCATGGTGATGGGGGAATGGTTCACGATCACTGTTAATGGATGCGGTCCCTGTGGTGCCACGCTTTGGCTCTGTGCCGTCTGTTCCACGCTTTCGTACTTTTCGTCCTGCTTCCCGGAAGTCCCCTGCGTTGTCACGGAAGCCGTCCCGTTTTCTGCCGCAGTCTCTGTCCCCTGTGTCATCGCCGCTTCTCCTGCCACAGCCTCTGCCTTCTGCATCACAGGCCCTTCTCCATAAACAGGCTCTTCTCTATAGGCATCCTCTTCTGTGTCCGCATCCGGCAGGTCTGCATAACTCTCTTCCGGCAACGGGTTCTTCATATCCCAGCTTACGGTGAAATGCTCATAAACTCTGGTATCCGGCTGCGCCGCTGTATCATTGACCCTGATATCCGCACCGAGAGGCACATCCAGAAATTCTGCGATTTCCTTTACAGTATAAGAATTCCGAATCCGAATATCATCGTTCTGGCCGATCCGGTAGAATTCATTCTCTCTGTGACCGTTGACTTCCGCTGTCTTCGGCAGACTGATCTGTTTACCGTTCACATAGACCTGCAGTGCATCCCCCAGTTCAGAGAGTTTTCCCAGCTCCAGCACCGCCGGTTCGCCCTCCGTGGAAGGTGTTACCACAATGCGGTCCCCATTATGTACCTGGGTATACATATCCGCCTCGTCTCCGTTGACCCGGATGACTGCTGCCTCTCCCTGTTCGCCCCGCACCATACGGGTCTTACCATTGACAGTAAACAGAAGGGCTTCCCCTTTTCTGGGGAACAGCTGGTCATTGGGGAACTGCATCTGCATGGCGGCATCTGTCACGGATAATTTGCCGTTATCATAGAGTTTTACCCGCTCTCCGTTGAATTCCACGAAAATAAAATTATTGCTCTGTACATAATAGCTTAAACAGATACCGATAGGTGTTACCATCATGGCATCCTTTCTGGCATTTTCCAGTTCAAATGTAATGGTCTGCATGACTTCCTGTCCCCGGATTGCCACACGTTCCTTCACGATGCCCAGCTTCTCTGCCAGCTTCTCCGTGTAACCGGGCACCATTCCACCGCCGCCTACCACGAACACGGCACTGACCGGTTTGTCCCCATTCAGTTCTTTGATGGTATCGGATACCAGCTGGGTCATACGTTCGATCTCCGGATCCAGCAGTTCCAGCACTTCGCTGGCTTTGATGGTCTGGGGCAGTCCCATGATATCTTCGTATTCGATAGTCTCCTGGGTTCTGCATTTTCTCTTGATCTGCTCGGCCACCTCGAATTCCACGAGACAATGCTGTACCAGAATATCCGTCAGGCTGTCTCCTGCTACGGGGATCATGCCATAGGCTGTGATGGTTCCCTCTTTGGTAATGGAAATATCACTGGTGCCTGCACCCACGTCCACCAATGCCATATTTAACATACGGAACTTCTCCGGAATTGCTACCTGAATGGCAGCAATAGGCTCCAGTGTCAGATTCGCCACATGCAGGCCCGCCAGTTCTACTGCCTTATACAGACCGTCCACTACATCATCCGGCAGAAACGTTGCGATCAGATCCACTGCAATGTTTTTTGCCTTATGTCCCTCCAGATTACCCATCTGGTAGCCATTCATGTAATACCGCATGGCCGTATAACCCACACAGTAGAATTTCATATCTGTATCCGTATTGCTGTTCTGGAATTCCTCGTAAGCCTTCTCCACGCCCATGGTACACAAGGAATACACATCTTCCTGCGTGATCTCCCGGTCACTCTCAAAGCTGTGCTCCACATAGGTAGTGACGGTACGCAACACACGGCCTGCAGCTGCGATACATACTTCCGTAAGTTCTCTGCCCAGATCCGCTTCCAGCTGTTCCTTTACCTGGGAAATAGTCTCTCCCACCTTGCCGATGTCATGGATCTGTCCGTCCAGCATGGCTCTGGTCTCATGCTCCTTGGAGCGCTGTGCCAGCACATGGAACTTCCCGCCATTTAAGTATCCTACCGTACCTACGATGCTTCTCGTACCGATATCCAGTCCGAATACCAACTGTCCCTGTTTTTCTTTTACTCCTTCCATGAATATGCCTCCAGTTTCTGTCTGATCTGTCTGTAGCTGTCTTCCAGACTGTCACTGTTATCAATGACAAAATCACAATGCTGCCGGAATTCTTCCTCCGAAAGCTGTGATGCTATGATCTTTTCTATCTTCTCCGGTGTGTAACCGCGGCTTTCCGAAAGTCTTCTTCTGCGTACATCTTCTCTGGCGTAGATATACCACATTTCATCCACTATATGTTCATACCCGCTCTCGATCAAAAGTGCCGCTTCCACAAAAAACAGTTCCACATCGCCCTTATTCTTTGCCTCTGCCAGACGATCCGCCAGATATTTTTTTACCGCAGGATGAATGATGGCATTCACCTGTTCCAACAGTGTCGGATCTGCAAAAATCTTTGCCGCCATTGCCGGCTTATCGATCTGTCCGTCCGGCGCAAGGATTCCGTCTCCCATCAGCGCTACCAGCGCATGATAGCCTTCGGTTCCCGGTTCCTTGACTTTATGCCCGATCTCATCCGCCAGATAGATCTCACATTTATAATGCTGTCCGATATATTTTAAAATCTCTGTTTTCCCGGCACCCACACCGCCGGTAATACCTATAAAACGCATTTATTTCGCCTCATACCAGTTATTGCCCGTGTGCAGATCGATTTCCAGCGTCACCGCCAGATCTGCCGCGGACTTCATATTTTCCGTAAGGATCTCACGGACTCTTGCCTCTTCCTCCCGTGCGGTCTCGACCAACAGTTCGTCATGCACCTGCAGGATCAGACGGGATTTTAACCCTTCCTCTTTCAATGCTTTCCATACCTTGATCATGGCGATCTTGATAATATCCGCCGCCGTTCCCTGAATAGGGGCATTCATGGCCACTCGCTCGCCGAAGGACCGTTGCATGAAATTGGAGGATGACAGTTCCGGGATAGGGCGTCTTCTGCCAAACATGGTCTCCGTATAGCCCTTTTCCTTTGCATCCGCCACCAGTTTGTCGATGAATTCCTTCACCTTCGGGTAAGTGGCAAAATACTGTTCAATGTACTGTGCCGCTTCCTTTTTGCTGATACTCAGATCCTGACTCAGTCCAAAGGAACTGATACCGTAGACGATACCGAAATTGACTGCCTTGGCATTCCGGCGCTGCAGATCCGTGACTTGCTCGAAAGGAGTATGGAATACCTTGGATGCCGTGATCCGGTGAATATCCTCTTCCTGTCTGTAAGCATCAATCAGCTGTTCGTCTCCGGACATATGAGCCAGCACACGCAGTTCGATCTGGGAATAGTCCGCATCCATGAATTCATAGCCTTCTCTGGGGATAAATACCTTACGGATCTGTCTGCCCAGTTCCATACGCATGGGAATGTTCTGCAGATTCGGCTCTGTAGAGCTGATACGCCCCGTAGCAGTAATGGTCTGATTGAAATTCGTATGGATCCTGCCGTCCTCTTCAATAAAAGCTGCCAGTCCGTCTGCATAGGTGGACTTTAACTTGGTCAGACCTCTGTATTCCAGGATATCTCTTACAATAGGGTAATCCGCCGACAGCTTTTCCAGCACATCCGCAGCTGTGGAATATCCGGTCTTGGTCTTCTTGCCGCCGGGGATCTGCATGGTCTCAAACAGTACCTCGCCCAGCTGCTTGGGGGAATTGATATTGAACTCTGTTCCTGCCTGTGTGTGAATGGACTGTTCCAGTTCCTCAATGCGGGCCACCAGTGCAGCCCCATAAGCCTTCAGTTCCTCCCGCTTTACAGCCACACCTTCTTTCTGCATGTCATACAGTACCAGTGAAAGAGGCATCTCCATCTCCTCCATGAGACATTTCATGCCTGCTGCCTCCAGCTTGTCCTTCAGGACTTTTTTGCCTTTCCGGGAGACATAGGCTCCGTAGCACGCATACTCCATGGCTTTCCCGGCGTCCTCGGAAAGCAGTGTCCGAAAATCTCTCTTGCCGAATACTTCCGCTCTGCCCGGGATCAGAATTCCCAGATGCTCCGAAGCAATGGCCTCCATGTCATAATCATTCTTCAGAGGATTCAGCAGATACGCCGCGATCAATACGTCAAAATACTGTTCTGTACTGCTGCGGTCCAGATAGTCATACTGGTGCTTCACATCAAAGGTAGCGATCTGTGTATCCGTACCTGCGGAAAGTTCCTGTAGAGCTTCCGTGATCTCTGCGGTGTCATCCACAGATTCCACCGCTTCCGCAAACAGACTTAACTGCCCTTCCGGTTCCTTTTCATGTGTCAGGGCATAAAATACCGTCTCCTCATCGGACACAGACAATGCCACCCCCAGCAATTCTTCTTTTTTCGTAGTAGCATCCACTGGTTCCGTGATCAGCCACAGGCCGATCTCCTTCTGTTTCTGCGCTTTTTTCAGATATTGTAAAAATTCTTTTTTATCTTCAATCTGTCGGAAGCTTTCTGCGATCTTGCTGTCATTGGCGGCGGCATCTTTTTCAAATCTTCCCAACAGATTTTTGAATTCCAGACGTTTGCACAAGGTATAGGCTTCCGGGGTATAGAACCCCTCTGCTCTGGCCTGTTCGTAATCCAACTGCAGTTCGCAGTCGGTCTTGATCGTTGCCAGCGTCTTGCTCAGATCTGCCAGATCCTTATGCTCGATCAGGGATTCCCGGATACTTTTTTTCGAGATTTCTTCCACATGGGCATAAATATTATCCAGAGAACCGTACTCCACCATCAGTGCCTGTGCGGTTTTCTCTCCCACCTTCGGCACTCCTGGAATATTATCGGCGGTATCTCCCATCAGGGCTTTCAGTTCGATAAACTGTAACGGAGTCACCTGATAGGCAGCCAGTACATCTGCGGCATAATAATCCTCGATCTCCGTTCTGCCCTGCTTCGTCTTCGGAATCCGGATCTTGATATGATCCGTGGCAATCTGCAGCAGATCTCTGTCACCGGAGACCAGTGATACTTCCAATCCGGCCTGCTCTGCTTTTTTGGCCAGCGTTCCAAGAATGTCATCTGCTTCCAGTCCCGCCTGCTCCATAATGGTAATATGCATGGCCTTCAGGATTTCCTTCATGACGGGCACCTGCTCCCGCAATTCCTCCGGCATAGGCTTTCTCGTTCCCTTGTAAGCCTCATACATTTTGTGGCGGAAAGTCGGTGCATGAACATCAAAAGCCACTGCCAGATATTCCGGCTTTTCCTCCTCCAGAATTTTAAACATAATATTCAAAAAACCATAAATGGCATTTGTGTGCAGTCCCTCTGCATTACTCAGATCCGGCACTCCGTAGAATGCCCGGTTCAATATACTGTGTCCGTCGATCAATACCAGTTTCTGACTCATACTCTGTCTATCCTATCTTAATTCTGTCCTCTTGATTCTATCAGGTGTCGCTAAGAGATGATCCATCCCAGAAATCCCATAAGAAAAATCACCGTCAGCACTTCCAGTACGGCCCCTGTCTTCAGAAAAGCCATATGAAATCTTACCTTGCGCTTTGCTTCCGCAAGTCTCAGTTCCAGTTCTCTCTGCAGGTCAAAAGCATCGCCGTCTTCCAGACGCTGCATACCTTCCGTTACAAGGAACTGAATCACCAATTCCTCCTTGCAGCCCGGGCATTCCCGCATATGCTCCCCGAATTCCTGCAAGGTCTGAAAATCCAGTTTTCCTGCAATGAAATCAGGAATATTCTTTTCAAATTCTTTGCAATTCATGCTTCCACCCTATTCCAAAACAGTTCTACAGATTGCGTTCCCATATACTCATACACTTCTACTATACAACATCTTGTGTAAAAAGACTAGAAAAATAGTAGCAAGATTCCAGAAAAAAACTCTTGTCAACTTTTTTAATCTATGATAAGATAATTTCTGTTGTGAGTGTTTGAATGCCGGCGTGTCGGAATGGCAGACGAGGCAGACTCAAAATCTGTTGGTGGCAACACCGTATGGGTTCAAGTCCCATTGCCGGCAGTTAGCGCAGAATCGAATCGGTTCTGCGCTTTCTTTTTGTATTTTTATAACCACATCGCATTTCCTGCTTTTTCTAATTTTTTTCCAATCATCTCCTATGGATTAATTGTTACAAAATTGTTACAATTCATTTGTGCTTAGCTAACACAGACGTAACCGAACACCAGGCAACAGGAAAAGGAGGAAGAAAGTATGTGTTTCAAATTCATTAACTGTTCTCAGTGGTTGAATGCATTCTGCGGCTACTTCAATTTTGGCTGCTAATATCGTTTTCGACGAATAGAGCGTTCCATAGACGCACGAAAAGGCTCTCCCGTTTGGGATGAGCCTTTTCTTATTTCTACACTTTTTCTATGAATTTATACATTTTTACCGATAGTCATAACGGAGGGTGACATCATTGCACTGTACCTGTACTTCCGCACAGCTTCCGGTGACAATCGGCATCATGGGTGCCAGATGTCCCAGATCCACATCCATGATCACGGGAACATTCTTCTCTCCCGCCACGGCCAGAACTGCCTGGTACTGATCCAGTCCCATCATCTCCTGTCCGAAACACAACGGTCTTCCGATGAGAAAACCTTTGACATACTGAAACCATCCGGCTTCCTCCATCTGCCACATGGCTCTGCGGATGGCAAAAACATTCAGGTCACAGGCTTCCAGGAACCAGATGATTCCGTCCTCTTTATACTTTTCCAGAAAATCCTGTGTTTTATCAAACCGGGTTCCCAGTAGATTCACCAGACAATCCATACAGCCGCCCAGCAACCGACCTGAAAAGCGGATCTCCGGTTCCTCTTCTGCTGTCTGTCTGCCAAGATACTTTTTCAGCACTCTGGATTCCGTGGTGTTATAGGGCAACAGGGGCTGTTCTTCATTTTTCAGAGACTCCTTTTCCCACTTGTCATATCCATGCACCTCTTTGGTCTCTCCGGTCAATATTCCGAAGGCATCTTTCAGGGATGCATGCCAGGGCTCCATGCCAAAAGCGGCCGCACAGGGGCCGTAGACGGAGGCGGTATCACAGATGGTTGCCAGCAGATAGGTCATGTTGGTATTGTCAGAATACCCCAGATACCACTTGGGCTCTGCTGCCTGCAGACGCTCAAAATCCACATGGCTCATGGTCTCGCACATCAGTTCTCCGCCACCGCAGGAGATCAGACAGTCATTTTCCGGGCTGCAATAGTAATCCGTCAGCTCCTGCCCGCATTTTTCAGGGGTGTTACTGATACCGATGCCCTCTCCGGCATAACAGTTGGGGCCTAATTGTAACTGATAGCCCATTTCCCGGAATTTCTTCTGGGCATTGCCAAAGGCAGTGTAATAAGGTTCTATCTGACAGCCAAAAGAAGGGGCCACAAATCCAATGATCCCTCCCCGCTGTATATGTTTCGGATATTTCATTGCTTCGTATCCTCCTATATCGCCCATTCGCATTCCGGGCTATCGCCCTTCTTGCTCATGTTCGTTCACTTCCCTCATAGGAGGTCTGCTTTGCCTGCAAGCAGTCACGCCAACCTCCTATGGGTAAGTGTTATACGTCAAAATTAATCTTATTATAAATATCGAAACAGTCAAAGGTTGCAAAATAATCCTTCGGTGTCTCGGCACGGCGGATCAGTTCCACGCTGCCGTCCTCCTTCAGCAGAAGCTCTGCGGATTTCAGCTTACCGTTGTAATTGTAACCCATGGCAAAACCGTGTGCACCGGTATCGTGGATGGCAATATAGTCACCGATATCGATCTTCGGCAGCATCCGGTCGATGGCGAATTTGTCGTTGTTCTCGCACAGGGAACCGGTCACATCGTACTTGTGGTCGCAGGGCTCGTTTTCCTTGCCCAGTACAGTGATGTGATGGTAAGCGCCGTACATGGCGGGACGCATCAGATTCACGGCACAGGCATCCACACCGATGTATTCCTTATGAGTATGCTTCTCATGGATGACCTGGGTCACCAGATGTCCGTAAGGTGCCATCATATAACGACCAAGCTCTGTGTAGATTGCCACATCACCCATGCCTGCCGGTACCAGAACTTCCTCATATACCTTACGCACGCCTTCGCCGATGACTCTGATGTCGTTGGGTTCCTGATCCGGACGGTAAGGAATACCGATACCACCGGACAGATTGATGAAGGTAATGTGTGCGCCGGTCTCCTCTTTCAGCTTTACTGCCAGTTCGAACAGTTCTCTTGCCAGAGTGGGATAATAGTCATTCGTTACCGTGTTACTGGCCAGAAAAGAATGGATACCAAAATTCTCCACACCCTTTGCCTTCAGGATCTTATATCCCTCAAACATCTGCTCCGTGGTGAAACCGTATTTAGCATCGCCCGGATTGTCCATGATGTTATTGCTGATGGAAAAATATCCGCCGGGATTGTAACGGCAGCTCAGGGTCTTGGGCAGATAACCAATGGTCTTCTCCAGGAAATCGATATGGGTGATGTCATCCAGATTGATGGTGGCACCGATTTTTGCCGCATATTCGAATTCATGGGCCGGGGTATCGTTGGAGGAGAACATAATGTCCTCTCCCTTTACCCCCATAGCATTGCTGAGCATCAGCTCTGTCAGAGAGGAGCAGTCACATCCACAGCCGTAATCTCTTAAGATGTTGATCAGAAAAGGGTTGGGAGTCGCCTTTACCGCAAAGAACTCCTTGTAGCCCTTGTTCCACGCAAAAGCTTCCTTCAGCACCTTCGCATTCTCCCGGATTCCCTTTTCATCATAGATATGAAACGGTGTGGGATATTTTTCTGCGATCTTTTCGATCATTTCTTTGGTAACAAATGCCTTTTTTTCCATAAGTATCTCCTCTGCATCTATCTTATTTACAGTAACGCGCTTCTCATCTCTTCCGGAGTCAGAGTGCTCAGATAAGCAGGTGCCACATCAAATACGGTCTTGCAGCCCTTCTGGCCTTCCTGATTCATGCGGTAAGCAGCTCTTGCATAAGCGGTCAGTACGCAGGAAGTGAACTCCGGGTTGGAATCCAGCTTTAAGCTGTACTCGATCACATGGTTGTGCTCACCGTTTAAGCCGGTCTTGCCGGTACGCAGTACAAATCCGCCGTGAGGGATACCTGCGTGATCTCTCTGCAGTTCTTCCTCAGTGATGAAATGTACAGTAGTATCATAATCTGCAAAATAGTTGGGCATGGTCTTGATCTGCTCTTCGATTTGTGCCTTGTCTGCGCCCTCTTCCGCCACCACAAAGCACTCTCTGGTATGCTTCTGTCTGGTGGTCAGAACCGGATTCTCACAGTTTCTGACAGCTTCCAGTGCGGACTCTACGGGAATGGTATACTGCTTGGCATCCTTGACACCGGGGATACGACGGATGGCATCGGAATGTCCCTGGCTGACACCCTTACCCCAGAAGGTATAATCGCTGCCGTCTCTTAAAATGGCATTGGCATACAGTCTGTTCAGGGAGAACATACCGGGATCCCAGCCTACGGAAATCATGGCTACCTTGCCGCCCTCTTTTGCTGCAGCATCTACCTGTGCGAAATGCTCGGGGATCTTCGCATGGGTATCAAAGCTGTCTACCACGTTGAAATATTTTGCATACTCTGCGGTCTGTTTGGGCAGATCGGTTGCGGAGCCTCCGCACAGCACCAGGACATCGATCTTGTCCTGCATGGACAGTAACTGATCTACATTATAAACCTTCACATCTGTTAAAGTCTTTACTGTAGCAGGATCTCTTCTGGTAAATACGGCTACCAGCTCCATGTCATCATTCTGCTTTACTGCACATTCCATTCCTTTTCCTAAGTTACCATAACCTAAAATTGCGACTCTGATACTCATTTTTCTATCCCTTTCTATTTTATCCTATTTATGAGAACGCTGCGGCCGTTTCCACCCGGCAAAAGCGTTTTCTACATAATTATTGCTCACCCTGCTTCAACCGAATGAGGGCGATCTCGTTGCGCATGGCATCCTTGAAGACTCTGACAAAATTCTTCTGGCCACTGTAAAGGCAGGTATCACTGCTCTTTCCCGTCACCGTACCGGTGAGAATGTACTCGGAATCTATGATGAGACGGATCTGATCCATCTGCTGTTCCTCTTCCTTAGGCTCTCTGAAATGCTCCGGCACCAGGTATTCTATGATCCCGGCCTTTAATTCCGCATCTTCCGGAAAAGGTTCTCTGTTGTCTTCTGAAATCAGCACCACTTTTTTCTGTGCCCGGACCAACTCCCTGATCTCCTCCGACCATTGCTCCAGGAATTCACCTGTTGCGGAAAAATAAATACGCTTCTCGGCACCCAGAAGCATGTGCCGGATCTTGTCACAGATGTGGTCATAGCCTTCGATGGTGATATAGCCTTCTCTAGGTAAATTTTTCCTGGGGCCATCCGCCACCAGACGTTCTTTTGCTTTCCGCAGATACCGGATCCGGTTATCGCAGAACTCGGATAATGCTACAGCCAGATATTTTGAGGAGGTTCCTTCGATCACATAAGCAGCTCCATGCTCCACCAACGATGCCAGTCCATTATAGACATTGGATCTGGAAATCCCCGTCAGCTTCGCCACCTCATAGCCTGTCAGTTCTTCATTTTGAAGAAGACACAGGTAAATGGCAGCCTCCTGCCTGCTCAGTCCGAACAGGATAAGTTGTTCTATGATTGCCGCTTCTTCCATAGGTACTCCTTTTAGTAGTTCTTTACAGGAACACTATAGTAAGGATTCCTTGTTTTGTCAATAGGGGAAATACTTATTGAGAAAAGATGTCAGTAAAAGAAATGGAAAGTGATGCCACTCCTCCGGAAGTTCTGTTTGTATTAAAAACGTCCTTTTTGCTAAAAAAATACAAAAACAGGAGATTTTGGCCTTTTATAAGAGCTTATTTTCGCTAAA
>OMBF01000193.1_pt1 | contig 11607 bp, 10 predicted proteins | sample 1644801 | NCBI WGS metagenome assembly OMBF01 (sample SAMEA103958160, study PRJEB25191) | human gut metagenome | biome: human-associated habitat [ENVO:00009003]; feature: intestine environment [ENVO:2100002]; material: feces | place: Germany | collected 2013/2015
AACTTGCGGTTTGCGATTTTTTTGTAAAAAATTCTGAAGAACACGCAGGCAAATGGAACGAAACTTTTAACAACGGACTTCCTCTTTACCTTGAAATAGGCTGCGGCAAAGGCGGGTTTGCAGGACAGTTTGCCGTTAAAAATCCAGATAAAAATATTATTGCGGTTGACATTAAAATTGATATGCTCGGTGTCGGCAGACGAAACATTGTTGAAATTTTCAAGAACGAGGGCAAAACAGACGCCGATATTACAAATCTTTTGCTTGTAAACTACAATGTGGAGCAAATTGATAAAATAATTACAAAGGACGATAAAATCAAGGGTATGTTTATTAATTTCTGCAACCCGTGGCCTCGTCCAAAGCATAACAAGAGAAGACTTACATTTCCCAAGAAACTTGAAATGTACAAAAATTTTCTTGACGAAAATGCCGAAATTCGATTTAAGACCGATGACGACGCACTTTTTGCGGACAGTCTTGAATATTTTGAGCAGAGCGGTTACGAAATCATCTACAAAACATACGACCTGCACAACAGCGATGTTACAGACAATATTGAAACCGAGCACGAAAAAATGTTTTCTGCCGAGGGTATAAAAATAAAGTATTTAAGAGCTGTTGTAAAGCACGATTAATTTTAACTTTTTATAAAGGAGGGACGGATATGAAAGTCAAAGCGGTTATTTCCGCCGCACTGTTGTGTGCGTTTGCAATTTCTGCAAGCGGCTGTGACGGTGCAGACATAGGAACAGACAACCTTATCCGCCCTCCGAAAACTGTCGGTGACGAGGCGGAAATCGAACAGCTTATTGCCGACACCGCAGGCAGCGGATACACCTTAAAATATCCTAAGTCGGGCAACTACCGCAGTGCCATAGTTATGAAAGACCTTGACAATGACGGTACCGACGAAGCAATTGCTTTTTACCGCACGCCTAACGAAACCAAAGCGGAAGTGCATATGCTTGTAATGTACTGCGCAAATGACGAATGGAAGCTCTCCGAAAACTGCGCCTTAGACGCAACCGATGTTGACTGCGTTGACTTTGCCGATGTAACGGGCAGCGGTACGCTTGAGATTCTTTCGGGCTATACTACATATAACTCAAGCATTAATAATCTTGCCTGCCACTCATACTCAAACGGCAAGACAAACAGGCTTACGGTTGAAAGCAGTTATTCAAGTTTTTACTGCTCCGATTTTGACAGTGACGGTGTAAACGAAGTAATGCTGCTGTCACTATATACCACAGAAAATGACGCAACGGCAAATATGCTTGTTTACAGCGAGGAACGCAACTGTCTTTACTCAAAGGCAAGCGTAAAAATGGACCCGAATATTACAAGATTTAAAAATATTACGGTAACAGCTGCCGAAAATGGACAAAATGTGCTTATAGTTGACGGTTGTTTTGCCAATGATGATACCGTCACACAGATTATTTATTTTAATACCGAACTTTCGGTTTTGAGGAATCCGCTTTATAAAGAAAAAGATAAAAATATTACTCAACGCTCTGCCGATATAATCTGTACGGATATAAACAACGATTCCGTTATGGAAATTCCTGTCGTTGACAAATTACCTTCAACAAGCGATGAAGATAAATCGGCTGTTGCGGATAAAATAAGCTGGAACAGTTTTTATCAGCAGAGTGAAATTTTAAATCACTTATCCGACCAAATTCCTGATTACCAAAACGGCTACAGCTTTACCGTTCCCGAAAGCTGGGCAGACGGTACATATACCGTCAGACTTGACAGTGAAAAACGGGCTATGAGCTTTTTTGAATGGGATTCCGACAACTTAGGACAAAAAGTATTTGAAATCAGAGCTTTTAAACTTGAGCAATGGGATGTCGGCGAGGACAGTGACGCTTATACATTAATATATAAGAACGAAAGCACAGCATACGCTTTTGCGGATGTAAACGAAGAAACATCACTTTCAATCAGCGAAGACGATATAAAAACAGCTTTTTCACTGATGACAGTTAATAATATATAATTTTTTTGGATAAAACACATTACGGAGGTTTATTATGAAAAAAATTCTTGTTTGTGAGGACGAGGCTGCAATTCGTGACTTTGTCGTTATCAACCTTACAAGAGCAGGCTATGATGTAGTCGAGGCTGACTGCGGCGAGGCTGCACTTCAAAAATACGAAGAACACAACGGCGACTTTGATGTTGCCATTCTTGATGTTATGATGCCGGGTATTGACGGTTTTCAGGTTTGTAAGGAGCTTAGAAGCCGCAACGGCGGTATCGGCATTATTATGCTTTCCGCAAAAACACAGGAGATGGATAAGGTAACAGGTCTTATGCTCGGTGCGGACGATTATGTTTCAAAGCCTTTTTCACCAAGCGAATTGCTCGCAAGAGTTGACTCCCTTTACAGAAGAGTGGCACTTGCACAGTCACACGCCGAAAACAACTTCAAAGAAGAGCTTAAAAGCGGCGAATTCACACTTAACTTAAGAAACCGTGCACTTATGAAAAACGGTAAGATGATTGAACTTACACAGGTTGAATTTCAGATTATGGAATACTTTTTCTCTAATCCGGGTACTGCCCTCGACAGAATGGACATTTTAAACCATGTTTGGGGTGACGCTTATGTCGGCGAGGACAAAATCGTTGATGTAAACATCAGAAGACTTAGAATGAAAGTTGAAGACGAGCCGTCTAATCCTAAGTACATTATCACCGTATGGGGACTTGGCTACAAGTGGAACGCCTGAACTTAAGGAAACACCTTTAAGGAGGGCGACAGCGTAATGTTTAAGGGTATTACAAAACGCTGGATGTTAAACACATTGAGCGTTATATTTACAATAATAGTTCTGATCGTTGTCAGCCTTATCTTTGTTATTACATATGTTTACCAAAGCAGTGTTGAACAAACACTTTCTTCGGCAGGCAATGAATTGTCGCTTGTATTTTCAGACTACGAGAGCGACAACACAACAAGTTTTAATTCATCTGCCCGTGAATATGTTGAAAACTTTGACCGTAAAGAGCAAATGGAAGTTATGGTAATAAATTCATCGGGCAGAGTAATAATGACTTCCACGGGTTTTACCCCGTCGGATAAAACTCAAATGCCTGATTTTCAGGACGCTCAAAACAACTCAGACGGTTACGCCGTATGGAACGGCAAACTTCTCTCCGGAGAAAGAGCAATGAGCGAAACCCGCATTATCAGCAATTCAAACGGCGTTATGCTCGGTGCCGTAAGATACATCGTGTCTATGGAACCCGTGCACTCAAGAATCTTATTTATTTCTGTTCTTTGCGTTGCGGGCGGTCTTGCAATAATGGCGCTTGTATTTTTGTCGGGACTTATGTTTATCCGCTCCATTGTTAAACCGATAGGCGAACTTTCACTTATAGCCGGTCAGATTGCGCAGGGCGACTTTTCCGCCTCCGAAAAAATCGAGCATAAGTACGATGACGAAATCGGCGACCTTTGTGACGCTATATCGGATATGGCAAAGGATTTGCAAACTACCGAACAGACTAAAAACGATTTTATTTCAAGAGTATCTCACGAATTAAGAACCCCGCTCACGGCAATAAAAGGCTGGGCAGAAACCATGCAGCTCAACGAAAAAGGCAAACTTGACAGGCGCACCTTTGACAAAGGTATGGGCGTTATTATAAAAGAAAGTGCCAGACTTACAAGCATAGTTGAAGAACTCCTTGATTTCAGCCGTATTCAGAGCGGCAGAATGGTGCTTAACAAAGAGAAACTCGATATTCTTGCCGAATTTGACGAAACCGTATATATGCTAAAGGACAGAGCCGTAAACGAGGGCAAGCATTTACTCTATGACGAACCTATGGACGCAATGTATCCGCCTGTTTACGGTGACAGCAACAGACTTAAGCAGGTTTTCCTCAATGTAATTGACAACGCACTTAAATACACACCAAAGGGCGGTGTGGTTGCGGCACAGGTTATTTACAGTAAGGATGACCCCGACATTATAAAAATTATAGTTACCGACACCGGCTGCGGAATACCTGCCGAAGACTTGCCAAAGGTTAAAGAAAAGTTCTATAAGGCAAATCAGACGGTACGAGGCTCGGGAATCGGTCTTGCAGTTGCAGACGAAATTATGAATCTGCACCACGGCTCTCTTGACATTGAAAGCGGAGAGGGCGTAGGCACAACAGTTACTCTCACCTTCCCTATCTACAAAGAGGGTGACGAGGATCAGCCGCAAACAGAAAATGTAAAACTATAAACGAAAGGATTGTGCGATGAGAAAAGTCAGTACAAAAAAAATCACTTCAATAGGCGGCAGTGCTCTTATTGAAGGTATTATGATGCGTGGTCCTAAGCGTACTACCGTATGCGTAAGAACAGGCGAAAACGAAATTTACAGTGAAGACATAAAAATGACCACTATTCCCGAAAAATGCAAACTTTTTAAATTGCCGCTTTTACGAGGAATAGCAGGACTTATTGATTCAATGCGACTTTCTTATAAATCGCTTATGCTTTCCGCTGACAAAGCAGTTGAAGCGGGCGAAGTGGAAGAAGAAGAACCGAGCAAGTTTGAAAAATGGCTTGACGAAAAATTCGGCGACAAACTTGTTAAAGTAATAATGGTGTTTGCTTCAATCTTGGGTGTGGCACTTGCGGTCGCTCTGTTCTTCTTTCTACCGTCTTTCCTGTTTGACCTTACGGCAAATGTCGTACCCGTCTTTCAGGGTGACGGCGAGGGCGCTGTTTTCTGGAAATCAGTTTTTGAGGGTATATTAAAGATAGCCCTCTTCCTCGGATACATTGTATTATGTTCACAAATGACAGAAATGAAGCGTGTATTTATGTACCACGGTGCAGAGCACAAAACTATTTTCTGCTACGAAAACGAAGAAGAGCTTACCGTTGAGAATGTAAGAAAACAGATTCGTTTCCACCCCAGATGCGGAACAAGTTTTATGGTGCTTATGCTTATTGTAGGCATATTAATCGGTCTTTTTATTCCCGTTGCTCCGTTCGGCATCGGATTTTTAAGACCTGTATTTAAAATTCTTCTCCTCCCCGTTTCCTGCGGTATCGGATACGAACTTATTAAAATTTGCGGCAAACACGACAATGCTTTTACAAGATTTATCGCCGCTCCGGGACTTTGGGCACAGAGAATTACAACAAAAGAGCCTGATGACAAAATGATTGAAGTTGCCATTGAGGCTATGAAAGCTGTTATCCCCGATGACGGCACAGATATTATTAACAACAAATAATTGCGAGGCTTTATTATGACTGTCGGCGAGGCTTACAGAAAAACTAAAGACATTTTAACAGAGGCAGGGTTTGAAGCTCCTGCCTTTGAGGCTTTGTGCCTTACGGAAAAAGTTTTCGGGTTTAACCGTCTTGCGCTCATTACAAAGGGCGAAGAAACTGTTGCAAGCGAAGAAAAACTTGCGGTTCTTGCCGAGCTGACAGAAAAACGCCTTAATCACGAACCGCTGCAGTATCTCCTCGGAAAGTGGAGTTTTATGGGAATTGACTTGCTTGTGGGCGAGGGTGTTCTTGTTCCGAGAGATGACACAGAGGTAGTTACTTCGCTTTGCATAGATTACTTATCATGCAAAGAAAGTCCGAATGTAATTGACCTTTGTGCAGGCAGCGGCGCTATTTCCCTTGCGCTTGAAAAATATGCAAACTGCAAAGTAACAGCGGTAGAACTAAGTGACAAGGCTTTTTCGTATCTTACACAAAACATTAAATTAAACAATTCTGCGGTAAACGCCCTGAACGGCGACATTTTTGAATGTCACAAAGACATTGCCGATAACAGTCTTGATCTCATAGTATCAAATCCCCCGTATATCAAAACTGCCGATATTGCTTCATTACAGAAAGAAGTTCAACACGAACCTGCAATGGCACTTGACGGCGGCGAAAGCGGTCTGGACTTTTACCGAAGAATTGTTCCTTTATGGAAATCAAAACTTAAAGCAGGCGGTGCGCTTGCTTTTGAGCTTGGAGAAGGTCAATATGACGAGGTAAGCCGTATTTTGGCAGACAACGGCTTTGGCGGAATCACCGAAAGTATAGACTTCGGCGGTATTCAAAGGGCTATAATTGGGACTTTGCTCCAAAAATAGAAAATTAGTTCGATTTTTTAGCCCTATACTTATTGCATTTTTTATGACGATATCTTATAATATACAAGTAATCAAACGGATTAACTAAAATTTAACCTGCATATACGGGAGGTACTTAATAATGGCTTTAGATAAGGAAAAAGCGTTGCAAACTGCGCTTACTCAAATAGAAAAGCAATTCGGTAAAGGTGCAGTTATGCGCCTTGGCGAAAATAAACATATGAATGTTGACCACATTTCAACAGGTTCTCTCACACTTGACATCGCACTCGGTATCGGCGGTCTTCCACGAGGCAGAATCGTTGAAATTTACGGCCCGGAATCTTCGGGTAAAACCACGCTTTCACTCCACTGCATTGCAGAGGGACAGAAAAACAACGGTAATGTTGCCTTTATAGATGTTGAGCACGCACTTGACCCTACCTATGCGGCTGCACTCGGAGTAGATGTTGACTCTCTCCTCGTTTCACAGCCTGATACAGGTGAGGACGCACTTGAAATTGCCGAAGCACTTATCCGAAGCGGCGCTATTGATGTAATCGTTATCGACTCGGTTGCCGCTCTTGTACCAAAGGCTGAAATCGAAGGTGAAATGGGCGACAGCCATGTAGGCTTACACGCAAGACTTATGTCACAGGCATTAAGAAAACTTGCGGGCGCAATCAACAAGAGCAACTGCGTTGCTATCTTTATCAACCAGCTGCGTGAAAAAGTCGGCGTTGTTTACGGCAACCCGGAAGTTACCACGGGCGGCAGAGCGCTTAAGTTCTACAGCTCGGTAAGAATAGATATTCGTAAGCAGGAAGTTCTTAAGCAAAACGGCGAAATGATAGGTGCACACACAAAAGCAAAAGTCGTTAAGAACAAACTTGCACCGCCGTTCAGAGAGGCAGAGTTTGACATTATGTACGGCAAGGGTATTTCAAGAACAGGCGAATTGCTTGACCTCGCAGTAAAGGCAGATGTTGTTCAGAAAGCAGGCGCATGGTTCAGCTATGACGGCAAGCGCCTCGGACAAGGCAGAGATAATGTAAAGGAACTTCTTGAAAGCGACAAAGAACTTTCAAAAGAAATTGAAGATAAGCTTATGGCAAATATAGACAAGGTTGTTGCGGCAAGCTCTCCTGCCAAAAAGGGCGCAAAGGCAAAGATAACCGAAGTTGCCAATGCTAAAAAGCCCGCCGACGCTCCTGCAGAAAATGCAAACAGCGCAAACATTGATGTGCTTGTTGACGAATAATGAAAATTACAGAAATCAAACCACGCAGAAAAAGGCTTAGCGCTGTTTATATTGACGGCGAATTTGCCGTTTCTCTCGACACACAAACGCTGATTGAAAACCGCTTTGATGTCGGCAGAGAGATAGACGACGAAGATTTGCACGAAATTATAAAACTAAGCAATGAAAGGCGTGCAAAAGAAAAAGCTCTTTGGCTGTTGTCGTACAGAGAACATTCAAAAAAAGAGCTTGAGGATAAAATCCGCCGTACGGCAGACGAAGATTCTGCACAGAAAGCTGTTGACAGAATGGAAGAGCTCGGCCTTGTGGATGACGAGCGTTTTGCAAGACACTATGCCGAAAAACTGCTCAACTCCAAGCATATGTCAAAGCGTGGCATTGCCTTTGAACTTACAAGAAAGGGCATTGATAAAGAAACCGCCGAACAGTTATGCGATGAACTTGATATTGATGTTCACGAACAAATAAGAGCGGTTATTGAGAAAAAATATAGGAATCTATCCGATGAAAAGGTAAAAAGAAGAGCTGTTGCCGCACTGCAAAGGCTCGGTTACCGCTGGGACGACATAAAAAGCGTTCTTTCGGAATATAATGAGGATGAAACAGATGAGTTCTAAAGTTGGTATTATATCACTCGGTTGCCCTAAAAATCAGGTTGACGCTGAAATGCTGCTTTTTACATTAAAAAGCAAGGGCTTTGAATTAGTAAACGACCCCGCAGACGCAGATGCGGTTATTGTAAACACCTGCGGATTTATTGAATCGGCAAAACAGGAAAGCATTAACGAAATTATAGAGCTTGGCAAGCTAAAGCAAGAGGGCAAAATCAAAGCCATTATTGTAACAGGTTGTCTTGCAGAACGCTATAAAAACGAAATCACCCGTCAGCTTTACGAAGTTGACGCCGCACTCGGAATCGGCGCTAACTCTCAAATTGCGGATGTTGTAGCCGAGTTGCTTTCGGATAATACAGAACATAAAGAAAAAATCGAGGAATTCCCCGACAAACAGCTTTTATGTCTTGAGGGCAGAAGAATACAGTCAACTCCTCCCTACACCGCTTATCTCAAAATTGCGGAGGGCTGCGACAACCGTTGTACATACTGCGCAATTCCTATGATTAGAGGTAAATTCAGAAGCCGCCAACCCGATGCGGTTGTTGAAGAAGCAGAACAGCTTGCCAAAGACGGCGTAAAAGAGATTATTGTTATTGCTCAAGATACAACACGCTACGGTGAAGACCTTTTCGGTGAGCCTTACCTTGCAAAACTTTTAAAAAGGCTCTGTAAAATTGACGGATTAAAATGGATAAGAGTGCTTTATTGCTATCCGGACAGACTTACAGATGAACTTATCGACACCTTTGCAGAGGAAGAAAAACTTGTTAATTACATAGATTTACCGCTCCAGCATTGCGACGGCAACATTTTAAAGAGAATGAACAGACACGGCAATCGTGAAAGTCTTACCGCATTACTTAACAAGTTAAGAGCAAAAGTACCCGATATGATTCTTCGTTCAACATTTATTACAGGTTTCCCTGGCGAAACCGACGAACAGTTTGAGGAACTTGCGGAGTTTGCCGCTGAAATTAAATTCCAGCGCCTGGGTTGCTTTGCCTACTCGGCAGAAGAAGGCACACCTGCGGCAAGTTTTCCCGACCAGATTGACGATGAAATCAAACAGCACAGAGCCGATATTATTATGGAACATCAGCAGAGCGTTATGGCAGAATACTGCGAAAGCCTCATCGGCAAAGAAATTGAGGTGCTTGTAGAAGGTTATGACAGAATTGCGGAATGTTTCTACGGCAGAACCTATGCCGACGCACCTGAAATTGACGGATGTGTATTCTTTACCGCAAACGGCACCAAACCACAGCCCGGCAGTTTTGTAAAGGTTAAGATTACAGATTATACGGATTGTGACCCAATCGGCGAATTGGCAGAATAATTTTATTTACATATAACCGACATCGGCATATAATATAATGGTGTCAAAAGGAGATCAGAGGGCAATTATGAATTTACCGAACAAACTTACTTTAAGCAGAATAATACTTGTGCCGTTCTTCGTGGCATCCTTGTTAATAAATTTTCCTTTTCACACGGCAGTTGCCCTTGTAATTTTTGTTGTGGCAACTTTTACAGATATGTTTGACGGTAAAATCGCAAGAAGCAGAGGACTTGTAACCGATTTCGGCAAGTTTGCAGACCCGCTTGCAGACAAAATTCTTGTATTAAGCGCATTGCTTTGCTTTGTGCAAACAGGTTGGTGCGACTGCATCGCAGTTATTATCGTACTTTTCAGAGAATTTTCAGTAACCTCTATCCGCCTTGTTGCCGCTTCAAAAGGCAAAGTCGTTGCCGCAAATATTTTCGGCAAAATCAAAACCGTAACCCAGCTTGTAGCTATTATTGCCGCACTGTTAATGCAGTTTTTAATTGAATTATTTACCGTAACATCTGCATTTTCCGTTGATACAATTTTGTATCTCCAAGGCATATTTACAGTAGTTTCACTTTGCCTTATTTGGATTTCAACAATTATGGCTCTTGTTTCGGGCGTAATTTATATTGTTCAGAACAAGCAGTTTATAGCAGATATGTAAAAAATCAACACCACATCGGATGTGATACTTTGTTTAAAACACTAAAGGCCGACCTTGACGCCGTTATGGAGCGTGACCCTGCCGCAAGAAACCGAGCCGAAGTATTTTTTTTATACTCGGGTTTTAAGGCTGTGCGCTCTCACCGTAAGGCTAATTGGTTTTTAAGGCACAATATGAAGTTTATTGCCCGCTGGATTTCACAGCGCAGCAGGCATAAAACAGGAATAGAAATACACCCGGGAGCTACCATAGGCAAGGGATTATTTATTGACCACGGTATGGGCGTAGTTATCGGTGAAACAACTATCATCGGCGACAACTGCACAATTTATCAGAATGTAACCCTCGGCGGTACAGGTAAAGATACGGGAAAACGACACCCTACACTCGGCAACAATGTGCTTGTAGGTTCGGGTGCAAAGGTGCTCGGCCCGTTTAAAGTCGGAGATAACGCACGAATTGCCGCAGGTGCGGTAGTATTGAGCGAAATTCCGCCGAATGCCACAGCGGTAGGTGTACCTGCCCGTGTGGTGAAAATCAACGGAATACGCAGCGAAACTCTCGACCAGATTCATGTTTCAGACCCTGTCGCACTTGCACTTTGTAGTCTGGAACAAAAAATTACAGATCTACAAAAAGAAATTGACGCTCTAAAGGCAGAAAAGGAAAGCAAAAAGTAAAGGAGCAGTAAAATGATTTTATACAATTCATTGGGACAGACAAAACAGGAATTTATACCTCATACAGCAGGCAAGGTTAATATGTACACCTGCGGCCCTACTGTTTACCACTTTGCCCACATCGGCAACCTTAGAACTTATATTATGGAAGATGTGCTTGAAAAGTACCTTCGTTTTGCAGGTTACGATGTTAAGCGTGTTATGAATATCACCGATGTCGGCCACCTTTCAAGCGATGCGGATACAGGCGAGGACAAAATGCTCAAAGGTGCAAAGCGTGAGCACAAGACTGTTATGGAAATCGCAAAGTTTTACACTGACGCATTTTTTGAGGACTGCAAAAAGCTCAACATCAAAAGACCTGATGTTGTTGAGCCTGCAACAAACTGCATTGACGAGTTTATTCATATGGTTTCTGTTCTGCTTGAAAAAGGCTATGCCTATATTGCAGGCGGCAATGTATATTTTGATACTTCAAAACTTGATAATTACTATGTTTTCGGAAATATGAACGAAGATGACCTTGCTGTCGGCGTTCGTGACAGCGTTGAAGAAGACAACAATAAGCGTAATAAAGCGGACTTTGTTCTCTGGTTTACCAAGTCAAAATTTGACTCACAGGAGCTTAAGTGGGAAAGCCCATGGGGCGTCGGTTATCCAGGCTGGCATATTGAATGTTCAGCTATCAGCTGTAAGCACAACGGTGAGTATCTCGACATTCACTGCGGCGGTATTGACAACGCATTTCCTCATCATACCAATGAAATTGCACAGAGCGAGGCTTACCTCGGTCATAAGTGGTGCAAGTATTGGTTCCATGTACTCCACCTCAATGATGCAAGAGGTAAAATGAGTAAATCAAAGGGTGATTTTCTTACCGTATCTTTACTTGAAAGCAAAGGTTATAACCCTCTTGTTTACCGTTTATTCTGCCTACAGAGCCATTA
>OMBF01000204.1_pt1 | contig 11029 bp, 4 predicted proteins | sample 1644801 | NCBI WGS metagenome assembly OMBF01 (sample SAMEA103958160, study PRJEB25191) | human gut metagenome | biome: human-associated habitat [ENVO:00009003]; feature: intestine environment [ENVO:2100002]; material: feces | place: Germany | collected 2013/2015
CTGGAACCGTATACCACCGCAAGATCCATGGACTGTATCAAAAGGAGGGAAGAAATGACCAAAAATATTATCATAAAGACCTCCGTTCAGAAACGGTTTGACAGCTTCATGATGCATGGTAGAGTCCTTTTTTTCAGTGCGCCCTGCGGCTTTGGGAAGACCGTACTGGCGGACGCACTGCTGCGCGGTCGGAACGTGCTGCGGCAAAGTGCGGCAGACCCAGACTGTGCGATTCCACCGTCAGAGCAGGATTGGGACATTCTGCTGATTGACGATCTTCAGCTCATGCAGGAGGAAGCCGGGCAGCAGGCTCTCTGCGAACTGATTCGCTCAAGTCCGGAGCACCGTTTTGTGCTGCTCTCGCGCGGTGTGCCGCCCGGCTGCCTGACGGCGTTTCAGTACACGGGGCTGATGACGGTGCTGGAGGCCGACGACCTGCTTTTTGATGAGGGCGATGTGCGGCGGCTGTTTCAGCTTTCGGGAGTAAACGTAACAGATAGCGAGATTAATGGAATTTTGAAAGAATCCGTGGGCTATCCGCTGGGTGTGGCCATCACGGCGCGGTGCATGTCCCCGGACAAGCCGTGGACGCCGGAGCTGGTGGCGCGGGTGTTCCACGAGGTGTTCCTCTACTTTGAGACCGCCATCTACCGGCGCTTTGATCTGCCGGTGCGGCGCTTTTTGTTGGAGCTGGCCCCCTTTGAAAGTTTTGACCTGGAAATGGCGCGGATGGTCAGCGGTGATCCCCGTGCCGGCGAACGGCTGGACTGGATTTTTCGATACACTACTATGCTGCGTTACGACGACTGCCAGCGCTTCCACTTCTGGTCGGGTTTCCGGGCTTTTCTCCTCTGGGAGATGGAACGGGAGTATACCGAGGAAAAGCGCAAAGCGCTCTTCAGCCGGGGCGGGCTGTACTATGAGCTGAAGGAGGACTACGCCCACGCCCTGGAATGCTACACCAGCGGCGGTGACCATTCCAAGGTTTCTGAGCTGCTGGTGCGTAATGCAGAACTCCACCCCGGCATGGGTCACTATGCCGAGATGGAAAAATACTACCGCAGCCTGCCGGAGACGGAAATTCTCGCCTCCCCCTCGCTGATGCAGGGCATGAGTATGCTCTGCGCGCTGGTCATGGATTACGAAGGCTCGGAGCGCTGGTATGGCGAACTGCAAAAGTTTGTCGAACACTGCGGCAGGCAGGACGCCGCCGGAAAGCAGGCGCGCGGCCGCCTTGCATGGCTGGACATCTCCCTGCCCCAGCGGGGCGTGAAGGGTCTGACGGAAACCATCCCCGCCGTGTTCCGGCTGCTGACGAACAAAGAGGTGGCGCTGCCGTCCTTTTCCGTCACGAGCGCGCTGCCGAGCATCATGAACGGCGGCAAGGACTTTTCCGAATGGAGCAAAAAGGACGACCTGCTCTACAAGACCCTCCGTCTCCCCGTGGAGGCAGTACTGGGGCGGGACAGTGTGTGTCTTGCCGACTGCGCCATTGCCGAGAGCAAGTTTGAAAAGGGCGAGGACGTCACAGGGCGGATGCTGTCCCTTCTCCCACAGATGAACGAGATCCGCAACCACGGCACGTCGGACATGGAGTTCGCCGTCAGCGGATTGCTGGCCCGCAGCCAGCTGGCAAACGGGCAGCCCACCGACGCGCGGCGCATTATCATGGTACTCCGTGAATGCTTTGTCGAGCGCGGTTTGACTCGCTTTCTGCCCAATATGGACGCCATGCTTTGCCGTATTGACATGCACATCGGCGACCTTGATGCGGCGGACGCATGGTATCGGGAAAAAGCCCCTTGCGAACCCACGCACCTGAACGTCATGCGGCGCTACCAGTATCTCACGCAGGCAATGGTGGAAATTATGCAGAACCGCCCGGACGCCGCTTTGCTGACGCTCTCACCCATGGAGCCGTACATTCAAAACTGCGCCCGCATCATCGACGGCATTCACCTGAATGTCCTGACTGCCATCGCCCTGCGGCGCAAGAAGGATGAGCGGTGGCGCGAGCGATTGACGGCGGCGCTGGACGCGGCGGCAGAGTACCGATTCATCCGCACCGTCAGCGTATACGGCACGGCAGTGCTGCCGCTGCTGGGGGCACTGGACTGGGATGGCGACAAAAAGTGGTATAAGCAGTTAATGGCGGCGGTGCGGACGCAGGCGGCGTTCTACCCGCATTTCCTCGAACCCCGCCTTGCCCCCGGTGAGGAGCTGACGCCCACGGAGCTGCAAATTCTCCATCTGCTCTGTGCGGACAAGTCCAACGCCGAGATTGCGCAGATCATGGATGTGAAGCTGCCAACGGTGAAGACCCATGTCAGCCACATCCTCGACAAGCTGGACGTGAAGCGCCGGGCGGAAGCCAAGACCGCCGCAAAGAAGCTGCGGCTCATTCCGGATGATCTATAAAAGCTGTGCCTGTGCTTGAACGGGCTGAATATAAACCTTATACATATACCCCAAAGGGCGGTTGCGTGTTTGAGAAACAGGTGTCGTTCTCCGGAAAAACCCAGCTCAAGGGCGGCACGTTCCTACGGGGAATCATTGTAGAACCTGGTGAGCAGGCTCTGGCTCTGCTGGCGGACGGATATGCCTTTGCAGACGCTGATACCAACGAAATTTTGAACGTTTCACATGTAAGTCTTCGTAGGCAAAATGTCAAGGTGGTCGAGCATACCTGCCAATGATAAAATAACGTTTGATAATTCAATACCTGCATGGTATGTTTTACATAGGTGGATGTGACAAACCCTGTACATATCTACAGAAAGGAAAGAGAGGACGCAACTATGAATCCATGTAGTCAGTACAGCTTGACAAGGACAGACATTAGCCAGCATAATCAGCTTGGCTTGGCTTGGCTTGGCTTGGCTTGGCTTGGCTTGGCTTGGCTTGGCTTGCGGTAAAAGAGCGTCTTTTTTTCAGTTTCATATACTGGGACGAAAAATCAAGAAGATATCATAGAGAATGGTATGCATAAAGTATGCGATTCGATATTGTGTCTTTTTTATGTTTAGGGGAATTAAAAGCTAAGAGAAAGGACAGATAAGTATGAACAGATTTAAAAGAGGACTTGCAATATTGTTAAGTACCTGCATGATTGGCGGCATGATGCCGCTTCCGGCAAGTGCAGAGGAGACGGTATCTGAGAATATCGTCCAGACAGAGTGCATAGAAAATACAGAGAATTTAGAGAACGCTCCGTCGGAGGATGAAAAATCGTCGGAAACAGATCATGAGACCGGCTCAGAGACAGAATCGGAGACTGTGACAGATGCAGAAACAGAAGGCACAGCAATATCAGCGATACAGGCACTTATCGACGCACTCCCGGATGCAGACAGCATTAACGAGGACAATGTAGAGAATGTCACATCACAGCTTGACACCATTGACGAGGCAAAGGCAGAACTTAGCGATGCTGATATGTTACAGCTTGACTTGACACGCTACGATGCAGCAATCAATAAGGTAATGGTGCTTATGGGAATGAAGGAGGAAAATGATTCAGAAATTGCAGTGCAGACAAATGATAGTGCTGGAAAGACTGAACAGCAATCCACAGATGAAGCAATCGTATATCAGTCTGCTGTTGAAACAACTGACAAATATGATATTGACGATGACGGCACGAAAGACACCGTTTACGAAATCAGCAATGCAGGTCAGCTGTACTGGTTTGCAGGACTTGTAAACGGTACTCTTGATGGAGTTGAACAAAACACATTAGCCAATGCAGTTCTGACAGCCAACATCACAGTAAATGAAAATCTTCTTGATTCCTTACAATACGATACAGAGGGTAATGTTTCCAACGGAAGTGATTTTATAAGCTGGACTCCGATTGCAGATTGTATGGGAAATAATATAACACAGTATTCAGGAACGTTTGACGGAAATAATAAAACCGTAAGTGGTTTATACTTTAATGATAATTCAACACGTATTGGATTATTCGGAAGTTCAGAATCCGATGGCAACATAAAAAATGTTGGAGTTGTTGATTCCTATTTCAAGGGGAATAATTATGTGGGTGGTGTGTGTGGATACAATGGTGGCACAATCGCAAACTGTTATAATGCAGGGAATCTTACCGTTATTGAGTCATCTGCTACTATAGGCGGTATATGTGGATACAATTTTGGCCCAGTCACAAACTGTTATAACACAGGAACTGTTACCGCTACCGGCCAAGTAGCTTCTGTAGGTGGTGTGTGTGGTTGTAGTACTGCACCAATTTTAAACTGTTATAACATAGGAACTGTTACTGCTACTAGCTCAAGTACTGATATAAGCGGTATATGTGGATACAATTTTGGCCCAGTCACAAATTGCTATTACCTCGCAGACACAGAAGATGAAAATGGCGGCAAAACCGCCGCACAATTCGCAAGCGGTGAAATTGCGTATCTCCTGTCACAGGGCTGCTCAACCGGAGTAGGTGATAACACTGTGACTTTCGATGGCTCCATCTGGGGGCAGAAACTTGGCGAAAATGGTGATACATATCCTGTTCTTGATATTACAAAAAGAGTTTATCAGGTAGATAAATATGACGGCTGTGAAGGAAAACCGGGCAGTTCAACAAAGGTATATTCCAACCAGAGTACGTCAATATATGAAGAACACAAATATGAGGCGGATGCCACAGATTCTACGAAGCATAAATGCAGTATCTGTAATGGTACAGAAGAACACTCTTTTGCTTATGAGCTTGTAGAAAATGGTAATGCTATTAAGGCAACTTGTAGCGAGTGTGGTGCAACCTACACCGTAAAACTTACACAGCCGGTAGCAACATCAGATGAAAAAATTGTCTATGATGGAACAGAAAAGAAAGCCGGAACAGCAATAGACTCTGGCAACACAGGTATAGAAACAATTCCTGAAAATGCCATTACCTATGCTGTGGTAACAAATGGCACACCGTCTACTTACAGTACAGCAGCACCGAAAAATGCTGGCACATACAAAGCAAAGCTTACATTAGGCACAGGAGATAACAGAGTTTCTATTGAGATAAATTTTACGATTGAAAAAGCAGCTTCACCGACCATAGCTGGTGAGGAAAAGAGTTATGCATATTCAGTCGGTTCAGACGGCAAGACAATCGGTGTGGATATTGCAGGAAAGCTCCCAACGGATAGGGGCACTACAACATATGCGGCTGCAAAGACAGATACAGAGCAGCTTTTAAGTGAGGTAGCAGTCGATACGGCCGGGAATCTGACCTATAAAGTAAATCAGGTAGACTCGACCAAGGTTGGAAAGACTGCAATTATCACGGTTACAGCTTCGATGGAGAACTATGAGAATGCTGGATACACGCTGACGATTAGTATTACAGATAAGAAGACGGTAGAGATTAAGCGTGGAAACACCGTATCCGTAGAAGGAAGTAATGTGCTGACTTATGGGGAAAAGGTTTCAAAGCTGACACTTGGAAATACCGTTTTTGTGGAAGCTGGTACAGATGATGTGATAGAAGGTATTCTTTCATGGAGCAATCCGGACGAGATACCGGCAGCCGGAACCACACAGGCGGGCTGGGTATTCAAGCCGGCAGACAGCAGGCATTACGCAGAACTTACCGGAACAGCAGCCATCACAGTAGCCAAGGCAACACCGATAGTGGTAAAAGTACCAACCGTTGCAGAGCGTGAATACAATCCGGATGCTGCACTTACTGATTCTGATATGACAGGCGGAAGTGTGACCGGGGCAGATGGCAGTTCACTTGCCGGAACATGGAGCTTTACAGGAACGAATATCATTCCGACTGTAAACAACAAAGGCTATCAGGCAGTATTCACACCTGATGATGCTGACAACTACAATACAGTAACAAGAACAATAACTGTTAAAGTAACTAAAGCAACACCGGTAATTGCAGAGAAGCCGACAGCATCTGTACTTACCTACGGACAGACGCTTTCTGACAGTACTCTGACCGGAGGTAAAGCAACTTACAAAACAGCCGATGGAACAGAGGTAGCAGGAACATTTGTCTGGAAGAATGGTACGACCAAACCTGCGGTAGGCGACAGCGGAAAGACAGAGTATGATGTGACATTTACACCATCAGATACAGCTAATTACAATGCTGTTGATACGAAGATTACAATTACTGTAAATAAAGCAGCTCAGGCACCGAATATGCCGCAAACTGCAATGGCTCCGGCACACAGCACAAAGAAAGTTGGCAATATTACACTTCCGGATAATTGGAGCTGGCAGGAGGCAGATAGGGACACGGCGCTTGCAGATGGTGTGGCAGTAACAGCGACCGCGGTTTATACAGGAGCTGACAAGGGCAACTACGAGACAGAAAGTGTAAGCATTACGATTACAAGAAGCAAATGTGATCACACACATACTGAAATACGGAATCAGCAGGAAGCAACCTGTAAAAAAGAGGGCTATACCGGAGATACCTACTGTAAGGATTGTGGTGAAAAACTTGCCACCGGCACAGCAACCGTGAAGAAAGCGCACACGGTCGGAACACCGGCTACCTGCGTATCAAAAGCAGTATGCAGTGTTTGCAGTGAAACCTTTGGTGAAGTGGATGCCACGAACCATGTGCATACAACTGTGAAAAACCGTAAGGAAGCAACCTGTACGCAGACCGGCTACATCGGAGATACCTATTGTACGGATTGCAACAAACTCCTGGGAATGGGAAAAGAACTGGCAGCATTGGGACATGATTATAAAGTAACCGTAACAAAGCAGCCAACGACAACCGAGGAAGGCATCAGAACCTACACCTGCACCAGATGCAACAGCAGCTACACAGAGAGCATTGCGAAGCTGCCGGAGGAAAAGCACACTCACAACTATACGGGAAGCATTACGAAGGAAGCAACCTGTACAGAGGCAGGGGTAAGGACGTATACCTGTTCCTGTGGAGACAGCTATACGGAGAATATTCTGGCAACGGGACACAGTTATGTTTCAAAAGTAACCAAGGCTGCAACGACAACTGAGGAAGGCATCATGACCTACACCTGCTCCAAGTGCGGACACAGTTACACACAGCCTATCGCTAAGATCAAGTCCGATGACAGCAGTAAGGATAACGGCAGTCAAAACCAGAAACCGCAGTCCGGCACAGGCAATGATAATCAGAATCAGAAGCCACAGCCTGATACGGATAAAGGTAAGGAAAAAGGAGATTCAATTAAGCCTTACATCAAGGACGACAGCGGCAAGGAAGGCTGGGATGTGATCAAGCCACAGCTTGAAGAAGCTAAGGCAGGCGATACAGTAACGGTTGCCATGAACGGAACGACGGTAGTACCGAAAGATGTAATTGACAGTATCAAGGGCAAAGATACAACACTTGTTCTGGATATGGGAAATGGTCTTTCCTGGAAGATTTATGGAAAGGATATTACGGATGCAGCCGGAGATATTGATTTTGATGTGACAGTCGGAGCCGACGCAGGAAAATCCATTCCTGTGGATGTGATCAACAACGTGACCGGGGAACGTTCTTCCTTGAACCTGACGCTGGCTTATGACGGAGAGTTTGGATTTACAGCCACACTGACCGTCAACATGGAATCAAAGAATGCAGGACTGTATGCGAACCTGTTCTACTACAATGAACAGACCGGAGAACTGGAATTTATCAGTGCCGGACAGATTGATCCGGAGGGAAATGTGGAACTTGTATTTACCCATGCATCAGATTACACGATTGTTGTTGATACCAAGATTATGAGTGATAACGGTCAGGCAGACAACAAAGCTGATGAAACCATTCCTGCGTCTAAGACAGATGACAGCACTTCAAAATATACATGGAATAATACGATAATCATTATTATAGGTATCTGTATTATGCTGATTGTTATTGGAGCCATATTCTATGTAAGGAAAAAGAGTGGTTCAGAGGAATAAGTATCTGACATAGTAATTGAATAAAAGTATGGAGGTGGGAGCGTAAGCGCCCACCTTTTACAGTTGAAGAAGAAAAAATCTATTACAGCTCCGTTGTCCAAACGGAACAAGTAGAAACGGAGACCTTTTTATCGTTTTGTGACTTGTGCAGCATAATAAAAAGGAATTATAATCAAGAAGGAAAAAACGCTTTTTTCGAGCTATATCAGCAATCCAGTAATACTTTGTGGCATTGACTGTTGCCTTGAACGGTTCAATTCTGCCGGTCTAAAGGAAGGAAAAAATTATGGAATATTCAGCAATTCTTCATGATATGGATAAAAGATTCTGCTATGCAATCGATAAGGATTTATTCGTAATACGTGTGCAGGTAAAAAAAGATGATATAAAAGAGATCATGCTTCATTATGAGGATAAGTACATACCACTGGAATGGAAGGATACGCGAAAGACCATACCGATGAAGAAGGTTGCCACATCACAGTTTCATGACTATTATGAAGCACAGCTTCAGTTGCATTTGATATGTCTCCGCTATTATTTTGAATTTACGGATATGCAGGGAGAAAAGGTATATTACGGCAACTATGAGTTTAGCAGGGAATGTATTACAAACAGGGACAGAATGTTCGACTGTCCGCAAAACCTTCGTGAGGAAGAAATGTTTGAGGTGCCGGAGTGGGCAGCAAATAAGGTCGTGTATCAGATTTTTCCATCTCGCTTTGCAGCGTCACAGCCAATAGACAAGGAACTGTGGTATAAAGCACCCATTACATCTAAGGATAATCTGCATGGCGATCTCAGAGGAATTATGGATCATTTGGATGATATTCAGAAGCTGGGAATAGATGTTGTGTATTTAACACCTATTTTTAAATCGGATTCCAGCCATAAATATGATACCACTGATTATTATCAGATAGATCCTTCCTTCGGAACAACAGAGGATCTTAAGGAGCTGGTGCAAAAAGCGCATGAGTGTGGAATGAAAGTAGTGATGGATGCGGTATTCAACCATACAGGAAGAGATTTTTTTGCATTTAAGGATATTATAGAAAAAGAAGATAAATCCAGATATCTGGACTGGTATTTTATCGAGAGATTTCCGCTGAAGGGTGAAAAAGGAGAAACTCCTAACTTCAAATGTTTTGGTTATTATGGCGGAATGCCAAAGTTAAATCTGAAAAATCCGGAGGTTGAAAAATTCGTTACAGATGTTGCATGTTATTGGATTAAGGAATGCGATATCGATGGATGGAGAATGGATGTAGGTGACGAAATCAGTCATTTCTTCTGGAAGCGATTTAGAAAGGCTGTTAAGGCAGTAAAAAAGGATCTGCTGATCATTGGAGAAATCTGGCATTATGCAGGAGATTTTCTTGAGGGAGATGAATGGGATACGGTCATGAATTATCCATTTTACCTGAATCTCATAGATCTGCTTGCAGATGAAAAAATCAATGTCAGCCAGTTTATACAGAATCTTGGATATTTGAAGGGGCGCTTAAACAAAAAATGCTATCCTCTAATGTGGAATCTCATCGACAGCCATGATACAGCAAGATTTCTACATCTATGTGATGATAATAAGAAAAAGCAGCATTTGGCTGCAGCTTTTCAATTGTTATTACCGGGAATGCCCATGATTTATTACGGAGATGAATTCGCGATGCCCGGAGCAAATGATCCGGATTGCAGACGTGGCATGTACTGGGATGAAGAATACCAGGATAAAGAGATGTTTGAATGGTATAAGCAGCTGTTGAAGGTGCGAAAGAACCATGCATGTATCGTAGAGGGTGAACCAATTGAAATAGCTGCAAGGGACGAGGAAGAGACGATCGTCCTGACCAGAAAAAATGGAGAAGAGACACTCGCTTTGATCTTCAACTGCAGCAGCAGCGCAAGAGTGTTTCATGAGTATGTACAAAAATATGATTTACTTAGAGAGAATCTCTTTGATGGAAAAATAGAGGGACTTGATGCCGCTGTAATAGTACTTTAAGCTGTAATGCAGAAGAGGCCATTCGGGCATATGCGGAGGTGATGCTTTTCATTTGCAAAAAAGATGAGGTGTGATAAGATGAGAAAAGTATAGAAACAAATTAAAATATATCGCTGGAGAAAATGTTATCATGAAGAAAAAAATAAATTATGCAGGAATTTTGAAAGAGACAGGGATCCTGACTGTGGCGGTAGCCATCATCGCGGCAGCAGTCTACTTTTTCCTGGTGCCGAGTCATGCGTCGGTCAGCAGCATTTCCGGTCTGGGAATCGTATTGGCTAACTTTATTCCGCTTCCGTTGTCTGCCATTACCATGATTCTGAACGTGGTATTGTTACTGATCGGATTTGTTACCTGTGGCAGAGAGTTCGGAGTCAAAACGGTGTATACCTCTGTGATGCTGCCGATATTTTTGGGACTTTTCGAGATGCTGTTTCCGAATTTCGGATCCCTGACAGACAGTCAGGAGCTGGACGTGCTCTGCTATATTCTGGTGGTCAGCGTGGGACTCAGCATTCTGTTCAACCGGAATGCATCTTCCGGAGGACTGGATATTGTAGCAAAGATCATGAACAAATATCTACACATGGAGCTGGGCAGGGCAATGTCTCTGTCCGGTATGTGCGTGGCACTGTCCGCAGCATTGGTATATGATAAGAAGACTGTGGTTCTGAGTATTCTGGGTACCTATTTCAACGGAATCATTTTGGATCATTTTATTTTTGACAATAATATCAAGCGACGTGTCTGCATTATTACGAAGAAAGAGGAAGAACTGCGCCAGTTTATTACAAGAGATCTGCACAGCGGTGCCACGATCTATGAAGCCACCGGTGCCTATCATTTTGAAAAACACAACGAGATCATTACCATTGTGGACAAAAGTGAGTACCAGAAATTAATGAAATTCATCAATGAACTGGACCCCAAGGCGTTTATTACCGTATATAATGTATCGAGTATGAAGTATCAGCCGAAGATTGGGGCCTTTTGACCTTGGCTTTGATGCCTACGGATTGTTCCGTGCTACGTACTCTCACAATCCTCCCCTCTATTCGCATATCGTGGGATTATCATCCCACTTTTATGCTCATATCGGGGCGGGTC